>ERZ1292630.3097-Hain-H41-02um-R3-3097-length-14895-cov-3_pt1 | contig 14895 bp, 12 predicted proteins | sample MGYA00564408_ERZ1292630 | MGnify/ENA primary metagenome ERZ1292630 (study PRJEB36523, sample SAMEA6512641) | groundwater metagenome | collected 2019-01-08 | study: AquaDiva: Metagenomics assemblies of 32 groundwater samples | reverse complement strand
CAAGTCCGAGATCCAACTTCGCGCCAATTGCTCATCATGTTCAATAAACAATTGGGCGAAAAGGAAACCAAGCCCAAAGAATTTCTTCGGGCTTGGTGATATTTGACTTAGAATTTGTAGGTAACGCCCAACAAATACCGTGCGCCATAGCGTGAGTTATAGCTAGGTAGCAAAGCACCGTCTGGCAATGCCACGCCACTTTCTCTTTGATACAATGTATCAGTGAGGTTTGTTCCTTGCAGCGTTACGGCAAGACCACTCAACGGTCCGTCGGTGAATTTATAACCGATTTGCGCGTCAACTTGGCTGTCAGGCAAAATGCGTGCGAATTCACGGTTGGCAAAGAAGCCCGCCGCGTCTGTGCGCACCGCTGAACGCCAACGCTCAGAAACCCGAACTGAGAAGCCATGTTTTTCATAACCGACAGTCAAGTTACGGCTGTAGCCTGAGAAGCCTGGCAATCTATTATCACGACCAGATCCCGTAGGACCATTCGGGCTGATATTGGTCATGTTGTGTGACCAGTTACCTGAGAATAGCAAACCATTGGCCACAGGAATGTCTGGGAAATATTTGCTAAAGTCGATGTTAACTGCATACTCAAAGCCGCGGATAAATGCGTCTTTGTTGTTTTTGGCTGCGGTGCCATTCATTGGTTGGCTGAAGTTGCCTAAAGGACTAACCAATGGGAAGTTTTGTGGATTTGGCGATGAGCTGAAATCGAACAAAACAGTTTGGCTGAATATGTAAGTTTCAACATTTTTGTAGAAACCTGCTACTGACACCGAAGTGCCAGAATTGACATACCACTCAAATGACACATCATAAGCGTCAGCACGATATGGTTTCAATAATGGATTACCGCCATTACCACTCCAACGATATTTACCAACGTCAGGGTTTGGAACAGTGTTACCATTGACCACAATGGTCGCTGGCGAAGTAATCAAGCCCAAGCTGGCGTTAACGCTGGCACGCAAATCATCGGGACGCGGACGCGCCATTTGTTTCGCCGCACCAAAGCGCAATTTCAAATTATCGGTCAAATCAACAGATAAGTTTAAGCTTGGCAATACGTCGGAATAAGAAGTTCCTACTGTTTGTTGGCTTGGAACGTTATTATAGTTCACATTCGTTGGGTTATTGCTTGCGTTGGTGATTGCAAAGCCAGTTGATTCAGTTTCAGAATTAACAAACTGAATCCCTAAGTTCCCGCCGACATGGTGACCCATTACTTCAGTATCAATATTACCACGGACATAAGCGGTGAATACTTTTTCATTCAATGTCCAATTACGATTCCAGCGGTTGCTGTCACGGCGCGGAACAATGTTCATTTGTGAATTCATCACACCCAAAACATCAAATGCTGCAAGCGGACCCCAATTTGCAAAACTCAAATCCGCATGACCAATTGATGGGATTGAAGTCAAGCTACGACGATATTGACCACCAACACCGTTTGCGCTTCCGCAATTGGCTGCACCATTTTGATTGCTACCATCCAAGCTAGTAACAAATTGGAATTGTTTGAAGCACAAATCGTCATCAGTCGAAGATTTTGCTTTGTCGTGGTCAGTGAAATTCAAACCCGCTTCAAAGCTGCCGAAGAAACCGCCCAAGAAGCTATCCGATAATTCGGTTTTCGCACGGAAATCAAGTGAAGAATATGAGTCTTCAATATGTGGAACTTGGCGGAAGCCTTCACCCCACGTGCCACCCCAAGGCGAGTTATCACCAAGATAAATCTTGCTAGCATCGCCATAGTTCAATGAAGGATCAAGTCCAGTGAAGCCATTAGGATTCCAATCAAAAGCAATTGTTTCGCCTTGGCGAGCTGGACCATAATTGCCAAGGATTTGGACATTAAGCGCATCGCCTTCAGCTTTTGAATAAGCAGCATCAAAGCTTAAATCCCAAGTCCCAACTTTCATTTCATGGTTCAAACCACCTGCAAAAATCGAATCATCACGACCATGGAATTGATTATTTATGATGGTGACAACATTTGAAATTGTGCCAGTGTCAGAAATTTGAGTTCCATGATACGGCGTAACGGTGTTGCGAGTAACAGTGTTACCAGTCCAAGCCATTGGGCCTTCAACACCACGCATGACTTCGTCTTGCACCAATTTCGAATAGAATAAATCCAAAGTGGTATGCGAATTGTCATTTGGTTGATATTCAACCACAGCCATCAAGCCATCACGAGTTTTGCGGTTTGAAAGCGCACGAGTTGAGTGACCAGAAACTGTACCCGAATTAAGTGCAGTAGCTTGGGCGCCAGTGTTGCCATCATAACCCCAAATTTCTTGATATTGAGTTTGGTTGGTGCTGACGGAATGCGCATAACCAAGTGCAACGCCCAATTGGCCGTCCATAAATTGGTTCACATAAGAAGCCGAACCGCGCCAACCGCCTTTTTCAACGTCAGGGTTCAATTGATCCAATGTTGTAGTGTCAAAACGGAAATTAAGTGAAATTTGACGACCACTTACCGATAATGGACGCAGCGATTTTAAGTCAATTGTGCCTGAAAGACCTTGACCTGCTACTGCGGCATTTGGTGTTTTGTAAACAGTAACGCCGTTAATCAATTCTGATGGGAATTGGTTGATTTCAATACCGCGACCATCAGACAAGCTGCCCAATTGACGACCGTTTAGTGTTGTTGTTGTGAAATCTGGTGACGTGCCGCGAAGATTGATTACTTCGACTTCGCCGCCAACCCGCTGACCAGCAAGGCCTGGCAACCGAGCAAGAGCTTCAGCGATTGAAGCATCTGGCAATTTGCCAATTTCTTCCGCCGAAATATTCTCAGTTACCATGTCGCTGACGCGCTTTGCAGTAATTGAACGTGATAGTGAACCGCGAAGACCGGTTACAACCACAGTCTCACCCGCAGCAGGCGCAGCAGCTTGCGCCATTGCGAAACTAGGCATTGCGGCAAGGAGCGCGAAGCCCGAAACCGTATATAGGCCTTTTTTGATATCTTTTTGATGCATTTACTTTCTCCCCTGTAAAACTTGCTGCAAGCACCAAATCACGCATTCAGAATATGAATAGAAGCGAATTTGCACTTGCTCTTGTTGGTATCGCCATTGCTCACGGAGAAAAACACACGATTCCCCCATGATTGGTAGCGCTACCATCAAACCATCAATAATTGGTTTTTCACGAATGTCAAATTAAAAATGGAAACGCTTCCAAAACTATCGTCAAAACGATTTATTTGCCAAGATTACTGAACGCCAGAGGTTGATTCTCGTATTTGCAGACGAAAAGGCACAATTGTTTGCAATGGTATTTCTACTCCATTGATTCCGCTCATTTTTTTTAACAATATTTGAACAGATTGTTGGCCAATTGCCTTCAAAGGTTGATGCACGGTGGTGAGCGGCGGCCAAACAATCTCCGACACCGGCGTATCATCAAACCCAACAACTGATAAATCTTGTGGAACTTTTATTCCAAGCTTGTGGGCACTGAATAAGGCCCCAGCGGCCATGTCGTCATTAGCGAAAATTAAAGCTGATGGTGGATTCGGCCGCGTAAGGATATTTTGAGCGATTTCAATACCAGATTTGAACGTGAAATTGCCCCGCTCAAGAATTTGGTCTTTTACCTCAATGCCGACTTCTTCGATAGCACGGACATAGCCAGAATATCGTTGCTGCGCCGAAATATGGCCTTGCAAGCCTAAAATATAGCCAAAGCTTTTGTGCCCCAATCGCAACAAATATTTGGCAATTTCATAACCTGCCATTTCTTCATCTATTCCTATCGAGTGCGCAGATTTCGCGGCGATATTGCCAGCAGAAATGCACACAAACGGACAGTCTTTTTCTATCAAGGCATTTAATAATTTGATGTCATCGCAAAATGGTGGTGAAATAATCAAACCGTCGAAACGCGATTTATCGGCAATCCGCAAGATTTTGTCATAATAATCTGCGCTATCTTGATTTATCGCATGCGTCTGCAATTGATACCCAGAATCAGTGCACGCTCGCAATGCTCCGAGTTCAAGCCCCGAATGGTAATAGGAATTAGGCTCGCTTTCCAAATTTGATGAATAAATAAGTGCGATAACTTTATTGCTACCACTTGCCAGCGACCTTGCTTGTAAATTGACTTTGTAATCGAGAGTTTTAACCGCAGCCAAAACCCGTTCGCGCACTATGTCGCGAACGTTTTGCCCGCCATTTAACACGCGTGATACAGTGGTGCGCCCTACACTTGAAAGTGCAGCAACATCGTCAATTGTTGGCTTTTTAATAATCAAATGCGCCCCCAGCGAGTTTAAACAATATCGGCTGGATTTGAACATAACAAGGGGGTTGTTCATTTTACATTTGATTTACAAGTAATATCAACGCCCTTGCCAAACAAAAAGGCCACCAAAAATATGGTGGCCTTCGCTTAGTCTTATGAGGTTTCAAAAAACTAGAAAGTCTTTTTCAGCGTCGCATAACCGCGGCCGTCATAAATGCTTATTCCGCTAACGTCGGTGTCTGTGTAACCGACTTCAACGCCCCAACCATTTTCGGTAGTGCCCGAAAGTGCAATTTTGTAATTATTGTAATCAGTCCAAGTTGGGCTTGAATAATTATAAACACCATAAGCGCCTGCTACTGCTAACGCAAATGGACCAACTTTAGCACCTGGAATCGGCGCCGAAACCCCAAGCTCACCGTAAGTCGATGAAGGGCCGCCTTTGCCAACTTCTGGCGAATAATAATATGAAAGGCTAAACGCAACGTCGCCAGGTGCTGTTACTGATGCAGCTGCTTTATATTCAACAAGATTCAAAGCTCTATCTTGAGGATAGGTGTAAATTGCTGCACCAAGGTCAAGAGTGACTGGACCCAAAACTGGCTTGTAGCCAGCATAAAAATCTACTTCAAGTTCGGCGTCTGGTTGCCAGTCAACATTGCTGGCCCAAGCGCCAACGTAAAACGAGCCTGCACTAGCATCAACGCCGCCAAATACTTGCGCGCGACCATTGGTCTGCGACACGCCGCGCCAAACATAGTCACTTGCTATACCGATATTAGCCGATGATTCAACTTCTTGAGCCATTGCCGCAAATGGTGCCAAAGCAACGAAAGCCGAAGCCAACAAAATATTCTTAAATTTCATTTTTGTCCCCTAATGATTCATATTAACGCTAAATACGCGCCAATCTCACAGTTAATACTTGATATTCAATTTCACACATCACTGCAATGACATTTGTGCCACACTAAACCGATTGCCGCAACTGAACAAGCAATAATCCGTAGTACATAAAATAATTTAGATTAAAAATTAGGCAATAAACAAAAATTGAAGTGCAATTTTACGATTTTTTCCATCTCGCATAAATTGCGGTTGGCAAAAGTCTTCCGCTTTTTGCCTGGGAAAGCGCCATTTCGCCTGCTTCGATAGTCCCTTCGCGGTCTGAAAGACAATCCTCAGCAATATTTTTGATTGCGACAAAAGAAAGTCGAACCGCATAGACCGTCAAGACCATAAATAAAGCATCCTTGCTCAATAAATTGGCACAAGCGGCAACAAGTTCCGTCAAATCTTCTTCCAATTTGAAAACTTCGCCATTTGGCCCACGCCCGTGTTTAGGCGGATCCAATATTATGCCGTCATATTTATTACCGCGCCTATGCTCGCGCTCAATGAACTTCATCGCGTCATCGACAATCCAACGAATCGGCAAATCAATTAGCCCAGCAATTTCCTGATTTTCGCGGGCATAGGCGATGGCCTTTTTGGAAGCGTCAACATGTGTGACATGCGCACCAGCTTTGGCGCAAACCAATGAAGCTAGGCCAGTATAGCCAAATAAATTCAATATTTTTGGCTGGCGTTTAGATTTTGCAATCAAATTTTGACACCAAGCCCAATGCACACTTTGCTCTGGGAAGAAGCCAAGGTGGCGAAAAGGGGTGCATCTGGCGTAAAAATCAAGCCCGTTCCATTTCATTGGCCATTGCTGTGGAACGCTCGAATGAAAGCCCCAGCGCCCTAATTCTTCCCCATCACGCCCTGAAAATGTCGCATCGCTTCGCCACTCCGAAATTGGATTGGCCGGTTTCCAATAGGCTTGAGAATCAGGCCGCATGAAAAGAAAATCACCAAACCTTTCCAATTTATGGCCTTCGCCCGAATCAAGAAGTTCATAGTCTTGCCATTCGTCGGCTATCAATATCGGAAAAGATTGGCTCGATTGTTTGAAAGTTTTGCTCATGATTTGCGCCCTTGAAAACCGCTTTGTCGCCAAATTTCATATAAGCAAATGCCAGTGGCAATTGCTAGATTAAGACTATCCGCGCGACCCGCCATAGGGAGCTTTACTAACGCATCGCACGCGTTTGCCAATTCATCGTCAATTCCTGATTGCTCATTTCCCATTAGCAAAATGGATTTCGCCGAAAATTCAGTTTCAGTATGTAGTCTTGTGCTTTTGACATGGGTTCCATAAAGTAAAAATCCATTTGCTGTCTGCCACTTTAGAAAATTGGTAATATTGGCTTTGGCAATTTTTACGGCAAAACTTGAGCCCATCGCGGCGCGAATCGCTTCGGTCGAATATGGGTCGCAACTTTCTTCCAGAAGTATCAAAGACCGGCAATTCGTGGCATCAATTGTCCGCATGATTGTTCCCAAATTGCCCGGATCCTTCGGTCTTTCAAGCGCGACAATAGTTTTTTCATTTATGAAATCGTCAAGTTCGGCCCATTTTTGAACAAAAATTCCTACAGCATTTTGCGCATTTTCTCGATTGGTAATTGTCTCCAGTAATCTGCTCGAAACAACAGATATTCGTGCGTCTTGGACGCGCGCAATTTGAATAATTTCCTTTACGTGCGGGCGGTCTTGGACTTCAGGTGAAACAAACAAACTCAATAATTTCCATTTGAGGTCCAGTCCTTCTTTTATGTGCCTTACACCTTCGGCGCGGAACGCATTGTGAAAATATCGGTCCTTTTTCTTGTCCAATGAACGCGCAAATTTAATTTGCGCATTTTGCGAACTGGTAATCAAAACGGTTTCATTGTCTTTCATTACATAATCTTTTTGAAGCAAAATTTTGGGGCGCGGCGGGTTTTTACACCCCTTCTAGGCGAGTTAACTTGCAAATGACAAAAAAACTGGCAACCATTAGCTATTATGCACCTAATTGGTTAGTCAATCACACATTTGAACGGGGTTATATATGGAACACGGGATCAGGCGCAATTGCTTCCACTGGCTTTTGTTAGCATTTCTTGGATTGGTGGTTCTTGGAATCCTTGCCGCTTATAACGGCCCACATAGCGCGGCAAACCAAAAACTTGCAGCAACTAATGTTGCCCAAGAAGCTCTCGATAGAGGGCAATTTACTTTTGCCAAAGCCAATATCGAAGGCGCCAAAATGGTGGTTACTGGCAACGCTGTAAGCCAAGAAACAAAACTCGCTGCATGTGCCGCAGCTGGGGCTAGTCTAAAGGAAAAATCCATGATGGGTCTGCCGGGTGTTGTTGCGACGGTAAGTTGCAGCATTGTTGCGCCAGGTGATGCCGCCGTTGCGCAAGCTGCTGCCCCTGCCGTGCAAAAAGTCGTCAGTCCTGCTGCGGCAAATTGCCAAGCACAATTAAATGATATTTCAAAACTTGGCCCGGTTCAATTTGCCATGAAGGGCACAAGCATTACGGCGGGAACCGATGTTTTGGATAAAGTCGCCCAAACTTTAGGCTCCTGCACGCAGTTCAAAATTGAAATTGGCGGTCATACTGATAGCGGCGGCGATGAAGCCATGAATTTGAATCTGTCGCAACGTCGTGCGAACGCTGTCAGAACTTATTTGGTGAACAAAGGGGTCGCTGCGGATAGGCTGATTGCCAAGGGTTATGGCGAAACCAAACCATTAGTTGCCGATAGGGCAGTAATTGGCGTTGATAGCCAAGACCGTGCGAAAAACCGCCGCACAGAATTTACAATAGTCAGTAATTGAAAATAGAATTTTTAAGAAGGATATTTAATTATGTATGTTCCAATGCAAATCTGGATTTACTTACTCTTAGCAATGATACTCGGTGCATTGATCGCCTATCTATTGGGCCTTTGCAATTGCAATAAAGGTGAGTTGCAAGCGCAATTGGACGCGGCCACAGCCGAGCGAGATGAACTTGCGCTAAGGCTTGCCGGCCGCCCTGCCAATGCTTCGGCGAAGGATAGTGCAAGGGTTAAATCACTTGAGGCTGAGCTAAAATCCGCCAATGCCAAACTTGCTGCAGGTGGCGCGGCTGGTGGCGGAACAGACGATGCACTGGTTGCCCGCAATCGCTTCTTGGAAACCCGCGTGAAATATCTTGAAGAAGGCTTCAGCGCGCCAAGCACTGTGGTTGATAATTCCAATTTTGTGACTTCAATTGCTGGCTCCATGAGCGCTGAGGATTTGGAAGCGGCGGTTATGGCAGCAGGCGCAGGTAAAAAACCAGCCGCGTCCAAGACCAAAGACAAGCCTGATGATTTGTTGTTAATCGATGGCGTTGGCCCAAAAAACAATCAATGGCTTAAGAAACAAGGCATTTATTACTTCCGGCAAATAGCGACAATGAATGTTGACGAATTGGCGTGGCTTTCCAATAATTTGCCTAATTTTGGTTCGCGGGTTTATCGTGAAAATTGGGTGGCACAATGTGCAAACCTCGCCAAGGGTCTGCCGCCAAGATAGACCAAGACAAAATTCAAAAATATCGAAAAGGGCGTATCATAAAATTGGTGCGCCCATTTTTTTACTGATATTCGTGCTGCTTTTTTAATAGATTTACGATATTGAACTTCGAGAAATTTTCGCTTTGTTGGAGAAGTTGATGTCCGAGATGTATGATGTGGTGATTATCGGTGGTGGCCCAGGCGGCTATAATTGCGCGATTAGGGCTGGCCAATTAGGTCTTAAAACAGCTATAATTGAGGCGCGTGGCACATTGGGCGGGACTTGTTTAAATGTCGGCTGCATACCATCGAAAGCTCTTTTACATGCATCTGAAGCATTTGAAAGCGCGTCACATCATTTCAAATCGCTTGGTGTGGATGTTGCGGGCGTTAAGCTCAATTTGCCGCAAATGATGGCGCAAAAAGACGAAGTGGTTGACGGCCTGACAAAAGGCATCGAATTCTTGATGAAGAAAAACAAAGTCACTTATATTAAAGGTTTTGGACGAATAATTGGCGCGAGTTTAGTTGAAGTTGATTTCGAGGGCGCGACCACAGAACTTGCCACCAAGAACATCGTCATTGCCACTGGTTCCGAAGTGATGCCTTTGCCAAATATCGTCATCGATGAAGAGAAAATTATATCATCAACTGGCGCTTTGAAACTGGGAGCTGTGCCAAAGTCGATGGTGGTAATTGGCGCTGGTGTCATAGGCCTTGAATTAGGTTCGGTTTGGCGGCGTTTGGGCGCAGAAGTTACAATTATTGAGTTCCTTGATAGAATTACTCCGGGCATTGATGGTGAAATCGCCAAAGCTCTGCAACGAACTTTGACCAAACAAGGTATGAAGTTTGAATTGGGGCAAAAGGTGACCAGCGCAATTGCAAGCAAAAAAGGCGTAACTCTAACGTATGAACCTGCCGCTGGTGGTGATGCCAAAACTTTTGATACAGACGTGGTTTTGGTGGCTATTGGCCGCAGGCCGTTTACCTCTAAACTTGGCCTCGAAAATGTTGGAATTGAAGTCGATAAGCGCGGCTTTATCGCCCATAATCATTGGAAAACTAGCGCCGAGGGTGTGTGGGTGATTGGTGATGTTACCCACGGCCCAATGTTGGCGCATAAAGCCGAAGAAGAAGGCTTGGCAGTCGCCGAATGCATTGCGGGCCTTGCGGGCCATATGGATTACGACATTATCCCCGCCGTAGTTTATACAAATCCAGAAGTCGCGGCAGTCGGCAAAACCGAAGAAGAACTAAAAGCCGCCGGCGTGGAATATAAAATTGGCAAATTCCAATTCATGGCTAATTCACGCGCGCGAACAAATCACACGACAGATGGATTGGTCAAAATTCTTGAAGATAAAGCAACACTGAAAATCCTTGGCGTTCATATGATGGGAACTGGCGTTGGCGAGATGATTGGCGAAGCCGCATTGGCAATGGCCTTTGGCGCAAGCGCTGAAGATATTGCACGCACTTGCCACGCGCACCCAACCATGAGCGAAGCAATTAAAGAAGCTGCGAAGGCTGTCGATGGGTGGGTAATGCAAAGCTAAGCTCAAAGCCTCACCCTCCTCGCTTACGCTCGTCACTCAAGGCTTTGGATTTAAGCGGAAAAGACTTTTCAAAAAGCGTCGTTTTTGAAAAGTCTTTGCACTTTCTTTATTTGAAGAAAATATGCGTCCGATTTTGTGTTCACATTGTTATGGGTTTGAAAAATGACCGAGTCCAATTCACGACCTGATATTACGGCCGAAGTCACGCGTGGTGCGGCGCGGCTTTGTTTGGATTTGGGTTTTGCGCCGATATTTGAATTTACACTTAAAACTGGCAGGCGGGCCGATATTTGCGCGATTGGACCAAAGGGCGAAATAATAATTATTGAAGTGAAGTCTTCCATCGAAGATTTCAAATCTGACAATAAATGGCATGAATACGCCGAATATTGCGACAAATTTTATTTTGCAATGGCGCTTGGATTTCCGTTGGATTTATTGCCTGAAGGCACAGGCATAATAATAGCCGATGAATTTGGCGCGCAAATATTGCGTGAGCCACAAACAACAACAATATTGAATGCGGCGCGGCGAAAAGTGGTTACGCTGTCTTTTGCAAGGCATGCCGCGATGCGTGGGATTGTGACTTAGCAGGCAACAAAAAAGCATGATAATTCCGAAGAACCGCTTCGAGGAATTATCATTCCGAATTTACCAAGTCGCTGAGTGAGGGAGCGAAGCGACCGAGGGTGGCGACTTGAGGCTATTTAGCGCGGTGCGCGTTTTGCCAATATTCGCTGCAATGTCCGCCTGTGCATATTGAGGCGCCTTGCGGTTTCCGAAACATTATTGCCGCATAATTCATAGACCCTTTGAATATGTTCCCAACGCACACGATCCGCCGACATTGGGTTTTCGGGTGGCGCGGGCAAATCATCATTAATTGCCAATAGAGCCTTCACAACATCATCGGCATCAGCAGGTTTGGCGAGATAATCAACTGCACCCGCTTTTACCGCCGCAACCGCAGTTGCGATATTGCCATAGCCAGTAAGCATCACCACCCGCGCATCGGGCCGTAAATTATGCATTTCTTCAACCACGGTTAGGCCGGAACCATCATCAAGGCGCATATCAAGCACAGCAAAAGCCGGTGGGTTTTCGCGGATAATTGCCAATGCCTCGCTAACGCCCGCCGCAGCCTTAACCTCAAACCCGCGCGATTCTAAGGCACGCGACATCCGATTGCGAAGCGGGCCATCATCGTCCATTACAAGCAGGCTTTTGTCGGTTAATTGCGCGATTGGCGAAAGTTTATTGTCGGTCATGATGATTCCTATTTAGCCCTTTCTATACTAGCCATATACTCATACAGCACTTTGTTCAATATCGTCTCGCGACCAAATTATTCTTACAATCGCACCTTGCATTGGGCTGAGTTGGTTGCCAAAGCTAACTTCGCCGCCAGCGCGTTCAAGCAGGGTTTTGGCAATGAAAAAGCCAAGCCCCATTCCTTCACGAACTTGGGCCCCAATTGTGCCTTGCCCACGGCTTGAAATATATGGCTCCCCCAAGCGCGGCAAGATGTCGGGGTCAAACCCTGGGCCATCATCAATTATCGTTATATCAAGGAGCTTTGCGTCCCATTTGCATTTAATCGTCAATTTTGATTTTGCATAACTTATGCCATTTTCAATGAAATTGCCAATGCCATATAGGATTTCTGGTCGCCTGAAGACAATAAGCTCAGGCTCATTTTGCGGGGGATTTATTTCAAATAATATTGCTTTATCGTGATTATTATCGTGTTTTCCGGCGGCTTCGTGAAGAAGTTGCCCGATCGGCAGAAATTCTATTGTCGGGTCATTCAGAGCGCTATGCGCGGATAAATCCCTTAAAATATCACGGCATCTTAAAGATTGATCAAAAATCAATTTCGCATCGTCTTTGGCGACGCCTTCCGATAAATCCCGCGTGAGTTCTTTCGCTGTCAATTGAATTGTGGCGAGTGGTGTGCCAAGTTCATGGGCAGCGGCGGCGGCAAGGCCACCTAATGCTGCGAGTTTTTGCTCTTGTGCCAAAATTGTTTGAGTGGCGATTAAAGCATTGGCCAAACGCAATTCTTCGGCTGCAACCCGCCAAGCATAGACGGAAGTAAACAGCACACCAATCCCGATGGCAATAACGACGCCATATTCATACATTATAGGTAATTGAAACTGCCCCGCAGCCATCCAAGGCAATGACAAGTGCCAAAAATGCAAACTGCCAACCCAAGCCAAAGTTACAATAATAATCGTGATTATCCAACGCCAAGAGAGCGTCGCCGCGGCAATGGTCGCTGGTGCTATGAATAACAAAGCGAATGGATTATTGGTGCCACCGGTCAAATAAAGCAAGAACCCAAGTTGCGAAATATCAAACACAAGCTGTAGTGCCGCTTCCCAATGTTTCATCATCCGTTGTGAGGGGAACGAAAACGTCAGAATAATATTAAGCCATGCTGAAGCCGCTATTGCCCCAAAGCAGGTCGCCAAAGGCAATTCATAACCGAGTTTGAATGCCACAAAAGCGACAGTTAATACCTGCCCAATTACAGCCAACCAACGCAGCGACACTAGCGTTCGCAGGCGTAACCTGCCAAAGCTGTCTTGCCTTACCGCGCGGGTTTGCGGCCTATTGTTTTCAATATAGGTGAAGTCGGTCTTTTTCACTTTTTCGATTGTCAAATCCCCCATATTTTTGACATTTCCAAGCTATCAAAAGTGGCTAGCCTTGTGTATAGTTGGCTTTTTTCGAAATGTCATCAACGCAGAGAATTAGCCCCAACAAAATGAAACCAATTGAAAAGATACAACCTTTTAACAAAGGAAAATTCGTGCTCCCTACCATTGCATTGGTGGCGCTGTTGGGCTTTGCCTATATGCAAATCAAAGGGCAAGCATTTCGTGGTGCGGCGGTGAAAGACGCAATTTCGAAAACTGAAGGCAGTTGCAAAGGCCGCGCATTTGCGCAAATTGGTGGGCCATTCAATTTGGTCAATCAAGATAATCAGCCAGTGAGTGAAAAATCTTTTATTGGCCGTCCGGCATTGATTTATTTTGGCTACACAATGTGCCCCGATGTCTGCCCAACGTCTTTAAGCCTTATGGGTGCAAGTTTTGAAGAATTGCGAACCCTCAACCCAGCACTTGCCGATAAAATACAACCAATTCTAATTACAATTGACCCCACACGTGACACCCCCCATTTGCTTAAACAATATGTTGCGTCGGGTGGTTTTCCACGCGGATTGATTGGGCTAACTGGCAGTGAAGCGCAAGTAACGGCGGTGGCAAAGGCATATAAGGTCGGCTATCGCAAAGTCCTTGCCCCGCAAAGTGCCGCAAATTATACCATGGATCACATGTCAATAATGTATTTGCTTGATAGCAGCGGTAAATTGGCAACTTTCTTTTCCGATAATACTTCGCCAAGCGAAATCGCCCAATGCATCAATAGCCTTGGCCAATCTGGGCTTTAATATCTGTGATAAATTAACTAAATTCGACTATAATGTATTTCGGTTGTAGCGCATTGTTGCGTTGCAGCATTGCAAATGCAAAACAAAAATGACAATAGTCGGGCTGATTTAGGTTGGGGTTTAATAAATATGCTTTATTCAATGGTTGAAATGCAACGGGCAGCCTTGGCGCCAATGCGCGCTATGAATAGTTTCAATGGTTTTTGGCTTAAAAACCCGCTAAATCCCTTTGCTAATATTGGTATGGTCAAGCAAATGGCCGCAGCGAGCGATTTTTTTGACGCGGTTACCAAAAATTATGGCAAGCCCGAATGGCGAATCGAAACCGCGACAACTAATGGAATTGAATATAGAATAACCCCATCAATTGTTTGGCAAAAGCCTTGGTGCAATCTCGTAAATTTTGCGCGCACGCCAATTGGCAAGTCTAAATCCAAATCTGCTTTATTGCCAAAAGTTTTGATTGTTGCCCCGCTTTCTGGCCATTATGCGACGCTTTTGCGCGGCACAGTCGAAACTTTTTTGCAAGACCATGATGTTTACATAACCGATTGGGAAGATGCGCAAAGCGTGCCGCTTTTGGAAGGCCGTTTCGATCTTGATGATTATATTGAATATGTTCGTGAAATAATCAGCTTCATTGGCCCAAATTGCCATGTGCTTGCTGTTTGTCAGCCTGGGCCACCTGTTTTAGCGGCCATTGCGATGATGAGCGAAGATGAAGACCCATGTGTTCCAAGCTCGATGATATTTGTCGGCTCGCCCATTGATGCTCGTAAATCGCCGACAGTGACAAATAAATTGGCCGAAGAGCGCCCGTTCACATGGTTCAAGTCAAACATGATTTATACTGTGCCACCGCCAAGCATCGGAGCGTTTCGCCGTGTTTATCCGGGGTTTGTGCAGCTTGCTTCGTTTATGTCAATGAATAAGGATCGCCATATTGATGCCCATAAACAATATTTTGAACATTTGGTTGAAGGCGATGGCGATGGCGCCGCCAAACACCGCGAATTTTATGATGAATATTTGGCGGTTTTGGATTTGACCGAAGAATTTTATTTGCAAACAATCGAAAAAATCTTCCAAGAACATCATTTGCCATTGGGGAAATTCCGTTTTCGCGGTCGTTTGGTAAAGGCTGAATTCATCACAAAAACCGCGCTCCTTACAGTTGAG
>ERZ1292630.3095-Hain-H41-02um-R3-3095-length-14899-cov-9_pt1 | contig 14899 bp, 20 predicted proteins | sample MGYA00564408_ERZ1292630 | MGnify/ENA primary metagenome ERZ1292630 (study PRJEB36523, sample SAMEA6512641) | groundwater metagenome | collected 2019-01-08 | study: AquaDiva: Metagenomics assemblies of 32 groundwater samples | reverse complement strand
TCACGCGTAACGATCTTCGTATGCTGGCGGACTTTTTCAGCAGCCGACTAGGATGGTTCACCATGATCCGGATGCCGGGACAGAGTCACCAGGGGCCGCTCCCTCCTCTGACGGAGGAGCAACGAACGCTGGAGCAGGAACTTTATTCACACGTACAGACGCTCGCTGGACAGATCGGCGAGCGCAACCTGTTTCGCCATGACAGGCTCGTCATGGCGGCGGATTATATCGGGACGACGCTCGCCGATGCCGGGTATGAGGTTCGCCGGCAACCCTACGAGGTGGGAGGGAAGACTTGTGAGAATGTAGAAGCGGAAGTGCGGGGGAGCCGGAACCCGGACGACATCATCGTCATCGGCGCGCACTATGATTCGGTGCAGGGAAGTCCCGGTGCCAACGATAATGCAAGCGGCGTGGCAGCGATGCTTGCCTTGGCTCGTGCGCTCGCGAAGACCACGCCGACTCAAACGTTGCGATTTGTGGCGTTCACCAACGAGGAGCCGCCGCTCTTTCAAACCAAATACATGGGGAGCCGCGTCTACGCCAAACGCAGCCGCGAACGTGGCGAAAAGATCCTCCTCATGCTCAGCCTGGAAACTATCGGGTACTACTCAGATGAGCCAGGGAGCCAGCACCTCCTGTTTCCATTGAACCTCATCTACCCCTCTACCGGGAACTTCATCGCCTTCGTCAGCAACGTGGAGAATGGGTTCCGAGTAAGGCAGCTCGTGAAATCTTTTCGGCAACAGGCGCAATTTCCCTCCGAAGGGGGAGCCCTGTGGGGATTGATCCCCGGCGTCGGGTGGTCGGACCATTGGGCCTTCTGGAAGGAGGGATTCCCGGCAGTGATGGTGACCGACACCGCCCTCTTCCGTTATCCCGCCTACCATTCGAACGCCGACAGGCCAGAGTTCGTTCAATACGATAGAATGGCGCGCGTCGTCTCCGGCCTTCACGCTGTCATCGCGGAGATAGCAAATGCACCACAGTGAGAACGGCTGGAGAGTACGCGGCATGCATGCTCCGCCGAGCGGCGCTTCCAAAGCAACCCAGGAGGTATGCCCGATCCTGAATCCAGATCCGGCAATGAGACCTTCTAAAGAAAGGGATTCGACTGAGGTTACTGAGCAGGCTGCGACTGAGCAGGAGCAGGAAGTTCAAACAGGAAACGAGTGCCCACCAGGTACATGTTGACGCGGGTGCTCACCGGAATGGAGTGGGTCCAACACACTTCCACCAGTTTGGTGGTCTGCTCTTTCCTTGCCTCTGAGGGCGTTTGAATCTCAAGCACCTGTCGTTTGCCCACTTCCTCAGGAAGCAAGAGCAGCATGCCCCCGACGCTCATATTGATCGAGTACCCGTACCCCTTTGACAACTTCACCGCGTCGCCACCCACAGGCTTTGTCAGCTCGTAGGGGCACGCTCGCATGCAGGGTACACGGTCGCTGTCCCTTCGTTCCTGTTGAGTTGGCATATCTATTTTTCTAGGATTGTTGCAGGCGCTAAAGCCAGACTGGCTTAGGGGACATTTTGTATCTGACTGGTCAATAAAAGCAAGAACTCTTTCGTAGGCCATGCCATTCAGCCGGCTCCACAAGGGTACCCTCTGGGCCGAAGAGAAAGACCACTCCAGACGATGGAAATCCATCAAGCATTTCACAGCGTTACGCCGTAGCTCGTCAACCGTTGCACTTCCGCATCGAGGTCCTCTACCACGAAGCAGATGTCGCCTCCCACCGCAAATGAGATTGCAAGACCAGACCCCCGCTTGCTTTTCCCTCAACTGCGCGCATCCAACGACCACTGTAAATGGTCCCTCCAAGCTCGCTCGTTTTCTCCCCCCACCCCACCACAGCAACCGAACGTGACACAGAAGGGGCGGCCTGGGTGAATCCCGAACTGCGCGTCCAACGACCACTTTCCGAAGTGGGGGTTCCGCGAGCACGGGATCACCCAGGCCGCCCCTTCATTTCCTAGTTCGCCCCGGCTTAGTGCTTTTCCTCTGCCTGAACCCCAGGATGATAGGTACCGTACACATAGACAGGGATGGACAAGTGGCCAAGATGTTTTTCCATCAGCGGCTTGACATCTTTCCAGTCGAGCCCGCCCACACCAGTAGCCAAGCGTGAAATCGCGACACTCTTGAACTTCTCAGTCTCAATCGCCTTACACAACGCTTTGAGACAGTGGTTCACGTTCTCGGTCGTGGCCCGGCCCGGGTGAGTGGCTCCGTGACCGGCAGCAGCCTCCTGAGTAAACAGATTCACAATCCGAACGCCCCCGACGCCGGCCCAGCTCCATAACTCGCCGGTCTTTGGACTGAACGTCTGAGAATAATGCCGGAAGTCCTTATACATCGCCGGCCACCGTTCTCTGAGTGCCAAGGCTAAGCCGTTCGCGAAGTTGTCGTTCGGTGCGACGCCGTGCGCCAAGGCCTCCGCCTTCGTCAACAAAATATCTCCCGCCACTTCCTTCAACATGTCACGTCCTCCTCCGTCGAGTTAGTAATGAGTTTCGGATCTTATCACAGAGGGCGAGATGAGTCTCCCCCGCCCTCCGAGAAATGGCCTCCAAGACCGTGCCTCTTTTCTATCAGGCTGCGAAAAATTGGCTTCTCAGACCGCCTAACCACAAGAGGCAAGGTCAAGCAATGACCCCACTGGGTCTCCTCACGTGTGTAAGGTGTGCTGCTTCAATTGGGAGACAAGGTAGGCCACGATCACGAGATTCAGAAGAAGCACGCCAATCCGGAGTGCTGACACCCGTTGCAGCACTTCATAGAACTCAAAGGGAAGGAGCAGGCTCGTCGAGATCACAGTGAGATACGCGGCCCACGAGACCTCAAACCATAACCCCACCCCTTCAATAAGCAATAATCCTGCATAACTCAGACTGATGACCCTCCATGACAAACACACTATGGGGTTGAAGCGCATCCACCTTGAGGATCAGGACGTGAAGGATGCGAGAGTCTGCATTTAAATGAAGCGCCTCGATCAAGAGCGAGAACAGCGTGGCAATTTCGGCATGGACGAATTCGAGGAGGCCCAAGCCGGCAAGAAGCAACAGCAGGCCTTTCACAACTTTGAACGCCGCAATGAAGGCCAAGCCAGTCTGATGTGATCGTGTCATCACATGGTTAATGGAAGAACGACACACCGGTGAGCGCGACAAGACCGACATCAGAATCGTGCACCTCCGCCGTGCGCGGAACTGAGTCCTGGGTGTAGACTTCGATCGTGTGACGCTTCACACGTCCAGACTCATCAAGGCGTTGACTTCTATCCACGGCCTGCTATGAGTCGATCAATGAAACGGCACGGTTTTGCAATGAACATGATCAGCCTCCTCGCCATCCTACTGCTCGGCACGGAGGTCTCAGCACAAGGCCCCGATACGTCAGCCCTCGATCCCAAAACAGGGCCCGCGATTCAAGGCGACTCTCCCCTTCCCTTGAAAACCCAACGCGGGGGCTGCAACCCCGCCCGCACGCGCTGCCAACTGCCACGCCATCGAGTCCAACCGGCGGACTCCGACTTGAATGCACGGACAGAATCCGGTCGTCGCCTCAATGCAGAAAGTTCGCTGAACAACGAGAAACGGACGGGCCCTGCTCTCAACGACCCTGCCGTGAAATAACTCTCAATGCGCTCGTGGCGCACGCCGCCCACTCTCAGCTCATTTCAGTCCAGCCGGATATGCGACTGCGAAACATCAACGTCCGGCGGCTTGTCTTAACAAGAAAGGCATCGCCGGTGTGCTCAATTCCCTGCACCCGTTCGTCTCCTTGAAGAGCCATCGCGTGAAACCCGCTCATGAACGCCGAGAACCCCACCAGCCGTTCCGTCGTTACAGCCAGAGCCAAGTGGCCATGGGCACGCAGTTCCTGAACCCGTTCAGACACGCCTAAGGCCTCACGAGTCCAATGCGCGAGAGTTTCCTGAAAACCATAGAGATGCTGATCCGTGACCACGACACAGAATTCTCGAAGAACCTGCGACGTGTTGACATGCTCGTCCATCTCCAACGTCTGTTCACCCCAATGTCGAAGCTGAGAAGAAAATCCCAACAATCGCGTGGAGGTAATCGCCAACGCCGTCAGACCGTAGGCGTTAGTACTCACCACGGTTTCACCCACTGCGAGGTCGATCTCGGATTGCCCAACTCCAGTCACCGCGATCACTTTGTCTTTGACCACCGACACTTCGGTGAAGCGGCCTTGGGCGAACGCCAGCGTGCCACCAACCCACAACATCACGACCATGCCGAAGCAGACCATTCCGGCACGCGAAAGTAACGGCGGGCACTCGGACAGGAAACGCAGCCGAGTCAGGTGGACGATCATTAATCCCATCATCGTGTCAGAAGAGGCTACGGCCTGAGGCAGGGCTTGTCACCGAGGTAACTTCGGATGTCGATCACATATGCCGCCGCGCGGGGCGAGCCAATCGTCAAAGCAGAATGTCCCCGTTTTCGGCTCAATCAGTGGATAACCGGCCTGACCTTACATCCTCCTGACGGAGCGCTCCAAAATCTGACAACCGGGCAGCGATCTGCTAGGCATCCCGTGTTAGTTATGCTACAAACCCGTCGAAGGATTCTCCGGCTCGCTCGATGGTGGGTCACATGACAATGGGACAGCGTTCAACATCCGCCGCGCAATTCGCCCTGGCCGGATTTTTCTGCAGTCTGGCCGTGACCGGCTGCCTCTCCCCCATCACGCTGAATCGCGCCGTGACGTCGTATGATGAGGCGGTCACGGATGCTATCTCGAAACAACTGCTCATCAACATCGCCCGCGCCCATCAGCATCAACCGATTCACTTCACCGGCGTCTCGAATATCGCCGCGACGTTCGATTTCCGTGTCAGCGCCGGTGCCACTCCGGCACTGACGGGAGAGGGCAGCAGAGCGCTCATGCCGATCTTCGGCGGCAGCGTGGCGGAGAACCCCACGATCAGTATCGTGCCGATCGAAGGAGAAGAGTTTACCAAGCGGCTCTTGACCCCCTTTCAGGAAACCAAGTTCATCCTCCTCCTCCGGCAGCGGTACGACATCGATCTGCTGCTCAGGCTGATGACGCAGGAACTGCGGATCAGACAGAATGGCCAGGAGGTCGCCTACCGCAATACGCCTGCAGATCGGGTGGGATACGAGATGTTCCGTCAGGTGGTGACGCATCTCTCGGCCATTCAGGACCAGAACAAGCTCCATGCCGAACCGCTCGTCTACAATCGAACCTGGACGATTCCCGCCAACTCGGTCACAGCCGAAGGCTTCCAGGCATTACAGAAAGAGTATCTCGTGACCTACAGCCAGAAAGACAACACCTACACCCTTCGAAAACAAATCATGGGGCGAACGCTCATCACCAACTATGACCCAGACACACTCTCACCCGACGAACGGGCCCGGTTGATCGACGAAACGGAGGAGGGGCACCTCAACGATGTCTCCTTCGACATCCGCCCTGGGCACGTCGGAGGGGAATACCCCCTCAAGGGAGATTTCAGGCTGCGGAGCTTCAATACCATTCTCAACTTTCTGGGCCGATCGCTGGGAGAAGACCCGGAATACCACGTCGACAAAGATCCGCGGACCCCGGCGGTCCACGAAAATCCCGTCCACACCATGGAACTCCTGCTGTCGGATGGCGCTCCCTCGGGAGCCGACCTGTCGATTCAGTCCCATGGGAAATATTACGCGGTCAATGCCACCGGACCCATGGCACGCTGGAACCGCGAGGCCTTCCAATTGCTGTATCTATTGTTCCAGATGACCGTCACCGATGTGCCTCGCGTCGGAGTCCCCAGCATCACGATTGCGAAGTGACCGGGCCGCAGCGTCCCCTCCTATGACCCTCAGCTATAGCTACCCGAGACCGCTGCATCGAACAGCCTGCGTGTGGAGTCACCCGAATGAAATGGATCGTCTACATCTTGGAGTGCTCGGACAACAGTCTGTACACCGGCATCACGAATGATATGGAGCGGCGACTGGAAGAGCACAGAACGGGCAGAGGCGCAAAGTACACGAAACACCGAAGTCCGTTGAAGGTGAGCTATACCGAATATCAAGACACCAAGGGAGCGGCACTCACACGTGAAGCCGCGATCAAATCCCTAGCCAGATCAGAAAAACTGGCACTCATCGCCACTCGGCCCCCAACCGAAATCTACGGCTAACTTCTTATATCTTCTCTTCTGTGCGGGTAGCGAGATGCGAAACAATGGCTCCCGCGTCACCATTCGGATCAGCCGTAAACAGCGATGAACTTCGGCGAGTGACAGCAGTGGTCAAGCGCTCTGCGGTTTGTCGGACGGGAAGCGGAACGGACTCATCCTGCTGAATCCGCCGTAGATGGGCTATCGCATCCCCTCGCCACGATAGAACATAGCGATACGTGAGCCACACATCATCGAAAAGAGCGACCGCCCGTCTCGCACAGACACGCGCGTTGCGGTCGTTGCTGCCCGTTCCTTGATCGGCGATGGATGCTGTCAGGCGGCTCTGGTTGCGGTGTTGCGCCTACGCTTGTCGAAGAAATGCCGCAGATGACGCGCAAAGGCTGCGCGCGCTGTTTCGTATTTCCCACGCTCTGTCAGGGACCGCGGTTCGACCGATTGTCGATATCCATAATAAGAGGTTTTTTCAGCTAGGCTAGATGGTCCCTTTCGCTCCGGCAAAGAGCTTGCACTCTCGTCTGTAATCGTGACTGGTGGCTGGGTTGCCGCCATCGCGATGGGCGAGAGGAGCGAGCGATGCGCGTGCGATTCATGACGCTGCTCGCCGGATGGCTGGCGCTGACCGCTGCCGGTCCGGTCCAGGCCGAGCCGTTCGCCGATCTGTACGGCGGGTGGTCCAAGAGCCGGAACACGGACGTCTCCGCTTCCCAGCGGACCTGCTTCCTCGTGGGCTGCACAACCTCGACTCAGACCACGCAGCCCCTGAGCTTTCAGTCCGGCCTGTCGGCTGGTGCGCGAGGGGGCTATTGGTTCGACCGCCTGCCCTGGTTCGGCGTCGCCGGAGATCTGTCGTACTATCGGACCTCTTCGGCGCCGGTGCAGCTCGACTCCGTTTCTCTCTCGGCCACTCCGATGCTACGGCTCCCGCTGTGGACCACTCCAGAAAAACCCCACGGTCATGTGCAGCCCTACATCGGCGCCGGCCCCACGCTCGTGCTTCATCAAGTATCGGCAGACTTTCAACCCGCGTCACCGATTACTCTGAACGGCTGGTCACTGGCGGGGGGATGGACGGCACGCGCTGGGCTCGCCGTGCCGATTTCAGAACACGTCGCCTTCTTCGGCGAGTGGCGGCTCTCGCAAGACCGAGTGGCCTTCCGACAGAACGGCATCTTCGGTATGGGAAACTACGGCCGGCTCGATACGACTCAGACCACCCAGCATTACCTCTTCGGCCTCTCGTACCGGTTTTGAGCCACTCGCACCGGAAGCCGTCGATCGATCTGCTATCTTTATGAGTATGGATCACCACACTGAGCCAGGCGGCACGCTGATCGTGACGTCCACCTCGCGGTTCTTCGACTGGCTACTGCTGCTTGGAACGGGGCTCTGCACTGTACCCACGATCCGTGGCGCCTTGCACGGTTCTTTCAATCTGAATGAATCCACTCCATTGATCGGCAGCGCGTTTTTTCTGCTGGGGTTGTTGATGATTTTTGAGCGGAGCCGGTTCGAATTCGACCCGGCCTTGAGTTGCGTCCGGTGGTCTCGCACCAGGACATTTTCAACAAAGGGAGACGCCATCCCGTTTACCCAAGTCAAGTCTGTCATCCTTCAAACGTCGCTGGGCAGCGACGCCGCGTCTCCCTCCTGTCGAGTGGCCCTGATCACAGACCAGGGGGAACTGCCGCTGACTATGGCCTACATGGCCGGCTTCTCGAAAGAGTGCGAGGCGATCGCCTCAAAGATACGAACGCTGCTCTCGTTGAGCCCGTCGTCTTCAGACATCGTGATGGACAGCATCCGAGCGGCGCTGGAGCAGGGACGTACGCTCGACGCGATCCGCCTCGTGCGCCTGCACAAAGAACTCAGCCTGACTGAGGCGACGCGCTTCGTGGAACAGTTGAAACGCACACCACGCCCCGTCTTCTCTCCGCACCACTGATCGCTCGTGCAATGGACACGGACATCCCAGCGTGAAGATGATCGAACACCCTACGACAGATCGTTGCCGTTCAGGCCCTACTTTCTCAATTTTCCTCCTTTCCTCCTGCTCAAACGAACGGCCCATGCCCGGGACCAGGTCAAAGGAGAAACTGCCGCGCGCGCGGGGTGAAGATGTATCTGGCTGGGTTACTTCGGTTGATAACCCGCCGAGGGCCACATGTCCAGGTTTTGTCTCTGCCTCCGAGCCGGCAAAATCCGTATCGTCTGCTATGCTTGTCTTAGCAAAGGCACTGAAATTTCGGCCCAAAAGGGGTATTGCGATGTGGCTTCGACATGGATCCTGGCTTTTGATGACGGGGATGCTATGGGGATGTGCGATGGTGAATGGAACACCGCCGCCGGCTTCTGCACCATTATTTCAAGCTGATGCGACCGACGCAGTGATCTTGCAAGCCGTACAGCGAGAACAAGAAACGAAGCTGAGCACCTGCGCCCAGCACCAGTCCTGCGATCAGGTGCATTTCACACGTGCGATGATCGCGTTATTCGAGAATGGAGAGGCGGCAGCGGCCTCCTTTCAGCAGGCGATTGCCGTCGCGCCGAATGGTCCGTTCGCGGATTCAAGCGCGCGCTGGCTTCGGTTTCTTGCCAACCGAACTTTCTACCCCGCTTCCGCCGACGAGCCCAATGAGGCATTACGGGAGGTGATGAAAGGGCTGGTGCGCGCATGGCTGGAACCACAGCGTGCGGTAAGTGCGTCTGTTCCATTGCAGGCTGTGGAAACTCCCAGAAGCCCGGACCTAGCAGTACAGACTCTTCAGCGTCGGATTCGTGATCGCGAGAAGCGGATCGCGGAATTGACCGATCAGCTCAATACCCTGAAGCAGATCGATATGGACGCGAAAGGGACCAGCAAGCTGAACCTGCCGAGGACTCCATCCAAGTAATCACTGCTGGATAGCATCGCCACTCCTGACCGCATCGCCCGCCCATGCCCCCGGCGAGCCCCACCTCTTTGTAGGCCACTTTCCAGATCGGCAGGCTGATCGCATCCGTGTGCCACACAACGCATACGTTCCAGAGATGAGCAGGTCCGGGCGGCAGCCGAGGCGGTACAACTAGTCCGCTTAGTGCGGTCGAGCTGAGGCGACTGCCAGGCTGACGGCATCTTCAGCAACAACAGTCGAGAAACCAGAAGAAAGGGCACGCCCGAGGGGTGTCCCGTTGGATGCGGGAGATTACTATTGGGGCGGAGAAGATCTCATCGCCTGGACTCACGCGGCTTCGAATGTCGCCTCCAGCAAGTCCGATCCTAAAACAGCCGGTTGGTTGGAGGGTATCCCCTCACCGTCCGTTGCCTCGTTGATGCTGCGGCTGCATGGCATGCGTGAACACGTAGTCGCCCACGCGGCGGCCCTGCGCAATGCCCTCAGTCTTATCGAAGGCCCAGTGGATGCCGAGATAGATGCGGCTCTGCCCGTTCTCTTCTTCCGCTTGAGAGAGTGAGGAGAAGCTGCGCTCCACCACCGGCCGCAGGGTTCCATTGTTGTCCCTGGTCACACCATTGAACTCGTCCGAGATGAAGGTGAACTGGATGCGATCGGTTCGATAGTACTTGCGAAGCAGCTCGAAGAACGCGCCGCCGAACCCGGCGTGCCCGGACGGATAGGCCGGAAACGGCGGGGTAAAATTCGGCCCAGTGAGATTGCTGGCCGGTGCACCGAGCGGCGAATAGGTTGTGTCTCCGGCCGTCGCGGGATTGCCGTCGCCGAGCCCGGTCGGGCCGGTGTGTTCATCGGCTTCGCGAATCCCGGTCACAGGCCGCCAGTACTGATAGTAGTACTTGGACTCCCACACGGCGATCCCGGCGTCCGCCATCGCGACATTCACGAGGGCCAAGAGCCGTGCGAGTTCCAAGGCATTGGTGTCCGTGCCCATCTTCTGGGCGATACGCATGGTGATCTGATTATAGAGCCGTGGCGGGGCACACAGGCTTGGGGTTCCATCGTATGCCCAGAACGTCCCGATCTGCGTTTGCTCCGCTGTCCGCGTGGTCGGCGTCACGACCCCATCCCCTCCCACCGCCTTCACTTCGTTATAGGCGATGGTATATTCCGGACTGTCTAGCCTGGGCGGTGGGGGGACCCGAAATTGTTCGGAGGTCTCCATCACGAACGGCTTCACCTCACCCCAGTAGGCTCCTAAGGCCAGCGGGATCATACTGACAGGGTCCTGACGCCATTTCCCCGGCTCGTTGCTCGTGAGAAATTCGATGCCGATGCGCGGCTCAGAACGTTGTGAGCCATCGTTGGCCCGCAAAGCCAGAATAGCTGCGGCCGTCCGCCTTCCCAACGTGACGCCGTTCGTCTTCAATCGTCCATCCGGAATCTCCGTCAGATCCTGCGCAAGCTGGGCCTCGAAGGTCGGGGCCTGCGAGGGAAAGAGCGCGACAAGCGTATCGTGGGCGACTTGGGCGATGGCGGCTTTCATCGACGTGCCGAACGGAACAGGCCCCACCCCAGTGTAACTCTTGTAGCCACCCTCGATGGCGTTGACCGCGTCGAAAATCGCGAGATGGATGATGGCCATCGCCCGGCTCGCTCGCCCCGGACCGAGTTGCTCGCCGAAGACCCGACTCTCCCCCGGCGCGACGGGCGTGTGGTCGAGCCCGGTCGCATCGATAGCGATTTGGTTCCAGTGCCGGATCATGCCGGCCGACTCGACCATAGGCCGTGGCCGATGGCGCGGATCAATCGGAACATGCGGGGCATGATGCGGATCGGCCCCAAAACGCTGCCCAAACGTGTCCCCGATCCCACCGGAAAATCCGCCCGCCCTGACAGCACTGGTGGGAGCCAGGGATAGCATAACTGCGAACGCTGCGATGAGCCTCCCGGTTTGTATCATGATCACGTCCTTCTCCTTCTTCCTCCGACTCAGGCGCTGCCCGGCCAGAGGGACAGACTCTCGGTTATAACGAACGCAGAAAGTTCAGCACATGCTGCCGCTCGATTTCATTGAGCCGGTTGAACTGCGCGATCACTTGGTTCGCCTCTGACGGCACATACTGCCCACCGCCGAATCCGGCGTGGGCCTGAATCGCTTCGAGCAGATCATTCGTACGCCCGTCGTGCAGGAAAAAGGTTCGCTTCCCGAGGCCCCACAAGGGCGCCGTACGAAATTCATCGCCTGCAGCGTTGCCCTGGCTGACATCGTCGGCCAAGCCCTGCCCCATGTTATGGAGCACCAGATCGGAATACAGATTGACGTCCTTGTCCCGCAACGACGCCACGGCCGCCTTGCCGGTATGCAACGTCGGGGTATGGCACATCGCACAGCCGACGTCTCCGAACAACGTTCGGCCCCGGACGATGGTGTCCGTGTCGGGCACGGGCGTCGGAGGTGCGAGCAAGCGCATGAAGGCGGCAAACTTCACCACATCGCTGGGGACCTCAAGCAGGTTGGCCGCCTCGTAATGCGTCGGGCTTTCCGGCGTGGCGTTGAAGCGGCAAGCCGGCGCTTCGTCGCGCTCCTGAGGAAAGAGATCGCTCGTCACGCCCTGTTCGACGTTGTAGGCTTCAGCGGAGAATAATTCGAGCGACTTATTCTGGGCTTTCCACCCGAAGCGGGTGATGGTGCCGTCGTTCCCGCTGGTGTTCGGACGGCCCGTCATGTTCGCCCGGCCGCGAATGCCGAGCCCCTGCTTTCTGGCGCTATGAGCCGTCAGATTGGCGAGGATCGCATCGTCGTCGATGGCTTCGATCAACCCTGCCCCGAATAGCGGAGTCGGAATGCGGAAGACGACGTTCTGGCGGGCGACCGCCGTCCGAAAGTCCGGCTGGGCAAGAAAACAGCCCGGTGCGTCGGTTCGCCCGGTGATCGTGAAGAGCGCATGGACTCCGCCGTCGGCCGTACCGTCCGGATTATGCTTGAATCTGGCTTCACGTACCGGTCCGTCCCTCTTGATAAACGGCGGGACGTCATTGCTCGCGCCTTCTTTCTTGGCCACCTCTATCTGCGGATTGATGAACGGGCTTGTCCCGCCCACCTCCGGATGCGCGTGACAGCCGCTGCAACTGTCCAGATTGAAACGCGGGCCGAGCCCCGCTTCTGTATCCGGGAGCGTGCCCTGGACGGACGCCACTTCCTGAAAGGCTTTCCGCCCGACTCCAAAGACCTGTTGCTCCAATGGTGTGAGGCCCGGCAACATGGCCCCCGCGGAGGCGGAGCCTGGACGTACGCCGGGATCACGAGCCGCAAATCGTGCGATTTGCGAGAAGACCTCTTCGGAGAAGGACCCCGCGATGAGCGTCAGCATGGCCACCGACACCATCATGCAGCCTGACCGCGTGATGTGTCTGTGAGAAATCATCTTGGCCTCCGTTATGTATCTGTGATCGGACTATCCCCTGTCCTCGCAGGAAATCCTCGGCAGAACTATACGTATAAGCATAAGCCGTGCCTTTCGGTGTCTACTCTCTCGGTACGTGGCTATCTGTGTGAAAAACATTCACTCCCCGATTTCATTAGAACGAATCGTTCACCGGTAAGAAGCAGGAGAAGTGAAGAAGTGTGGGCAGAAACCTACAGCGCCTCCGCTCCCGATGAATACCGTGGAACGATCCTGCAGGCGTGATGTGATTGAGACAGGGCCTGACTGCAGCACACACAAGGCACGGTCGAACGGTGCCTGCACACATCCGCCGCACTCTCGCCTCTCGCGTGGGCGTGGCAAAAGCGAATCTGACTAGTTTACTGGGCTGGTAACTCGTCGAGGGCCAGGCCTGCCGAATCTCTGCCGCCTGCTTGATTGGCGGGTCACACGCTCCCACAGCATCTCCTTCACCTCACGTTCGGCGGAGAGGTCGGAGACGGCGGATCTTCCCACCCACGATGTCGGAGGGGCGCACCCTCTTACACGTCGGCGTACCGCTTGTTAGCGTGAGCCGGGCGGGATGACACCAGCCCCACTGTCCGGAAGCTGCAACGCGATGGAGAGGGCAAGCCCATCGGACGTAACCTGCGCAGCGATCTTGTCGCCGGTTTTCAATCGCCCCCCCGCCACTCCTTCGATTTTCGTCTCAGCGGTCACACGCAAGCGCACTTCCCGACCGGAAACCTCCTTCACGACGACCTCCTCACCTTCCCAATACAGCACATCAGCCTTGACCGCCGAGACTACAGTCGGTTGAGAAATTTCTAAGGCTTGCGCTGGAGTGACCACGGCAATGGCGAGAAAGAGAGCAAGAAGAATTGGCATGGTTAACCCTCCCTTTATTTTCAGCCTACTGGCTGCTCTGGACCACTGTCAATCGGGCATCCCATTGCCGACGCAGTTCGATCCAGTTATCCGGATGGACGTGGGGTGATCACTCGTCGGGGGCCAGGTCTGCCGTGACGCACCCCCGGAGCATCCCCTTCACCTCACGCTCTGCGGAGACGCTGCCACATCCCAAACGCCCCATGCGAGAGGCAATCGCTTCGTGGCACTCCTCTCAAAACCGCGTGGACGAGGCGTTGAGAAGAACTGAATATTTCCAGTTGCGCTCTATGGCGCTGGAGTCTCGCGAGGGGCTGCCTTGAGGACGACGATCTTCTGAGTAACGGCCTTGATCACTTGCTCTCTTTGTCCTTCAGGAACAAAGACCTGAATCATTGCAGTCAGCTCAATAACATCCCCATCGAGAGGCAGTTCGGCTGCTGCTGCGAAGCAAGTTCCTAGCGTTTCGACGGGCAGGGACCCCGTCTCGTCGACCAGTTCGAATTGAGCGATCCCATACAAAGGGCTACAGCGGTCAGGGTTGAACACAGGCAAGGGTGGGAAGACATACATCGCACGCACCGTGCCGACGAGCGTGACCGAATGCAGTTGATAGGATGCGTGATATTTGTGGAGTTGCGCAATCCTCAGCTGCTCTGCCTCTGCCAGACCGCAACCGAAACCCAGCACGAGCAGCAGGCCACAGACCAACCGGTATCGCTGAAGCGCTGGACTCAAGGCGCTCCCCCGATACAGTTCTAATGCACACGGGTCGAGCGCACAGCGACGAACATAGCCATCAGGCGAGAACCGCCGCGCGCGGACGAGTTCATCCACGTTGGCGAGCAAGACCCTATCCCTGGATTGAGAATGAGAGAGGACAGTGGCTGCCCCCAATACCGCCGGAAAACTGTACGGACCTGTGCGCTTACTTTGCGCAGCAGCCGTGTGAATCGGCTGCGCCCTCGGAAGGAAACAGACGATCGAGCGCGAAGTACACGGGACAAAAGCCCGTGAAGCCGCTCTGAATCAGCGTCACGCCAATCACCGCAGGAATCAGGAGCCAATGGGCGCTCACATAGTGGCCCAGCGCAACTCCAGCCGTGACCACAATGCCGACGATTGCATCGTGAATTCGTCGCTTTTGATTCATGAGAGATCCTCCTATGGAAGTTCCTCTTCGCGCCTTTCCGAAAGATTTCGGAGCCGCGCTGTCGGTCAGGCTAGACCTGACGCGTGAACCTGTCAAGGTTACGCCGACCACAGATCGCCGCGCGCGGGAAAAGCACCTGACAAGTAGAATGTCCCCGGTTGCTCGCCCTTGTCTTTTTTGCGACTCTACCCTATAGAATGGGCAGAATCGCAAGCTGAACAATCGTCAGCTTTCGTGACAACCGTTGCACAGGAGTGCCTTCTATGAAAATGCTGCTGATCGTCTTTCGTCAGTCGATTGTGGAACACATCCATGCCCTGCTGAAAGAATACGATGTCAACGCGTTTACTGAAC
>ERZ1292630.2629-Hain-H41-02um-R3-2629-length-16393-cov-7_pt1 | contig 14903 bp, 6 predicted proteins | sample MGYA00564408_ERZ1292630 | MGnify/ENA primary metagenome ERZ1292630 (study PRJEB36523, sample SAMEA6512641) | groundwater metagenome | collected 2019-01-08 | study: AquaDiva: Metagenomics assemblies of 32 groundwater samples | reverse complement strand
GCGTGCGCAACTGCTACAAGTGCGGCCAGCCCGGTCATCTCAGCCGCGAGTGCCCCAGCCAGTAGCACCAACACATGGCGCGGACAAGTTAACAGAAAAAGCAGTTCCGTGCCCACTACAGCCCACACCGAACCTCCCCGGGAAACTCAATCCAACAATACCCTCCAAGGGGCACAGAATGGCTACACACCGGCACGAAACAAAACAAAAGTTGGCCTCATCGGGATAGGTTGTGTTTTGATTTTTTTCTCTCTCTCGCTTCTTCTGATTTTCCCCCCCAACAATCCAGGAGGGGCATCCATACGTCCGTCATTCGCCTTTCCCTCCCTACCACGACTATCCCTCGACGACTTCGTTTAGCCCCCCTCATTGACATGGTTCGCCCCTGCTTCGCCCAATCCATCCCAGCCGGGACGGGTCTGATCCTCCCTTCGTGTGATCTCCCGTTGTCGACTACGGAGCGAGAAAGGAGGAGGGTGTCGTTCGGTGAATGCATGTCACACCCATTCCCATATCCCCCCCCGCCGTGCCCGCTGACCCACCACCCCCCCTACCACCCTCCCAGCCGCACGTCGATGAGAGGACGAGACGCCCATCGACGACGCTGACGGGAGATCCATCACGACGCTCATTGATGCAGTTGACGGGGGTTCCATCACGACGCTCATTTTTTTCTTCTGTGTGAGGAAGAGCCGTGTGCCACGGAGAATGGTTCTTTTTTTCCCCAGCGGTTCCGCGGAGACACCGTGAAAAGGAGAGCTGTCCGTTCACTGGCGCGTTAGTGGCAAAGATGCGTGCGAGTGAGAGAGGAGAGAGAGGAGACCTAGCGACGGGAGGGGAAAGGAAGGAGAGAAACGGAGAGAGGGCCCGCCGCACAGAGAGAGGCAACGCAACGGTGCCAGCGCAAGCGCTCGTCCTCGTTCAATTCGCCCTTGTGACCCCTCGGCGGCCTGTGTGCAGCCGTAGCTACTCAACCGCCTCTTGTCGCCCGAATCCTCGCCAGTGGTGGCGTCGATCCGAACCGGGGTGGTTTTTTTTCTTAGTGTGTATGTGACAGAGTCAAGGGTGAATTGCAGTTGAGATACACTGCCGATGTCGAATGCCGAGTCGGAGTTGCAACGCGCCAAGGTGCACCTGGCCCAGGTGATTGATGAGGTCGTGTTCGCGGAGGGGGAGACGTCCAAGGCACAGGAGCAGCTTCGCAAAGCGGAGGCATCGATCGCCATGATGAGCGACGTGTTGGAAAACATCTTGGGGTACGCGGCGAAGCTGGAGCAGAGCATCGTCTTGCCCGCGCTCGGCGACCTTGACGTCGCGTTGGCCGCTCGTGTCGACCTTGCATCAGCCCGTGCGACAGCCGTTGTCGCCGCCGAGCGACTAGCCGCCGCGCAGAGCCAAATCGCTTGCAATCCGCGACTGGCGCGCATCGTCGGCAACATGAAAGACAGTCACCACGCCTTGTCCGCGGTTGCGGCCGCGCAGCGTGAGGCAATGTTGACGGCGCCAAGCGCGGGAATGTCCATCAACCTCGAGGAGGCGTTCGTGTTGTGTGATTCCCTGTTGAGCAGCAAGCAGCAACTGTCCGTACTACTCGCTGACTCGGTCTCTCGATTGCTCCAGTCGCGCGCCGCCCTGGACATGGGATCGCCAAACCCTGTTCCGGAACGAGGTGCGTACACCGCGAAAATGGAAGAACTGGAGAAAAGTAGGACCTTGGTGGCGCAAGTCACACGGGAACGCGACGTCTTACTGCAGCGCGTCCGCGAACAGCTGCCTTTGGAGTCGCTGCAACAGCAACACTTGGCGGAGAAACAAGCGCTCCAGCAACGCATCGCGGCGCTGGAGGATCTGCAGCAGCAAACCATGTCCGATCGAGCCAACGTGGCGCAGCGGCTCGACACTTTGCACCGGGCCCTCGAACAAAGCGGCGTTGAGAAGCAGCTCTTGTCGCAGGAGCTGAATACGTTACGCCGGGTAACTGGCAGTGCCCCGCCACTTCGCTCGTCGTCGACAGCTGCCACCCAGCAACAGATTGGGTCCACCTCCGGCGCGGCGGATCGAGAAATGGCCCACGCGTTGCGTCTCGAAATGGACGCCCTGATTCGGGATCACAGCTCCGTCGTGACGCAACTGGAGGGGAGGATATCCCAGCTGCGGTCGGAGCTGCACAATGCCAAGGCCGCAGCCGCCCAGCAGGGTGCGTCAGCCGCTCTGCTAGGACAGCTGCAGCGCAACAACGACTCGCTACGGCAAGAACTCAACCAGCTGCAGCAGCAAGTCGCGTCGACGGGCGGACGGGGCTCCGCGGCGAACGACTCCCTCGCCAGTGCGAATCGGGTCGCGCAGTTCGAAAAGACCATCCAGTCGCTTCACGAGGAACTGGCCGCGGTGGACCGCCGAGTGAATGCCGCCGAACAGCAGCATTCGACAGAAAAGGCCCGGATGATGTCTATGTTTGACGAGGAGCGTCGCCGATACCAGGAGGAGCGAGAAGAGTGCGACGCGTTGGTGCTCAAGATGACGAACGAGCTGGAGTTCTTGATCCGCGAAAACACGGCGTTGAAGCACCGCTTCCGCCTCACGGCAGGGCCGATGTCACCAGCTGCCACGGCCGCGTCCTGAACTGACCTCTCTCCCTCCTCTCTTTGTACCGTTCCGTGGCCTGCGCGGAAAAACTTGGGTCTCTCCTTGCCAAAGGGCACACGATGCATACATTTTTGACGTGTTCTGTGACTTCTGTCTCTTTCTCGTTGGGTCACGTCCGATATTCGCCGCCAAGCTCTTTTCCCTTCCTCGGCTCTCCCCATCCCATACCTTTTCTCTCCGCTTCCATTTCAAATAATGGCGAAGGCCCCGATCACGACCCGCGAGGTCTTTCAGCTCAACAACGTCATTGGCGGCTTGAAGCCTGGCACCATCAGCTTCAAGACGCTCACCATGGAGAGCGACAAGTACGTATGCGTGCGCGACTTGCAGCCCGACGGCCAAACGTCCCTCGTCGTGGCTGACATCGCCAAGAGTTTGAGCGAGCGCCACAACATCAAGGACGCCGAGGCGGCGATCATGCATCCGGAGAGCAAGGTGCTCGCGCTGCGGAGCGGCGGCACGCTGCAAGTATTCGATCTCGAGAAACGTGAGCGTCTAAAGGTGCACATCTTTGCGGATGGACCCGTTGTGTACTGGCGGTGGATCAACGCGCGGACGGTCGGCGTCGTCACGGAGCGCGCCGTGTATCACTGGGACATCGATCCCAGCGGGCCACAGCGGATGGTGGAGACGACGCCGGTCAAGGTCTTCGATCGCGCACCCGAGATGGACCCGACGGTGCAAATACTGAGTTATCGAAGCGACGCGGACGGCACGTGGCTGATGCTCTGTGGCGTCGCTCGCGGTGCCGACGGCACGTTGGCGGGAAAAACGCAACTGTACTCCTGTGAAAACGCGGCCTCCCGCATTTTGGAGGGCCACGCCGGCACCTTCCACCAAATGCAAACGCCGAAGGACACTCGTCTGAGCAACGTCATGGCCCTCGCGAGCAACGGGGCCCAGGGCGGCAGGATCGTGATTCTCGAGCTGCCATCGTCCAAGAAGGCCGATGCGTCGGTCGAGCGTCGCCAACTCCCACTAAATTTGACGATTCCCGGGGATTTCCCCGTCTTCTGCCACGTCGCACCACTGCACAAAATCCTCTTCGTGATCACGAGCCGTGGAAGCGTGTTTCTGTACGACGTGCTTTCCGGTCTCCAGATCGCCACTGACAGCGTCTCCAACACAGTCGTCTTTTGCGGCGTCGCGTATGACAAGACCGGCGGCGTCCTCTGCGTGAACCACTCCGGCTCGGTGTTCCACATCTCCATCGACGACGATAACATCGCGCGGTACATCTACGCGGTGTTGAAGAGCCCTGAAGTGGCACTTCGCGTCGCAGGTTCCGCTGGCCTCACGGGACTGGACGATGTTTTCCGCGCCCAGCTTCAAGCGCTTCTGCAAAACGGCGACATTCCCGGCGCCATCGAGGTTTGCCGCGCAGCCCCTCGCCAGTCGCTGCGAACGCCAGACGTCCTGCAACGCTTTCTGCTCGCACCCGTCCCGGCTGGCCAGTCGGCCGCGATATCGCAGTACTTCAAGGCCATGCTGGCCGTGGGATCCCTAAACGCCGCCGAAACCATCGAGCTCGCTCGCGCCGTGATTCCCAAAGGGGGCATCGCCTTCGTCAAGCAGCAAATCGACGAAAACAAAGTCGAGTACTCGGAGGAGCTCGGAGACCTCATCGCCGCAGCGGACCAAGACCTCGCCATCAAGGTCTACCACAAGGCCGGTGCCCACCACAAGGTGGTCAACGTGTTCCTCACGCGAAACGAGGCGCCGAAAGCCGTCGCGTACTGCAAGCGGGCGGAGTACAATCCCGACTGGCGCGTGGTGCTCATTAACTTCGTGCGGACGAATCCTAAGGATGCGGTCGCCCTCGCGCTCATGCTGCACCGCGACATGGGCCCAAAGCCCCTTATTGAGCCAACGGAGGTGGTGGAGATGTTTCTTCCAGGCCAAAACATTCGTGAAGCCACCCAGTTTCTCGTCGAAGTCATCCAGGAGGACAGCTCCGTCGCGACCGCGGCGCTGCAGACGCGTTTGTTGGAGATCAATCTCAAGCATTCCCCCGCGGCTGTTGCCGATCGCATTTTTACGCAAAACTTTTGCCTCCACTACGACCCGGTCGTCATCGCGCCGCTTTGCGAAAGGGCCCAGCTCTGGCAGCGTGCTCTGGAAGGCTACAACAAGATTCAGATCGACACCGAGTACAAGGCGCCAACGCTGCCCAACATCAAGCGCTGCTTGCAACACGCGTCGACGCTGAGCGCGGAGTGGCTGCTCGAGTTTTTCAGCAAGATGCGCCCCGTCGACATCTTCGAATGCATCAAGGATATGGTCGCAACGAATCCGCAAGGGAATATGAAGGTGATTGTCCAGGCCGCGGCCAAGTTCAACGACCTCATTGGCGCGCCGAAGTTCATCGACCTCTTCCTGCAACAGCCGCACTTCGACATTCTGTACTTCTACCTTGGCGCCACCGTCGCCTTCACTCGCGATCCCGAAGTGCACTTCCGTTACATCCAAGCCGCCGCCGAGGTCGGGCAGATGCCCGAGGTGGAGCGCATGACCCGCGAGTCGCCGTGCTATGACGGCGAGCGCACGAAGAACTACTTGAAGGAGAAGAAGCTGTCCGACCCATGGCCCTTCATCAATGTCTGCGACAAGCACAGCTTTATCGATGAAATGGTGCGCTATCTCGTCGAAACCGGCAACGGCTCCTTCGTCGAGCAATACGTGCTGCGGCGCAATCCGCTCAAGACCCCCGACGTCATCGCGTCGCTGCTCGACTTCCACGCCCCCGAAACGCAGGTGCGCCACGTGATGGAGGCGGCCGGCGCGATGTGCCCCGTGAGCGAGCTCGTGCAGGTCCTCGAGGACCGCCACCGCTTGTCCTTGGGCCGCGCGTGGATGGAAGCTCGCGTCGCGGAGCGTCGCATGGACACCGCGCTGTTCACCGCCTTGGCCAAGGTGTACGTCGACGCCGGTGAGAATGCCGAGAACTTCCTCACCACGAACGACAACTACGACTTCGCGGCCCTCGGCAAGTACTGCGAGTCGCGCGATCCTGGTCTTTCCTTCCTGGCATACCAGCGCGGCAATTGCCACACCGAGCTCCTGGACGTGGCGGTGAAGAACGGCATGTGGAAGCCGCTTGCCAAGCATCTCATTCGCCAGCAAAACAACGATCTGTGGATGACGGTCTTGAAGGACAAGTCCAACGTCGACCAACGCCAGCTCATCGAGGCCGTGCGCCAGGACAAGTTTGCGGAGTGCAAGGTCGCCGAGGACGTCATCGTCACCGTGCGCGCGTTCATGAAGGCGGACTTGCTGTCGGAGCTGTCCGCCATTCTAGAGGAGCTGGTCGTCGGAGGCCGGTTCGCGCGCAATCGGTTCCTCGAGAACCTTCTGCTCATTTCCGCCATTAAGGGCCGCAAGGAGAAGGTCATGGAGTACGTCAACAAACTGCAGGACTACGACGCCCAGGACATCGCAACGATCGCGCTCGGTGCAGGCCTCGGTGATGTCGCGTTCGCCGTTTATCACAAAGCGGGATGCTTCAAGGAGGCCGTCAACGTGCTACTCAACGACATCAAGCCAACCGACGTCGCTCGCGCGCGTGGCTACGCGGTCGAGGTCAAAAACGCCGCGGTGTGGACGCAGCTCGGCATCTTTTTGCTGCATTCGGACGATATTCATGAAGCGATCGATGCACTGATTCAAGCACGCAATCCCGACTTCGTGCAAGAGGTATCGGACGCCGCCGAGCGCCTTAACGAGTTCGGCGCGTTGATCAAGTACCTCAACATGGCGCGCGCCGAGAGCAAGACGAAGGACCCCAGAATCGACACAAGCCTGGTGCTCACTTTTGCCAAGACAGGGCGGCTGTCGGAGCTCGAGGAGTTCCTGAAGACAGCTCACGGCGTACAGGTGATGGGCGTGGCAGACAAGTGCTTCAACGACGGCCTATACGACTCCGCGAGAGTGCTGTACACCGCCGCTAGCAACTTCCCTCGGCTTGCGTCCACCTACATCAAGCTCGAGAACTACAGCGCCGCCGTGGAAGCGGCCACCAAGGCGCAGGCGACGCGCACGTGGAAAGAAGTCAACGTCGCGTGCCTGTTGGCCAACGAGCTGAAGTTCGCGGCCACCGCGGCCCAGCACCTCGCGACGCAGCCGGATGAGCTGCCGGACCTCGTCCGCCTCTACGAGTCCGCGGGCCTTCACGACGAGCTCCTGAACGTGATGAAAGCGGCGTCCGGCGTGGCGAACGTCCACATGGCGTTGTTCACGGAGCTGGGCGTCCTGTATGCCAAGTACCGCCCCGAGCGCCTGCTCGAGCACATCAAAATGAACCCCAAGAAGCTCAACACCCACAGGCTCATCACGGCGTGCACGCAGTTCCATCACTGGGTACCGCTCCGCGTGCTCTACATCAACAACGAAGACTGGCTCTCCGCCGCGCAGTCCATGATGGAGCACCCCGCCGACAGCTGGGACCACGAGATCTTCAAGGACGTTCTGCTCAAGCTGGGCAGCTCCGATATTTGCTACAGCGCGATAGGCTTCTACCTGCAGCACACCCCTGAGCAGCTGCACGACATGCTGACCACGATTAGCAAAAAGATCGACACGGAGCGTGTCATGGGAGAGGTCAAGAAGTGCGGCGCGCCTCTTAGCTACGTACGCCCCTTCTTGGAAGCCACGCAGGATCGCAACGCCCGGAAGGTCAACGACGCCCTGAACCAGCTCTACGTGGAGGAGGAGGACTTTGCCGCGCTACGCCGCTCTGTCGACACGTTCACGAACTTTGACTCCGCAGAGCTGTCTGCTCAGCTGGAAAAGCTGGCACCCTTCGAGTTCAGACGCATCGCCCTCGCGTTGCATCGCCGCAACAAGCGCTACTTCCATGCCATCGAGGTAGCCAAGGCCAACGCGTTGTACAGCGAGGCCATCGAGTCGGCCGCGGAAGGGCGCGACAAGGAGCTGGTGAAGAACCTCGCCGTATGGTTCTGCGAGCGAAGGCAACCCGATTGCCTGGCCGCCTTGCTGTACGGCTGCTACGACCTGGTCGACAACTACAACGTGATGGAGTGGGCGTGGCTCTATGGGATGGACGAGGCGGTGAAGCCCTACCTAATCCAGCATGCGCAGGAGACGCAGGAACGGTTGGCCACGTTAGAAAGGGGTCATCAGGAAGCGCAAAAGGCGGCGAAGACGGTGGGCGCAGCGTCTGCGGGCGCCGCGACGGCGCACCCCGCCGCGCTCATGATTCAGGGCGCTCCCCCGGGCAACTTCTAACGGGGGGCCCGCGCGCCCGCGCGGGTGCGAAGCGATATGAGTCGTATTCCACTTCCCCACCTTGGCCAAAGGGTGCCACACGGACAGGGAAACAGTCAGCAACCGGAGGTGACTCGTTCGCCGCCCGCATCAGAGGGCCCCGCTACGGGGGTGAGGGGTGTGAGACGAGACGTGTTTGTGCGCGTGCCGCGGGATTGCTGTTTGTTGTTCGAATTGTGTGTGCGATGTTACAACCGGCACAGGCTGACGGAGCGCCATAGAACGCTGGTGGCTTGATTGTTGTGTTGTGAGCTGATCGGGCGTCCCGTCGTCGGCTTGTCACTCTTCTTTTGTTGCACCAACCTATCTGGGACGGATCCAGCCAGAGCGGAACGGATCTGCGCTCACTAATTCTTCTTTCTTTCTTTCCGTGAGATGTCCAAGAAGCCCGCGACGTACGTCAACGCGGACTCACACATTGAGTCCGTGACCGTGTACGAGAGCTCCGCGCAGGTGCACCGCATCGCAGAGGTGAAGCTTGCTGAATTCGGAGACATCGTCTGTCAATTTCGCGACTTGCCCGAGGACCTCAACCGAGACAGCCTGCAGGTCGCGCTGCACTGCGCTGATGCAGCGGTCGTCATTAATTTGTCCGGCATCACATTCGACACCCTGCGAGAGCCACGAGCGGAGGCCACCAAGGACCGCCAAGCCCGCGACGAGGCGAAAGCCAGGGCTCAGGCTCTCGACATTGAGAGGCAGGCCGTCGAGGACGAGATCGAACGCGTCAAAAGTCAAATCGAATTTCGATCGCGTTGCTTCGACCGCGCCACCGGCGAGTTCTCCGAGAAGGACACGGACGATGCCTGCGGAGGGGATGTCGCCATGTGGGCAAAGATGATCGACAGCAGCCTCGAAAACCGCGATGCCGCCACGCGGCGCCTTCGCACCCTCCAAGACAAACTCGCTGATGTCAAGGCCGAAATCGCCACACTGAGCAGCTTCTCCACGTCGTCGTACGAGTGCAACGTTAAGTACAACGTTGTGCGAGTCCACCTGCACGTTGCCCGGCCAGGCGAGGCGGCCGCTGTGCCCTCCACGACGTCCAGCGCTGCATCGGCAGAAAAAATCCCGAAGATTGACCTGCAGCTCAGCTACGTGGTGAAGGGCACGGCAGAGTGGGAAGCTGCGTACGATCTGCGCGTGGACAGCGCTAAACAGGACACGCTGGAGCTCGCGTACAACGCCGTCATTTCACAATCATCCACGGAAGTATGGGACAACGTCCGGATTCAACTGTCAACGGCGCGCGCCGCCGTTCAGGGCAATCCGCCGGAGCTGTCACCGTGGCGCGCCACCCTCGTGCCGAAGGCGGGAAGAGGCGGCGGGCGGGGCGGTCGCTCAAGCGGCGCGGCCGACGTGGACGACGACGAAGAGAGCGTCGGCGGCTCCCACGGCGGCGGGGGTGCCACGGGGGAGATGTCCGCCATGACCGTGGCCTCGAGCACGATCGAGGAAGGAGCCACATCGGTCAGCTTCACCCTTCCGGGCGAGCACACCGTCGGGAACAACAAGCACCCTCTCCGCGTGACACTTGCGACCGTGCCGCTGAAGGCCGAATTTTCTTACTTGACGCGGCCGTCGGAGCTCGACGCAGCGTTTGCACAGGTCAAGGCGACCAACATGTCGTCGTTCACCATGGTCGCCGGCAGCCTCACCGTGTTCGTGGACCACCAGTACATATCCAAATCGCGATTAGGCCGCGTGGCGCCGCGGGGAACCTTCAAAGCCAGCCTCGGAGTGGACTCCAGCATCACCATCAAGTACAAGACCATCGCAGCGGTCAAGTCTGAAGAGGGCGGCATGCTGACGTCGAAGAAGAAAAAGACACTCTACAAGAACGTCACCACGGTGAAGAATTGCAAGCCGCTGCCGATCACACTGATCATCGAGCAGTCTGTGCCCATTTCGAACGACTCCTCCATCACGGTGGACATCGTGGAGCCAAGGTACGACGCCACGAACAACACCGAAGCATTGAAGCGCACCGACGAAGGTATCCTCGTGCAGCAGGTGCGGCTCGCGTCCATGCAGGAGGCCGTCGTTCCCCTCCAGTACTCCGTGCTGCACCTGGCGACAGACACGATCACAGGTATTTGACGTCGTCATCGACGCCGCAGACGCGACGGATTTCACAAAGCGGCGGCGACTCTAAAGGCGACTCAATTTTCGATCGCAATAACGTTTGCTTTTTTTTCGCCAACCTCGCCCTTCGGCCGCTGGCATTTTTTCCTTCCCTCTCATACGCACCTTGCCCCCGCGCGCAAGCGCTATGTTGCACTCGTGCTCTGCTCCCCGTACAACAACGTGGCGATCGCCCCCGAACCGTTATGCGGCTCGGGATCCTCGGCGGCTTCGTCAAAATTGTTTGCATTGCATTCCAGCACAGCAAAGAAACACATCTCCCGTTTCCCTTACCGCGTGGATTTTTTGTTTCGTCTCAATAAATGTTCCGCAACATTTACGACTCCGATGTCACGACCTGGTCGCCACAAGGGCGCATCATGCAAATCGAGTACGCGACGGAAGCCGCGAAGCAAGGGAGCGCCACGGTGGGCATCAAGAGCAAGACCCACGTCGTGCTCGTGGCACTCAAGCGATCACCGACGACGAAGTTATCGTCGTACTGTGAGAAGGTCTTCAAGCTGGATGAGCACTTTGGAGTCAGCGTGACCGGCCTGATCGCAGACGCTCGGTACCTAGCGCGCTTCATGCGCCAGCAAGCCCTCAACCACCGCTACTACAAAGGCACCCCGATTTCGGTGCGCCACGTGGCGGACGAGATTGGCTACAAGCACCATGAGCGCACCCTTTCGGCCGGGAGGCGTCCGTTTGGTGTCGGCATTTTGATCGCGGGTGTCAACGCCGACGGCCAACCGCAACTTTTCCAGACCAGCCCATCGGGTGATATCTTCGACTTCAAGGCCGCCGCGATCGGCACGCGTTCGCAGTCCGCTCGGACGTACTTGGAGCGGCATGTCGCCGCCTTCGAGTCCTGCGCATTGGATCAGCTAGTCGTCCACGCGCTCACCGCGCTGGCGAACACCGCGGCCGATGGTGTCAAGCTGACGTCGTCAAACACCTCGATCGCGGTGTGCGGTGTCGGTCAGCCGTTCACGCTCTTCGCGGATGATGCCGCCCAGGGATGGCTCGACACGCTCGTCGTGCGCCCTGAGGACCGCGTGGCCGCTGCCGACGGCGACGTGGACGACGAGGCGACCGATGCCCCCGTCGCGACGGACTGAGACGCGCGTTGTCCATTGTTGTCGCGTGAGAGAGATATCTCGCACCTGGGCCTTTGTGTGTGCCGAAGAGAGCATTGGGGAGAGCTACTTTCAGGGTAATTGCGCCGGGCGGGTTCGCCTCCGTCTCTGACTCCATATCCACAGGTCTTCTGTCTCACTCCCATCGACCACACGTGCGCGTTGCTTCGGGTGTCGTCAACGACTCCAATTGATGTGGGGGTATTGAACCCCATTGCCATTCCCGTCAGACGTTCTCTCACTGGGATTTGTGTGTAACAGCCACCATGTCAATGTCAGCGGACCCGCCGCCCATTCCATCAGAGAAGAAGTCAAAGAAGACGGCCCGTTCCCGTTCACGGTCGACGTCCCGGGACCGGAAAAAGAAACCTGCCGGTAGTCGCCTTCAAAAGGTCGATATGGATGCGCTGCTCGGTCGGCCCGGAATGGGTGCTCCTGGACTACCAGGCTTTCCTGTGGCGGGCGGCCTCAGCGTTGTCGTCGGCGCGACGCCCCAACCTTCGCAGCCGGTCGTCGCACCGCCACCGCCGTCGCCGCCCGTCGCGGCCCGTGGACCGCTGACCGATGAACCCGCCGGTAGCTCGTCGCTGCTGCGACATGGGGGCGGCCTGGGCATGGGGCTTATTCAAACGGACCCGGCGACCGGACTCATCAAGGAGCCCGGCGCGCCGACCCACAAGGTCGTTGCCACCGTTCCTGGCGCCCCGCCGCCTGGGCCCCCCGTGGACTTGTTGACGTTTCTGAAACAGTATTAATCGGTAACGAAAACAACGTCGAGAGCCGCTGCTGCTCGGATTTCCCCCCTACTGGGTTGGCCCGACGAAACATTGATTGACTTCACCTGATTGTTGATCGAATGTGTCTCGAACGCTCTCAACCTCTCTCAGAAGGCATCAATTGACACCTCGGCTCCGTCACACCCTCGTCCCTGTTACATTCCCTCTCCGCTAGCCTTCTCCCTTCGCCCAGACCAGAGACACACTCGTTCAAATCTCTTCTGTCGACTTCCCCTCAAACACCAATATGCCTCCTCGAAGTCAAAACGGCTCACCACCGAAAAAGGCGAAAGGCGTGGCAAATCGCGGAAAAACCGCCGTTGACGCCGCTGCGGGACTACACGACGAAGCTATATTCGCCCTTTTGTGTGGCGGCGGCTCCGTTGCTGAAGCAGTCGACAAGACCACTAGCATTCTCCTGGAATCGGACGCCACGGAGGTTCACGACCCTGCCGCGCTGATGGTGGCGACCGTCGTGTCCGTGGTGTGCCGAGCGGCAGGGATTGCGATATCCATCGCCCCGGATCAAGTCAGGGACACGTCCACGTTGGCAGCATTCTTAGAGGAGCTGCTGGGACGCTGCCCGCATGACGTGCACACGTATCCTTTGGTAGACAAGGATCCTAAGCACAAGAAGCTGCAGAAGGCGTACGCCGTTTATTTCCAGGACCTCACATGCGCTTTCCAGGCCGCTTCACGGCTCACAGATGAAGAGGGCGCTGCCGAGCTGCTCGTTCCTTGGCTGGCAGGCCTCGCCGACAGCGTGGCGCGTTTCTTCCGCCATGCCGCGTCGGTCGCCCTCTTCGGCATGGTCAGGGCCTTATCGCAGCTCATTCAGCAGGCGGAGCAGGCCGCGGGGGCGCGCTCCAAGCGCGACCAGGTGGCCGCCGAAAACAAGAAGCGTTCGTTGGTGCAGCGCCACACTGAAATTTTCGCCATTTCGCTGCACAGCCGCATCAAGGACGTCGCGCACGAGGTTCGACTTCTCGCGTTTGAGTGCCTGCGGGACCTGTTTCTCTCGCACCCGACCTTGTACGTCCACAACCGATACGTCCGTTACCTCTCCATCGCCTTTTACGACAAGCGGCCTGAAATTCGCCATGTCGCACTGGACGCCGTATCGCAGTTGGTCGCGACGCTGCCCGATCATGCTCTCAACATCCGCGACTTCCTCAGGCATTTTTCCGCACGGTTGGTTGAAATGGCCGCCGACATCGACGGTCGCGTGGCCGATCTCGCGATCCGCACCGTCGCGCTCATCGTGCGCAGTGACCACAACGCTGCTGGCGGCGAACGTCACGGCGCGCCAACTCTCACGGACGACATGGTGGACCGGGTCCTTGCGTCCGCGTCCGACGATCGCGTCGCCATCCGGCACGCCGCGGGCACGTTACTAAAAATGTTCCTGCGCCACCACGTGTCTGGCAGCAGCGAAGACGAGACGCTGACTCTGCGGGTGGAGGCGCTGTGCTCTATGGCTGCCACGTGGCATACCGAGCAGGGCGAAGAGCAGATTGAACGGTACCTCATCGACGCCCTTTGGAGCCAAGACGACAGCCCACCCGCCACGATCACCGCGTTCGCTGACTTCCTGGAAATAGCCCTCCACGGCGAATCGGCCGACACAGCGGCGATTGCTCTCAATTTCATGGCCGGTTTCATCGAACGCGCGAAGCGCAGCGCACCGCTGCTGTTTGGACCTGCGGCGAAGGATGATTTCCGCGGTGCCGAAGAACACAACCACGTCCGTACGCCGAAGGGCAACCAGTCCGCCGCGGCGCTCATGGAGCAGCTGCGCACCGCGGCGACAGTGGCTTTCATGGAAAAAATCGGCGCCATTCTCGAGCGCCACAACGACGCCTTTCCCGTCGCGGCGTCCGCGGCGCGCTTCCTGGTCCACACGGACCTGGCCGCCTTTACTGGCCGGAGCATGAGCGGCCGGTTGCAACTGTTGATGGCCACCCTTCGTCGTGTCACGCTCCAGGAAGGGCCAGGTGCGAGCGGCGACGGTCCACGCATCAACCATGTCGAGGCGCTGCGTCGCTGCTGGCGCGTCTTGGTGTCCAGCGAGCACGTGCAGCGCCGAGAGGCATCACAGTATCTGCAGGACATGGTGAAGCAGACGGTCAAGCAGATCACCACCACCACCACGACGGCGGGGTCGGCGTCGTCCCCGGCGAGGACCGCGACGCCGCAAGCAGCATCCGTCAAGAAAGCGGACGATTTGATCAACGCCTGGGAGCGACTGGCGTGGCTCACGGGAGTCGCGGCCCCCGCCGTGATCGGCGACCACTGGGGCCTCGTCACCGCCGCGATGATGCAGCACGGAGGGGGCGCCGCTGGGTCGGGTCGCACGAAGGCGGCCAAACGAGGTGGCGCGCGGAAGAGCCATGCGTCGTCGCAAGACCCCGCGGAGGAAGGGGCGGGCGACGAGGACGACGCCGATGCCACGCCTATTGATCGCCCGGCACTCTTCGCGCACATCCTCCGCTGCGCGGTCAACCACGTGATGTGGAAGGTGGTCGACATGGGCGACGGGCCAGGCGCCCTTGCCGCCGCGTGGGCGGAGGCGGCCAGCGGCACGCTTCCTTTCCTCCTGCGGGCCGCGGCCGTGCCGTTGAGTGCCGAGGATGGCGCGTCGATGCTCACCGTCCGCGTGCAGGCATCCCTCATGGCCGCCGACATCCTCAGCTTGCCCTACTATCAAGCGACCGACGCGCAGCAACGGCGGTTTGTCAGCCACACGATTACCACGCTCGTCTGCTGCTGCGCCAAGGCAGCGGACCAGCAAGAGCACATTCGCGAGTTGACCCGGGGCGCGGCGATGCTCGAGGGGAAGACCGCGGTGCCCGCGCGACGACTGGCCACCCTCTGGGAGGCGCATGCGACGCGTCTGTCCACGGCCCTCATCCGGTTGATCGTCTTTCAGCGCGTC
>ERZ1292630.1804-Hain-H41-02um-R3-1804-length-20440-cov-4_pt2 | contig 14904 bp, 18 predicted proteins | sample MGYA00564408_ERZ1292630 | MGnify/ENA primary metagenome ERZ1292630 (study PRJEB36523, sample SAMEA6512641) | groundwater metagenome | collected 2019-01-08 | study: AquaDiva: Metagenomics assemblies of 32 groundwater samples | reverse complement strand
GCATGATCACGTTCAAAAACGTGACAAAAGCATATCCGCCGAACACACACGCATTAGGAGGTGTGAGTTTTCGTATCGAGGCTGGAGAGTTTGTTTCCATCACCGGCCAAAGCGGTTCGGGAAAGTCGACGGTGGCCAAAATGATCTTTGCCGAAGAACGACCAACGAGCGGGCATATCCTCATCGGGGAATGGGACATCTCGAAGATTTCCCGGGTAGAAATTCCGGCACTTCGTCGGCAGATTGGTGTGGTTTTTCAAGACTTTAAATTGCTTCCCAAAAAAACCGCCTTTGAGAACGTAGCGTTCGCTCTCGAGGTTGCTGGTGTTTCCAGTAAACGCATCCGCGAAGTGGTTCCGCGGGTGCTCAAGATCGTTGGCCTCGGCGAAAAGGCGCATCGCTATCCTCGTCAGTTGTCTGGTGGTGAACAACAACGTGTGTCGATTGCGCGCGCGCTCGTTCATCGTCCAAAAATTATCGTTGCCGATGAGCCAACAGGAAACCTTGATGCAATCACTGCTCGCGAGATCATGGAACTGTTTACAAGGATCAACGATTTCGGCACGACGGTGGTTCTTGTAACGCATGATCGTGACATTGTGAATGCGCTGCACAAGCGCGTGATTACGTTGCGTGATGGGAAGGTCACGTCTGATGCCGAAAAGGGTAAATATCTTTTAGCCTAATATGCGATCGTTTTTTCGTATCATCAAGTTCGCGCTCCAAAGCATGATGCGAAATTTTTGGTTGTCGTTTGTGACAACATCGGTGTTCCTCTTAACGTTGCTGACGATCAACTCAGTAATCGTGCTCAACGTGCTTGCAAATGCATCGGTGAAAAGTGTTGAGGGGAAAGTTCAGGTAACGGTGTACTTTGGATCCGATGTCGCGCCAGACACGGTGAATGGTGTACGCAGTTACCTACTCGGTTTGTCGCAAGTCAAAGAAGTGACGTATCAATCGGCAGAAGAGGCATTGTCGGCATTTCGTGAGTATCACCGAGCGGACCCGGTAATTTTGGCTGCGCTCGAAGAAACGGATGGTAACCCTCTTGGGCAAGCACTCAAGATTCGTGCCTACAACGCCGCAGATTTTCCGTTCATTCTGCAGGCGCTCGAAACGCCGGAGTATTCGCCATACATCAAGGATAAGAATTATTCCGACTATTCATCGGCGCTGAATCTTTTGAGTGGATTCTCAAACAAGGTTCGTATGGGCTTCCTCGCCCTTGCTGCCTTCTTCGGCTTCATCGCGATCCTCATCGTCTTCAATACGATTCGCGTGGCGATCTACGTGCATCGTGACGAGATCGGTATTATGAAACTCGTTGGCGCTAACGATTGGTTCGTTCGTGGTCCTTTCTTGTTGGAATCAATTTTCTACGCCCTCATCGCAACAGGATTGATGGCGGGCATCACTGCCGCTGTCCTCTACACGTCCGACACAGCGATTCGTGAGTTTTTTGCGGGTGTTGATGTGAACTTAGTTTCCTACTATCAAGCCAACGCGCTCTATCTTTTTGGAACACAATTTGCCGTCCTCTCTCTTCTTGGCCTCGGCACGACCGCCTTTGCCATGCGTCGATACTTGCGGGTGTAAGATGGGGAACATGGAAAAGATTCTCGTTATCGTTTTATCAGGTGCTCCAAGTAGCGGAAAGACGACTGCATTTCGTCAACTCGCAGCGGATGCGGAGTTGGGCTCGAAGATTCTCTTTGTTGAAGAATCTGCAGCAGAGCTCATCCCGATTCACGAGATGCGTGATGATGATGCGTTCGATAAGCTTCCGATGGAGGCTCAACAATCCTTTCAGCGACTGGTGGCCGCTCATAGCGTCCACAAATCATTCCTTGCACGTCGTCGTGCGGAACGTCTTGGAAAACGAATCGTGATTTTCGACCGTCACACACTTGATGGCGCTGGGTACCTTAAGGGCGGTGTCAGCGAATTGCTGTCGGTGACGGGTATGACGGTGACGGATTTGATTGCTGGCGTCGATCACGTGTTATTTTTGGCTGCTCCGCCAGAAGCTCACTATGTTATCAATACGTATCGCTTTGAACCGTATGCCTTTGCCTTGAAACGGGGAGAGGGCGTTTATCGAGCTTGGAGCGATCATCATCCCGACGTGACCGTGATCGACGGTGATACGTGGCCAGCAAAGTACGCAAATCTTGTGGCGGAGATTCGTCGCTTAATGAATTTGTAATGTGTGTTTATTGCTGCTCAGCAACTGACGAGTCTTTCACTTTGCGAATAAAGGCAAGAGAAAGAAGAACAAGGAAAGCAAGGGAAAGGACGGCCAAGCGGTAGCGCCATTCGCCGTAACTACTGAAGGCAATGATGACAACGCTCCACAAAAGGGGGCCGAGGAGGGAGGAGGCGCGTTCGAAGATGGTGTAGATGCCGAAGTAGCGTCCTTGTTGTTCTGGGGGAACGAGGGTGGAGTAGTAGGCTTGCGAAAGGGAGAAGAGCACGCCAAACGCGAAACCGTTGAGCAGGGTGATGATGATAAAGAGAATCGGATGGCTGACGAGTGCGAAGAGGGTGAGAAGAATCGCCCAGAAGAGAATGGAAGTCTCGATCGCTTTTTTCACCGACATTCGTCGAACGATGTACTTGGCGAGCATTGCTCCTGCGACGGCAACGAGTAGGGCGGCGGCCATGATGAGCGTCTTTGCGCTATCGGAAAGTTTGGCAACGATCGTTAAATAGAGTGTGAGGAAAAGTTGAAGGGTAAGCACGGCGTCAGCAAACAAGTAGTAACCCACCAAATAGTGAAAGACGTCTGGCGATCGGCGAAGTTCTTTCCAGGCAGCGATGAATTTTATCGGTGCTGGAGCGACGAGTGCTTTTGTTTCGAGTTTACGAATCCAACGGAGCGCGGGAAGGACGAAAAGGAGGAAAAGGATCGCGCCGCTCAGAAATGCAGCGGGACGTCCGAATGTTGTCGCGACGGGGAGTGCAACAAGGAGGCCGATCACGTTGCCGAGTTGTCCCATAGCATTCCCGACACCGGCGACACGAACTTCCTCGTTACTGCCGATGGTGCCGACAAAACGAAGAAGGGAAGTATAGACGGAGACGCTCGATTGGTAGAGATATTGAAAGACGCCGTAGATTCCAAGGATGAGAAGGCTCGACCAGAGTGAAGGTTCTTTGATGGAAAAGGCAGCAAAGGCGAGAGCGCAGAGTGTTACGATCGTTCCCCCGGTTAGAATCGTGAGGAGACGAGCGTGGTGTCCGTGGTGATCGGCGCGAGCACCGATCTGAGGAAGACTGCAGAGTAAGAGAATGGTGACGATGGCGACGACGATACTGATGCCAGCTTCTGTGCCTTTGAGATTTTCAACAAACCACAGGGTGAAGTAAAAAGAGACGGCGATGTTCGCAAGCGAGTTGGCAAAGTCATACAGTCCCCACTGCCAAGCCTTGATGGATAGTTTGTTCATATTTGAAGGCATCATAGACTACTTTTTTTGCTGCTCCAACGACCTTCATCCTTCCCCCGTTGCCGAAAGACCACTTTTCGTTCATACTCTGCCTGCATTCCCCAGCCTTCCGAGATCGTCTAAAGGCAGGACAGCGGCCTTTGAAGCCGTGAATCATGGTTCGAATCCATGTCTCGGAACCACAAAAATACCAGCCCTTTGGCTGGTATTTTTGTGGTTCAACCGACTGATAACGTTGGGCTCATAAAGTATTTTAAAGGAAGGTACAATATGTTACATTGTATTTGACAAATAATTTAAGTATTTTATGGCTGAGCTGACTGAGGGGGCGAGGGGCGATGTCCGGGATGACACTCCACGACGTATTTTCCGGATAACACCAACTCTTGAAGAAGGAGTTGTGGTGACGGAGGTAGAGGATCCTGAGATTAGTAGACTACTGCTCCAATACAATTATATTGGAGATGGAAACGTACCTGCGGACCTCGTACTACGGCTGAAGGATGCGCTCCGCGATGAAGGTTTGCGCGAAATGACACCGGAAGAAATTTGTGAATTTAGAGAGGCACATCCAGAGCACAAGAGTCCTAACTTGTCGGCTCTGGCAAAAAGAATAATCCCTGCAGCGGAACATGTTGCGCGCTAAGTAATTATCTTTAAAACAAAAAACCCAACCCACACGCTGGGTTCTTTGTTTGGGGACGAGTATGTATCCTGGGCGTATATGAGCAGAGTCGTGGTTGCGCAGGCGAATCATTCAGGCGAGGGGGTTGTACAAGTGCTCGACGATTTCGGTCTCCCATTGGTTGATCGTATTAAGGCAGCGAAGTCGATCGTGATTGCGGCAGGAGAAAATATCACCGCCGCACAGGCGGTGATGGATTTTGTGCAGTTTCATTCGCGCACGCCAGTTCATGTTTTGAGAACGGATGACCGAGATCTGGTTGAGGGATCAATTCCGCGTGCCGACGATGTGCGTATGCCCATTCGTCGACAACGTATTGCTATGGAATCCGATTTTATCATTTCGATCGCATCGATGATTCCCGATCGATCACAGCGAACATCACTTTCCATTGAGCAGTGGGGTTTTCAATCGTGGATCGTTCCCCCTCGGGCAAGTTCCCGAGGAACAGTGATCACGCACGATCCCTGGCTGGAGGGCGAGTTGCGCGATGCGGTGATCGCGGATGTGTATGCTCAAAAACCATGTCAGTTGGCCATCGTCGACGGTACCACGACCATTGGATCAGTGCTTGCCGGTTTTGATGCGGTGGCCGTGGACTCGATTGCTGTCCACATCGCCGGCGTCGATCCTGACCAGGTTGGGTACCTTAATGTGTTAGCATCGAAGGGAATAGGAGTGGCAACGCTCTCCAAAATCGACGTTCCACTGGGTGTTATCACCGCCCGTTAAATGCGATACACTTTCTTTATCAATTCCTCGATTTCAGTCATTGCGAGCGAAGCGAAGCAATCTAGGATAGATTGCTTCGGCCACTAAGGACTTTGGCCTCGCAATGACAGAAGCTTTTGAAGTATCTATGTCGACATGTATTTTCCCCGGCCGTTTTCAACCGTTTCACGAAGGACACCTTCTTGTTGTTCAAGGCATGATGAAAATTCACGGCAACGCGACGATCGTTATTTGCGACGGGAAGTCCGAGTCTGGTGCCGATCATCCGTTTACGATTGCCGAACGCCGCGAAATGATTAGTTCAGCACTTTTGGCGGCAGATATTACGGAGGCCACTATTGTCGACGTTCCGGATCGTCCAACGGCAGGGGAATGGGTGGATGCAGTGTTAGACGCTTCGGGTCATCCACAAGAACCATTGGTGTGGAGTGGGCGAGATGATATCCGTGCAGCTTTTGAGGAAAAGAAGATCGCGACGAAGAAAATTGTCCCCGTTCCCGGTATCGATGGCGCGGTCCTTCGTCAGGCGATCATTGATGGGAAAATAGACGGCGTGCGTTCCAAGATTCCTGCCGGGGCGATTGATGTGGTGATGGAAGTGATTAATAAGCGATTGAGGTAAGAGCGATGCAAGTTTGAATCATCTCAACACCACCCTGAGGCGAACGCCGAAGGGCCTCCAAATGACGACGGGAGGCCTCCGATAGTCATCAGGGGGTCCTTCGGCATGCGCCTCAGGATGGGGATTTTGGAGTGAGTGATTTTTGAAATGAAAAGTTTTTTAAACTGCAACGCCGCCTCTCCTTGCTGGGTGAGGCGGCGCGCGTCGTTGTGGAATGCCGTTGTCGTCACCGAGGCGATCAGCCCCCGGCGGCGAGGCAGCCCAGGACGTAGTCGTAGGTGGCTTGGGCGTTGGCCATGGTCGTGTTCCGCGCCTCGGGATCGCGAGTGGTCCGCTTCTGGTCCACCACGCCGTCCGCGCCGACGTCCATGAACATCAGATCCACCATCTCGCCCGGCTTGGCGCCGGGGTTGGTGTTGGGGGTCTTGATGTCCACCGACAGCGTCTGGAGCCCGCCGGTGAGAGCGGTCTGGTAGAAGACACCTACACCTGCGGGGTAGTTCTGGCAGGCGAAACTGCGATAGCCCCAACTGTGCAGCACGGTCTGTACGGTGATGGTAGTGTCACCCGATCCCATCGTGGTGGTGGCGGTCTCGGTGGGGAGGACGGTCCCCTTGGTTTGCACGATCTGGATGGCGAGCGCGACGTTGTCGGCGTCCGCGGCGTGGGCGGCGGGAAGGGCGAGAGACAAGAGCAGACTGATCATCGGACAGTTCCTCGGGAGTTGCTTCCTCGATTTGTGCAGGAAGTGGGCTTATCCTAGCCGATTTCTTGGCTTTTGACAAGTAGCGATAGCTTTATAAATCAAATCACCGAGCGCCCACGCCCCTCTCGGCGATTTGGCACTCGGTGTCGTTGGGCGTCTGCCGCGTCTACTTCTTCTTGGCGGCGACCGTGCAGGCCACCCCGTCGTCGTAGATCTGCTGGTAGTTGACGGTGTTCGGGGCGCCGTCGCTCGAGAGCTGGTCGTCGGTGACACCGTCGAGGTCGGTATCCGTGACCGTGACGTCACCGCCCGACCTTATCCGCATGGTGAACCCGATCACCTTGACGGCCCCGTCCTTGCTGGTCATGAACGAAGCGATTGCGTAGGGATACGTGCCGCAGGGCGTCACGATGAGCCCTTTTCCGGTGATACGTGTCCTTGTTTCCCCGATCGAAACGTACGCAGGGTCGAGTGCCTCCCCCTGGGCGAGAACGACCGCGGTGGCCGACTGGACTTGTGCCGGATCGGCGGCGTGGGCGGCGGGGAGAGCGAGAGACAAGAGCAGTGCGAACATGTGAGTGAATCCTCGGGAGTGCTTCCTCGATTCGTGCAGGAAGTACGATCACTTTATTCTCTTTCTGCGTATCAAACAAGATTTCTCTCTAAACCAAACCACCGAGCACCCCACCCGTGCTGGCGGTTGGTGACTCGGCGGTGCGTTGTGCTCCGGCGGCCCTACTTCTTCTTCGGGGGCAGCGGTTTGATGACACAGTCCAGGACCCCGTAGAACAGCTCATGGGTGAGCTGGTCCGGGAGGAGCGGACCGTCCCCGGTCTGCTCGGAGAAATCGGCCGTTCCGTCGGCTCCGAGGTCGTGTACAGCGACCATCACGTCAGGACCCTTGTCTCCAATGGGGATGAAGAAGGCCATGGAAAGATCCCTGCTTCCATCCGACGCCGTCATGTAGGTTGCGCCACTTTTGACGCCTCCGCAGGATGTAGTGGCGTTGTAGAACCAGCCGCTGGCAGTCACGGGCGGGTTGGTGTTCGGCAGGGGCGCTGTGGGGATGGGGATCCCCTTCGCCTTGATGACAGCGATCGCCATCGTTGCGAGCCGCTGCATGGTTGCCCTATCCGCTGCAGTTGGTGTAGCCGAGTCACCAGCGAAAGCAGAGGAGAAAAACACGAAAGACATGAACAGAGTCAAATGGCCTCACAATCCGTGGGGAAATTCACGGAAGTAGCAGCAATATAGCCAATGTTGGCTGAAAAATCAAGACTGAGCCCAGTGGCTCAGTCTTTGAAACGAATTTTGGGCGACGAGGCTTGTACCTGCTTCGATGCCGCTCGCGGTCTCGGCGAGTATGCGTATTTCGGTGTGAGTCCTATGCAAGGCCAATCTGGGCAAGACGGGACTATTACTGTTTTTTGAATCCGCTGATTGCGCTGAGTACTTCGAGTGGCAAGGTGAAGACGACGGTGTTGGATTGATCGGACGAAATATCGTTGATGGAGTTGAGGGTGCGAAGGTGCAGCGCGCCGTTGGATCCGGAAAGAATTTGTGCTGCGCGTGCCAGGTTTTCTGCGGCGCTCACTTCACCTTCGGAGTTGATGATAACCGCACGTCGTTCGCGTTCGGCCTCGGCCTGCTTCGCGATGGTGCGAATCATGCTCTCGGGCAAGTTGATGTCTTTGAGCTCGACGCCCGTCACCTGAACGCCCCAGCCTCCAGTTGCTTTCTCGACAAGCTCTTCAATACGGCTCGAGATTTGTTGACGTTGTGAGAGAAGCTCGTCGAGCGTTACTTCACCAACGACGTTGCGCATGGTGGTTTGGGCAAGCTGCAAAACAGCCCAGTGGACGTGCTCGACTTCCAGAATTGCTTTAGCAGAATCGACAATTTTGTAATAAATAACCGCGTTGATTTTGGCCGAGACGTTGTCTTTGGTGATGGCATCTTGCGCCGGAACGTCGATCGCTTTCAATCGAAGATCAACTTTTGTCATCGATTGAAAAACAGGAATAACAACGCGCCATCCTGGATCGATCATACCGGTGTAGCGTCCCATGAGAAATTTGACGCCGCGTTCGTATTGGTTTACTTGGCGGAGCGAAATAAGGAGTACCACGACCACCACGAACACAATAAACGGGAACATAGGAAGAAATATAAGATTTTCTCCATTGTTCAACGAACACCGGTATCCCGCAAGAGCGGCTGTGGGGGACGGGGCGATTAGGAAAGAACGTTTTTCATGGCTTCTCGCGCATCTTTTCCGTCGAGAACGACGGCACGGATCGCCTCTAAGAAAGGAAGTTTTGGAATGAGGTTTTCAAGGGTGCTTGCGATACAGGTGATTGTATTGAGTGCTTCGCTGCCTCGGAGTGGGGGAAGTCCTTGAGCGAAACGGATGCCGGTTGTGTAGTTAGTCGAGTTGGCACTTTGTGCCGTTGCCACAAGATCACCGAGTCCAGAAAGGCCGAATGCGGTTTCTGGTCGGCCGCCACTTTTTTGAACGATCAGCGCCATTTCGCGAGCGGCGATGACCACGAGTGCGCCGTGTGCGTTGCTGCCGATGCCGAGTGCATCACCGATGCCAAGACCGAGTGCGTAGACGTTTTTGAGTGCTCCGGCCATGATCGCACCGTCGACGTCGTCGGTTTCACGGATCGCTAAGATTGTCCCTTGAAACAGTTCTGTTATCGCTCGACGTGCTCGTGCATCTGCACTCGCGGCGAGCGCGATGGTGGGGGTGTCAGCCAAAAGTTCTTCGGCAATCATTGGTCCGCCAAGGAAAACAAGGGGAGTGGTGCTCGGTAGATTTCGACGGAAGAGCTCGTGCGCATTCATGCACGTTTCCTTTTCAAATCCCTTACAGAGGGTAACGACGATTGTTTGGGGGGCGAGGAGTGGTGCGATTGTTTGCAAGGCTGATCGTGCGCTCCACGTTGGAACACAAATGCACACCACGTCGCTTGAAGGGATGATGATGCTGAGCGATTTTTGCCCAGGGACGATGTCGATATTTTTATCCCATGACTCCACCACAATATCGGACCGCTGCGCCAACATATGCGTGAGTGCGCTGCCAATTTCGCCATGTCCGATCACGCTCACCTGGATCATAGGCTAGCGGTTGTTGGTATTTAATCGGTCGTTCATATGCTGCAAAGTATACCGCAATCACCACGATTCACGCGGAACATTCGGGCGAAAGTCATCCCCTGGATGTGGGCTGCACAAGTACGCGGTTGGTGATACGATCCACTTGAGCTTTTAAATCCTTCCCTTATGTCGAATCCTGTGTCACGGTTTTTTCTCGTGCTTCTCATCTTTGTGGCAGGTGTGCTCATTGGGATGTTCGCACTTCGTTCTTTTGACTGGTCGGTTATTCCCGCAGATTGGAGACAGAATACAGATAGCGGTGCTGGTGTTGTTGATAATAGCGACGGCGAAGGTGAGCCATTAGACGACGTTCAAGAAACGTCGTCGGCATCAGGAAACATTGTTGTGACCAGTCCGCATGCGGACGATACAATCGGGTTACCGCTCGTGGTGACCGGTCGTGCTCGTGTGTTTGAAAATACGTTCAGCTATCGTTTGCTCGACAGCGATGAGACGACTGTCCTCGTTGAAGGATTTGGGACGGCAGATGCGCCGGATGTCGGACAGTTTGGTGATTTCATCATTACGACGTCGTACAGCTTGCCGACCGGATCCACGGGTACGCTCGAGGTGTTTGCGCATAGTGCAAAGGACGGAAGCGTGATCGACCTGGCGAGAGTTCCGGTGAAGTTTTCGGCCATTGAGACGATGGTGATCAAGACGTACTGGACATCGTCAGCGAATACGACGGACTGTTCACAGGTGGTGGCAAGCGAACGTCGCATTGCAAAAACGGTAGCCACTGCTCACGCCGCACTCTCTGAGCTCCTCGCTGGACCGAATGCTGCCGAGCAGGCGAAGGGATACAAGACTGCCATTCCGGATGATGTGACGATCAAAAGCATTACTATCAAGGATGGTGTGGTCGACGTTGAATTGAGTAAGGAAATTGATGTTGGAGGATCGTGTCGCATGGCGGCAATTCGTGCGCAGATCGAGACAACATTGAAGCAGTTCCCGACGGTCACCTCTGTAGGTCTCCGTGTTGATGGAAAGTCGGAAGGAGAATCGTTACAACCCTAACTGTTCTTTTGCGAAGCCGAATGGAAGATCTCAAGACAGAATAGTAAAACCGACGCCCCCCGGAGGGAGCGTCGGAGTGCGCCATTGATCCGACGGGCTGTTTGCACAACAAGAGCACTCTGCGGCGCTCTCTGTTGCAGACCGTTTTCATAATGGCAACGTGAAGGTCGTTGATCAATCTCGCTCTTTATCGGGGAGCAAGACGACGGGAAAATATATCACGAATCTCAAAAAAGATAAAGTAGGGGGTGGCAAGGTATCTTTTGAACTAAAAACACCAGGCCGAAGCCTGGTGTTTTTGGATGATTGCTTAAAGCAATGCTTCCTTTGCGGCCTTGCTCACACCAAACTTTAACACCGTCTTTGCTGGGATCTTGATGGTCTCGCCGGTTGCTGGGTTGCGGCCCATACGAGCAGCGCGTGCCTTCTTTACCATCTTTCCAAGACCAGGGAATGCAACTTCGCCGGCGCGCTTGATTTCGCCGTACACCAACTCCACGAAGCTGTCATACATTTCGCCGGCTTGTTTCTTGGAAACGCCCCAGCGTTCCGAGAGCTCTGCCATGATCTGTGACTTGGTGAGACGCTTTGCTGCCATACGGTTTTGGTAAGTGAGTAAATTACGACCGAAAGCGTAACAATCTTCAAGAAATCACGAAAGTCATTTATTCACAGGGTCAAAATGAACATTGTCCACATTGCGCGGACACTCTTTTTCGATGTATGAAGAATCTATGAATTCCCCAGTCGTTTTTTTCGTGAATCGATTTTGGAATGGCGCACCGTGCACGGAGGAAAATCTTCACGGTACGGTTGTGATTACGCGGCGCGATGAGGGGCTCCAGATTCAGATGTCGCTGCCACATCAAGACGTGCCAAACGTCCCTCTGAATGCGCCGGTCGGAACACGCGTGGCGAACCTCTGGGAATACGATGTCGTGGAGTGTTTTTTGGTGGGCGAGCAGGGATATTTTGAACTGGAGTTGGGGGCGGGAGGGCATTTTTTGGCACTCAGTTTCTCTGCACCCCGCGTGCGACGTAGTGATCACCTCGACTGGCAGCCCCAAATCGACTACCGTGCGGACGCACACAGCTGGACGTCGACTGTCGTTATTCCGTGGCACATGGTTCCTGTGGGATTACGAGCAGCAAATGCCTTTGTGATTGTACGAGACAACTTTCTTTCTTTTTATCCAACTCCCGGCGACGTTCCCAACTTCCATCAACCGGAGTCGTTCCCGCCGTTCTCCGCTATGACCACGATACAGATCGCTCAACAGTTTGTTTCCGATGCCGCCGATGTTACGCCGTTTGGGACAGGGCTCTTGAATACAACATACCGAGTAACTGCGTCGTCCGGTGAATACGTTCTTCAACGATTACACGATGTTATTTCCGACTTAGCCGTTCACGATGCCAATGTTGTCGGTGCGTACTTAATGAAACGTGGCGTGACCGCGCCACAGCCTTTGAAGACAGCGGCTGGCGACCTTGTACTCCACGATGGTCCAGCACGTTGGCGCTGTTACCCGATGATCGCTGGGCATGTCATCGATGTTGTCGCCTCCACCGAGATTGCAAAAGAGGCAGGTCGTTTGGTCGGTTCGATGCACAAAGCGCTTCGTGATTGTGCCTATCAACCACAAGGCAGTATTCCGAACTTTCACGACACCGGATTCGTTCTGGATCGTTTGCGTGCGGTTCGCGATCAGATCGACGGCCCTGTTGCTGTGATTGCAGACGACATGCTCGCCCGTCTTCCGTCCTTGATGATCGACGCCATGGCCATGGGTGAAGGGGACATGATCATTCACGCCGATTTAAAAATTTCCAATCTTATTTTCGACGATAACGGCAAGGCCACGGCCGTCATCGACATGGATACACTCATGCGTCACTACCGTGCGATCGATCTCGGCGACGCATTTCGTTCGTGGTGTGCCAAGGGGACAGGGGAAGATGATCCGAATCTTTCGTTCGATCGTAGTTTGTTCGATGCCGCGTGCGACGGATACGGTGAAGGTTTCGGTACCGTGGTCGACGAAGCGCACCGTAACCTTTTCCTTCGGGCGACGGTACAAATATCGTGGGAACTTGCGTCACGATTCGCGCGCGATATCGTTGATGACAACTACTTCGGCTACGACGCTCACCGCTACGCATCGCGTCGGGAACACAACATCGCCAGGGCCATCGGTCAGTATCACTTGGGACAGTCCATTCTTTCCATCATGAACCCCTAGTACGTCGTATGTCCTTTGCGCATTTTTGGAGGAGAGAAAAATGGCGCATCACGGCTTTGGTGGTGTTCTTTAGCGTTGGAGCGTCCATTACCACGATTTTTTGGTTTCGTGAGCCACCCTTGTCTGCGGCGGCCGTTGCGCCACGGGTGACGAGTGCCGTCGATGTGGTACTTGCTGCCCGACGAGAAACGGTTTTGAACGACGGTGATGTGCCGTTTGGAAATAATGAGACGGTGAATATTTTGGTCCTCGGTATTGATTCTCGCAAAGAGGGGAAAGAAGAGCATTGTGATGCCATTCACATGGTGTCGATCGATACGAAGAAATGGAACGTGCTTGTGACAAGTGTGCCCCGAGGGACGTATTCCTATATTCCGCCCGGAACATACGCCGAGAATGAGTACTATTTAGCGAACGCGTGTGCCTTTGCGGGACTCGACTATGGCGTGGAGCAGATTGAGCGCGTGGTGGGCGTGCAATCGGACTATGTGGTCACCGTCGGCTTCTCGCAGACTCTCGGCATCCTGCGAGCGCTGCAGATGCCCACCACGGAAAGCTTGCAGTGGCTTCGTCATCGACAGAGCTACGCTATTGGTGATCCGCAACGTAGTCAGAATCAGGCCGTGTTCATGAAAGATGTTGCGATGAAGCTTTTTGACGACCAAGGGATCCCGGCGTTCATGTTCCACCTTCTTTACTCGTTCGTCGACACCGACATGGATGAATCAACGGCGAAAGCACTGTACGACGGTTTGCTTGTCCATAGCATCGGGAATCGTCCCGAGGATGTCGTGCTGACAATGAAGCCGCATTTTGACGTCAAAGAGATTCACTTCGATCCGGAGCGTGCGAACGCAGAGGTTGCGGCGCTCCTTGCAAAGCTCGAGGGACGTTTGTCAGGTTATGATCTCTCGAACAACACCCTGGAGGAAGTGCAGGCTGATCTGGTGGCCTATCTCGAGGCGGTGCTTGCTGGTGAGAAGGGAACGATCGAAAATATCGTCAACGAACAGCTGTGGCGACAGGTGGAAAATGCGGGTGTTCGTGAATCGTTGCACTACCGATACTTGGAATCGTACGTCGACGAGTTGAACAAGGACGATCATGACGCTGCAGTGCAGATGGTGGCGGACTATATTTTGGAGAAACAAACGCTCGGCCTGATTGTATGGGAGAAAAAGGGAAGGACATTGCTCGATGAACTCCTTGAGTCATCGCGTTAAGTCACTCGTTCATCAAGTCGAAAGTGATTGTGAAGGAGATGAAGAGTGGGGAACAGATGGTGGTGAATATTGGGGAACTCTAGACCTCCCCTAGCCCCTCCTTGGTAAGGAGGGGGATCTTCACCTGAACCTGATTCATCACCGTACGACTCTCGTCAGGACTCAGGTGCAGCCATGAGTCCCTCCCCCTTACCAAGGGGGAGCTGGAGGGGGTCTCTGTAACAAAAAAATCACCCCGTCTTACGACGAGGTGATTTTTTGGTGATCGGTTAGGCCACGAATTGGCGAAGATCGAGTTTGCTCCCAGCGGCGATCCACTTATTGAGCGTGCGGAGGCCACGGCCAGAAACCGTGATGCGGACTGGCTTGCCGGTTGCAGGATTCATGATGGTCTTCTTCTGCAAATTCGGCATCTGGCGACGCTTCGTTTTGACGTTACTGTGGCTGACATTGCGTCCCGTCAAGGGAGTTTTGCCAGTGATCATGCAAATCTTGGACATATATGGTGAAACGATCCTATTTGGTCCATTTTCGGCTTGCGGGTCCCTGGCAACATCGTCAACGTACGGTGCAGTACGTTTCCTCGTTGCCATCCCGCGCACCGAAACTGGCCTCAAATATAATCGTTTCAATAAATTCAGAATGCGGCAATGCTACCTGAGCAACGAAAATTTGGCAAATATCAGCGGTGGACAGGATTTTGAGTTTATTGAAGATGCTCCCATCATTTTTTGACTGATATTAGCAGAAAATGTTGACATTTCAGTCATTTTTGGTAGTGTGTCCTGGCTACTTCAATAGTTCCCACCTTTCTTTAGGAGGTTTTAGTGGAGCTTCGCACTGCCCTGCAACTTGTTACTGTTTTGTACGCGTACAAGGACGGTAGCGCCTTTGCCGTCCGTCAGCGCCTCAGGCTCGAGGCGCTCCTCGCGGAGAAGCCGCCGATCGGGGTCGTCGTGCCGGCAACGGCGCAGAAACCTTGTACTACGGTGTGAGGAATCCCGAAGAACAACGGAGATGCTGGATCGTCGGTCTTGGTCAAATCACCGAATA
>ERZ1292630.1849-Hain-H41-02um-R3-1849-length-20169-cov-7_pt1 | contig 14923 bp, 11 predicted proteins | sample MGYA00564408_ERZ1292630 | MGnify/ENA primary metagenome ERZ1292630 (study PRJEB36523, sample SAMEA6512641) | groundwater metagenome | collected 2019-01-08 | study: AquaDiva: Metagenomics assemblies of 32 groundwater samples | reverse complement strand
CGTTCTCGCGAGCGAACTCACATTTAGAGCTTTTCCCTACACATCGACGTCATCAAGCACCACGACCACGTCCACGAGCACGACCACGAGGACCGCCACCGCAACAGCGACAGCGACAGCGACAACGACAACTACTCAAACAACCACGCACACCTCGACGCCAACGCATTCGTCGACCACAACGATGACATCCACTGACACATCGACGGCTTCAATGACGTCCACGCCATCGCACACGGCAACGACGAGCTTAACGAACACGACGACAAGCACACCGACACCGACGTGGACCACACCTACTGTAACACCGTCCGGGACCGTCACGACGACGATGACAGCCTCTCTCACGGAAACACCCACCCTGCCGACAGCAACGACGACCACGGAAACCCGATCCGGGACCACCAGCAACACGTTGTCGACTGTCACCCCGAGTGTAACGGACACCGCTACTTCCATGACGACAACGACGACGACGACGATGACGACAACGACCACCACCACGGAGCCTCCCAGCACAGCGGCGAAGCACAAAACGATCATCATCATCGCGTGTATCCTGGTCCCAGGAGCGGTTCTAGTAGCGGTCGGCTTCCTCTGCTGCAGAAACGGGGTGGCGGGTGTCACTGGGGACGCCACGCGCGGCGTGAAACTCAACCGTTATCGCCAGGTTCATTTTATGACTCGGGGTGGCAGCGGTTTCGTGACGGTCGTGCAGCGCGAGGGAGATGGCGCCCAATTCGTGCTCAAACAAGTGGAGTGCGCCAACGAGGCACAACGCAATGCAGTTTTCAAAGAGTACCGGTTGCTGAAAATGCTCTATGACAGCGGATGCCGCGTCCCACGGCCCATTGAGTTTACCATGATTCCGGATTCCCGACGTTTCGGAAATCGAGGGTCAATTGCCAGCGAACCGATGAACGCGATGAATAGTGGATCCACATCGGGTGGAACAGACCGTCAACCTTTACTTCAACAGCAACAACAGATTGCAAACATTGTGATGGAGTACTTTCCTGACGGTGACTTAAGTTCGTACGTGCAGCAATTCGAGCAGGCGGCGCTGAAAATCCCCGAGCGCACGTTGCTACGATTGGCTTGGCGAGGCTACGCCGTGCTCGACCAGATGCACCGGATGCGGCCCGCCGCCATCGTCCATCTCGACGTGAAGCCACAAAATGTTGCGCTCAACATCGCAAAAGGACAAATTTTCTTGTTGGACTTTGGTTGCGCAGTTGAAGTGATGGCCCCATCCACATCTGGAAAGGGGGGCACCAGAGTCGCGGCTGCGCCACAACAGCTGCACCCGGGCCTTGCTGATGACCACGGTGTCACTCCGGTTTACGCACCACCCGAAAGGTTTACTTCACGACCAACGCCGAGCCCTGCCATGGACGTATGGTCCATGGGAGCCACCATTCTCCACGCGGCCTTGAGGCATGTCCCCCCTCTGAACGAGGCGTCCGACGATGGTGTTGCGAGATCACTCGGCGAAATCGAACGCGAGTTGCGTGACGCGGGCTACTCGTCGTCATTTTTCGAGTTGACAAGAGGAGCCATCACCTATCATCCAATGCGGCGGGCAACCGCAGCCGAATTGTCTAAGGCAGCAGGCGAACTCTTGGAGCGCCTCGGGGGCCCGCCTGCACTTCTTGATTCCGAGGGATTTGACCGACCGCCGGATGCTGGACGCCGTCCTGGCACGCCCACTCCCTCAGTCAACGCAAAAGGACCGCATTAAGTGACGATGGCTCTTCCCGCGTGGTCTCGTTATCCGTTTCTCCCCAGCGACTAATTTGCTCCAATCGACCTGCCTGTTATTGCTTTGAACAGCCCACAAAGCCAACAAGGGCTACCCCCTACCTCACATGGATGCCGTGATCAACGGGCACCGCGTATCACCCGGCGGCCCTCCGGCTGTGGTACTGGAGGAACAAAACGCGAGGCGGCGTCATCTTGGTGCCCTTGCGGTTGCAGACCCGTTGGTGCTTCGAGATTGCACAGCGGAACAAATCCAAGCGATGTTATCGGCGGCCACATGTGCGACAAGGAACCGGATTTGGGAAAAAGTCGCCGTCCATGACCGATTGCAAGCGCTCCTGGACGCTTTGACGGAACTGCAGACGGATGACGCGATCCTTCAGCTCTCGCTGCTGGATAGTTTGGAGACGGGTGTGGCGTACGATGTGGAGCGCGACATCTACCAGGGTAGTGTCGTGCACGGATTTCCTGCGCTGCTGAGGAAGGCAGCTGCCCACCTTATCGACGAAAATGCGACAGAGCTAAATGGCGTACACGGTAGAATTCGTCTCACTTTGCGACCTCGTTCACCCGTGGCGATCATCGCCCCGTGGAACGCCCCTGTGCCCACCATTGGACCCAAGTTGCTCGTCGCCCTGTTGTGTGGCTGCTGCGTAATTGTGAAGTCGTCCGAACACGCGCCGTCGTCCATAGGGATGTTTGTGACAACGTTGAGCCGTCATTTGCCTGCCGGCGTCGTGCAACTGGCGACGGGTGGTGCCCATGTTGGCTCCCAGCTTCTTGCGTCGCCGTCGATCGGAGCGGTGCAATTCACCGGTGCCGCATCCACGGCGTCGAAGATATCAGTCGCGGGGGCATCGGCACTCCGGCCGCTGCTCGCCGAATGCGGCGGGAGCAACTGTGCCATCCTTCTCGACGGCGCGAATGTTAAAAGTGCTGCCCGCCACGTTGCGATGGGGGTGCTCATGCTCAACGGGCAGTGGTGCATGGGCATCAGCAGGCTACTGTTGCCGCGACGTGGACACATCGCAGAGCAATTTCTTGACGAACTGCGGCGTTTTATGAAGACGTCTGTTTGCTTCGTCAACGCCGGGGTTTCACACGTCCGCACCGGGGAAGCGACCCAAGCACCACCGTTGTTCTTGCTTGGGCCTTTAGCCTTCGCAGGTCACGCCGCGTACCTACGGGGTCGAATCTCCTGCCTGGGCGGACGGGTCGAAGAGATGGCCATTCGGGACTTGTCACCCGACCACCCACTCTGCGATCCATGTGTGATGCTTCCGACGCTGATTCACGGCGTCGACCCCTTGCACCCAGCTGCGACGCACGAACTCTTCGGACCGATCGCTCTCGTTCACTTGTACGATGACGTGTCCCATGCTGTGGAATGGGCGAACCTGGCCACCGGGCAGCTTGCATGCTATGTGTTCGGACCCAACGCAGGACTCGGCGAGGCTTCGCTAGTGAGTTCTCGCATCGACACCGGCATGGTGATGTGGAACGGCGTCACGTTCTCCTTCGAACTTGTCGACAACGATGAACCGTTGGTCGAGTTCGTCGGGACAGCTGGTGTTGGCCGCGATGGCAACGCGTCGGCATTGATCTCGTTTTTCACCTCGCGACAGTTGAGCGGGTGCGTCGCCGCCGAATGATACACAAAAGCACACGATAAGTCTTTCCGCTCATCGTTGTCCTCCCGTGGTGAACCATGGGATCATTCTCTCTTTCATTGACTCAATTTCGTTGCCTCCTTCATTTCCTCCCCTTTTGGCGCCATCTCTCCTTCGTTGCTTAAGGGGCTTCGTTTCATGGCCGCGGATCATGCGACGGCTACGACGACGACTCAATTGCCGCTCACATCCACGGTCGAGCCGGCCGCACCTCCACCGCTCCGCGCGCTAGCGCTGGGCCATTTCATTCTCTTCTTCATGCAATGTGTCTATTCAGCGTACGCGGTGCTTTCCTCGGTCACTTTTCGATATTTGGGCGTTGAAGTGCTTCTTTCGCTGAGATTTGTGTCGGGACTAATTCAGGTCGTCGCGATATGCCTTGCGATGCCGGAAAGCCGAGAACTTGCATTACAGCCCTGGAGACGGACGTGGCCTGCGACGCGAGACTTCCTCATCTTGCTGCTTCTCGGTGTCCTCTCCATGGTGGTGAACGTCTATCTCTATTTGCTAGGCATCAAGTTCACCGGCCCGGTGACCACGAGTGCGTTTCAGTGCACAACGTCAGCGGCATCGATTATCATTTCTGGAATTTTTGGCTACGAACGGGTCACCGTTTTCAAAGTGGTCGCTATTTTGCTTGCCATCGGGGGGGACGTCTTGGTGCTCAAGATTTGGACCGTGCAAGTCACCGACCAGCAGTACATATACGGCATCTTGTGCCTCATCGGCAATGTGACGAGCTTCTCCTTCTTCCTCGTCTTCATCAAACGTTACTTCCGTATGTTTCCGATGTTTTACGTCTTGTCGTGGCTGTTCGCGGTGGGCGTTGTGGGCACGTCGATATTGTCAGTGACGGTCGGTTCTCCGTCGCAGTGGCGGCGTCTCGGCGATCCACTGCCCACTCTTGCGGTGGTCGGCGTGGTGTACTACACCGTACTCATGGGCGCGCTTCCGTACATGTTGAACGCCTGGGCATTCAGGTTTCACATGACCCCCGCGTTGACGACGCTGTATGCTTCGTTGCAGCCGTTGCTTACAGTGCTGTTGAACTGGGCGGTCCAAGGCAGCTTCGTCGACGGCATTCAGGGTGCGGGGATTGCACTCGTTGTCATCGCGGTGGCCATTGGTGCATGGGCGCAGCACCGGGAGACCGCAGCGGCCGCGGCGCTCTTGGCGTCTCAGTCACAGCCATCGGCCGTTGCACCTGCAGCGGCGACAGAGGCGGATGCCTCTGCCCAGTGTGGCAACGATCCCGCGACCGACATCGACACGCGAACTGACAGTGACGTCGTTCTCTCCCCGGCGTCGCGTCCTGCGGCGACTTCTTGCCAATCACACGACTAGTTTCGAGTTTTAGAGCTCGACGGAAGTGTGCAATTCCAAATCTTGCGCACATCGCATGGTGCGTGTATGCGGCTCCTGCTTTACACGAAAACACAGCTTTAAAAACACCTAACCATTAGAAATGGCCCGTTTTTTCGGCACGCTAGCCCTGTTGGCCGTCGTGTCCTTCGCGTTCGCCACCGCCTCACCGGTTCTGCATGCCGGCAACGTCCTGCAACAGTTCGAGGAGTTCAAGAAGCGTTATTCGAAGTCCTACACTGCCAACGAGAGCCGAAAAAAGTTCGAAATTTTTGCGGCGAACATGAAGCGAGCTGCCGAGCTGCAGGCGCTTAACCCACAGGCCAAGTTCGGCGCGACACAGTTCGCCGACTTATCCCAGGCCGAGTTCAAGTCCCGCCACAACGCCGAAGGGTACTTCAAGCAAAGCCAGAAGGCAAAGGGCGACATCGCGTCGGTGAGCCAGGAGCAGATTAAAGCCACGCCGGCGCAGCGCGATTGGCGGAAGCACGGTGCGGTTACCTACGTCAAGAATCAAGGCCAATGTGGCAGCTGCTGGTCGTTCTCGACGACGGGAAACATTGAGGGCCAGTGGTTCCTCGCGGGCAACACGCTGGTCGCTGTTTCAGAGCAGATGCTCGTGTCGTGTGACACCATCGATCAAGGTTGCAATGGGGGCCTCATGGACAACGCCTTCGACTGGCTGGTGCAAGATCACAACGGCACGATCGTGACCGAGGCGAGCTACCCATACGTCTCGGGCAACGGTGTGTCGCCTGCATGCCAACCCTCTCAGGGCACCTTCGGCGCACGCATCACGGGCCACCAGGACTTGCCCCACAACGAGGACCAAATGGCCGCATGGCTGGCACCCAACGGCCCCATCGCCATCGGCGTGGATGCGACCTCGTGGCAGCTGTACTTTGGCGGCATCATGACGGACTGTGTGTCGCAGCAAATGGACCACGGCGTGCTGTTGGTCGGATACGACAACACGAACAGTCCGCCATACTGGATCATCAAGAATTCCTGGGGCGGCTCCTGGGGCGAAAGCGGATACATTCGCGTCCAGAAGGGCACGGACCAGTGCCTGATCACGGGCTACCCGACAACGTCCATCGTTCCGTCGAGCGGTCCCACCCCATCACCCACTCCCGCACCGCCCACGCCACCTCCGACTCCGACGCCGCCGACCACCACGAGCGGACCGACGCCACCTCCGTCGCCAACCCCCAAGCCGACGAACGCGTGGATTGATCTCTTTTCCCCTCCGTACACGATGACGCCCACCATCATGATGTCGATCGCGTGCATCGACAAGCACAACTGCTGGATCCCCGGTGGCAGCAACGGCATCGGCTTCGACGTGTTCCACTTCGACGGCCGCATCAACGGCAACCTCACCGGCCTGCTGATGCCCGACCACCCGCTCATGATGATGGCCATCGCCGTGGGCGGCGCTGCCTCCGACCCGAAGGGCGCTGTCGCCGGCGTGCAGATCCCATTTATCGCCACGGACATCCAGTACTTCGCGAACTCCACCACGATGCTACCGTCCCTCGTTCTCGAGGCGATGGCGGTGTCACAGGATGCCGATGCGTCGAAGGACGGCCGGAAGGTGCTCGTCGTGGACGGCGGTAGCCTTCCCGGCGGCGCGCTCTTCAGCGCCGACGCAGGTAAGGTGTTCGAGTACAAGTCGATGAAGTCCGTGACCACCCCCGTGCCCAATTGCACCGTTGCTCGCTACGGTGCGTACGTCGACGAGCAGACGTGGGTCATCTCGCTCGGCTCGTGGCCGTACCACAAGCAAAGCAGCCGCAGTGAGTTTGAAGTTTCGCAGCGCGTCTCGATGCTTCGCAAGGCCGACGGCAGCGTGAAACGCGTGGCGAAGTCCATGTTGAAGGAGTCACGCGTTAAGGAAGTCGCTGGCTCGTCGAGCGGTGGCAGCAGCAGCAGCGGCTCGTCTTCTCAGAACAACGGCGGCTGTGGCGATCAATACTCCGCCCAGATCGTGATCACCAAGGACGGCGGCAACACCTGGACGTCCCTGTACAGCTCGAGCAGCACGTTTTACTTCAACGAAGTCGCGTGCCACAGCGCGCAGCACTGCATCGCTGTAGGCGAAGGATTCGACGCGGACGCGGCTGGACACATTTGGGTGATGACGGACGGTAAGAACTGGCGCCAGGTCCTCAAGGTGCCCAGCTCTGCCACCCAGGCGGTGTCCATTGTCGCGGTTCAGTTCACGAGCGCCACCGAAGCGTGGGCAGCGGGTTCCATCGAGACGCAAGCCGGCACCAACGCCGTTTTCTGGCGCACGACCGACGGCGGCAAGCACTGGAAGCAGTGGGCGCAGGAGCTGCCTTACATTGGCGAGATCACGTCCATGGTGTTCACGGCAGATGGGTACGGATTTGCCACCGGAATCACGATGTTCCAGGATTCCACGATTCTCCGCTACGGCCACGGGTCAGGCCCTCAACCTCCGGGCACCTACTTCACGGAGTCGCAGTGCCCGTTCAAGGGCTGCAATTTCCTCTGCCAGAACATGTCGTTCCCTCAGGGCCAGTGCCTCCAGGTGAACGGCGGCGGCTCCGCCATCGCGACCTGCCAACCCACGCAGCTGGTGCAAAAGTTTTACAACAACTCGCAAGACTGCACGGGCGCATACCAGACTGGCACGGCGCCGCTGGATCAGTGCCTACAAGACAGCCAGGGATCCTACTTCGAAGTGTTCTGCACGACCGCTGCCCCCCCCGAGCGTCAGGTTCGCAAGGGCCTCCGCGTGCGCCGACATGATTGAGTTCGCGCGAGAGGTATTCTGACTAATTTTTTTCTGTTGTTACTTTCCGTATCCCTTTCGCGCGTGTCCACTTGAAGAAGAATGACGACCACAACACTTTTTTTTCCCGAAACCCCGGTGAATTTGTAATGACAGGGACAGATGAGCGTTCCTCCTGCGGGAGAGGAATGTTTTTTCCTTTAACCATCGTTTGTTTTCTGCGTTCGATATGCAAAATTGATAAATGATACAGAAAAGGGGGGTGTGAGAAGAAAAAATGAACTTTGACGCCGCTGCTGCCGTCCCCGCCGAACCGCCGCCACCGGCAGTCCGAGGGTCGACCCCCGAAAGTCCTATTGCCCGCGTTGCGGTCATATGGTTTTTGCTCCTCACATTCAGTCGAATTATTTGTTCCACTTTGGTGAGCACCACCGAGCCGCCTTCGGGCACGACCATTATTCCCTTCACAACTGACTACACCAATTGGAAAATCTGCCTCGTCAATGTGATGGTTAGTATCGTTGGACTCGTGGTTGCTATCTGGCTTTTCGCGACGGCGCATGCCGACGACACATCGCCCCGAGGCAGAGAAAGTGGAGGAGGCAGACGTGGCGCAGACCGTTCTCACCGCTTGCTGGACCATATCCGCGTGGTGGTCACCACGTCGATTCCCGCTTTGCTCATTGGCGCCTGCGACCTCTTCGCGATACTGGCGACCGGAGGGTGCATGCGCATTCGAGGCGATGCTGGTGAAATGTACAACTCCTGCTTGGACCGCCATCGGAACTACCTCATGATCATTTTACCTTTGTCAACGATGATTCAGCTGCCCGTCTCGACCTATTTGTTGCTGTCCTTCGACCCGACCATCCGAACGCTGAATCGTTGGCAGGCCCTCGGCGTGCTGCTCTCGTATTTCTTCTTCGGTGCCGTCACGCTGTTTCAATCGGTTCAAGCCGTGTTTGAGTCTCCCGGGGGCATCGCTCTCTACTCCGTGGCCAGGATTCGCACCACGTACCTTTCCATTTGGTACTTTCAGAATGCCCGAGTCGCCACCGAACACGTGTATAACGCGTTGACGCGACATCAGCGCCCGGCCGCACCGCAGCTACACCGTGGAATAACAACGGGAGGCGTCGCCGCCGCGGATGAAGGAGCGGTGCGCCAGTTTTGGCTAGTTCACGCCGCCATTTGCGCCCTCCTATTCGTGCTGTCTCTGATCATCAGTGTGGAAAACAAGATCCCAATCCCCACGACGCATCATCATGGAGCGACGCCAGAAGCTACAAATGCGACAGTGACGACCACGACACTTTCCCGCGCCACCGCAGGCCACGCACAGGGATCCCACCGCCGGGAGGCAAGCGTGACGCTCACCGTCGACGCCGGCCATACAAAACCCGACGGCGATGCAGACCGCGACGAATCGGCGCTGCTTTGGGCGGCTCGGAGTTGCCGTCTGGTTGTGAGCATCGCGTGTGTCCTGTCGCGGCTATGGTTCACGGCGCTGTCGCATGTACATATTTCACCGCTGCTCGTGGCGTTCTTCATGACGTGTCTATCGTTCATTTTGCTGTGCCTTGCGAATGTGGCCGTGGCCGAATCGCGCGAACGGCCGCAGCGGTGGAAAGGATACATCAACGCGATGGATGAAACCGTTTTCGCCCTGGCGCTTATCACCCTGTGCTTCAACGAGATGCGGTCCGTTGCCCATCGACTACGTCGTTCCGCTTGGGCTTTCATGCTAATGTGCTTCTTCGTCTATATCATCGAGCAGCTCGTTCACACATTTCTGATCGAGGAAGCGGAACGGTCGTCGAAGCGTGGAGGATCGTTTTCATCCGTGGAAGCGATTGCGTCCGTTGCACAGGAAATTTTTCTGTTTGAGATTGTCGCTATCATGGGAGATCGATTCGTCCACGCACCCACGACGAGGGGTCAATCAGCTGCACCGAACATCGGCGAGGAGTCTGTCTCCGCGGTGGCGGAAGAATACCGCGCCATGAAAACTGAATCAATCCTTCGACTGTGCGCAACGGTTCTCACCGCGGCGTACTTTCTTGCCAACGCGGTCGTGAAACAGATGAATCAGTGGATGGTTTGGTCAGATTCGGGCTGCAACAAGACGTCGTTTGGCCAGGCGTCGACGTTGAGCGCCGCCGTGGTGTTCGCCGCCGTCCTGGTGGCCATCGTCGTGGTTTGGGTTCTCCGTCTGCAACGACCGTTGATTCCAACTTTTTCGAGTGTCACCACCGCTCCGCTATTGATGTTCACCGCGCTGCTTCTCGCCTTCTCCATCGCCCGGCTGTTCTACACGGCAAATAGCCACGGTCTCGGGGCGGTGAGCGTGGTGGTCGACTTCGCCATCACGATGACGTTTTTGGTTCTCTTTGGTGGTGCCGAGCGGCGATTCGATGATGCGTCTGGTACATTTCATGGAAACCGGTTCATACCCTGGATCCGTCGCGGCACGATTGGGGCCGCCGCTGTCGGTGCTTTGACGCAGTGCTTTACGGTTGCCAACATTGTCGCCCCAGAATACTTCGCTGACGACAATGATGCGTGCCCTTCGCCTGAGTCGCGAACCATGGAGGCGTTCTACGAGGTGATGTTCGGCCTGTTGGGGCTCGTGCAGTGCCTTCATGCTGCTGTCGTTTTTTCGCATCGACGTCTCAACTCAGTTGAGGCAGACGACAACAACAGCACTGTCCCCAACGGACCCCAATCAGCAGCCAATATCCCGGCACTCCATGCAACAACCCTTCTGTCTGCCACAACGGTCGAGAATCTGAACGGCTACGACGCCGCCGCCGACGCACGACGTGCACACATAGAGAGCCAGCCACCATCCACCCCTCCGTTCACGTCGCGGTGGTGGACTGTCGGCTTTGTCGGCATCCCAGTGTTGTCGGTGGTCGTGGAGTGCATCAACCGCGAAGTAGGCGGCAAAGGCTATGTGACCGACAACGACGACGCGTTCTCTTCGGTGCACCTTTCTCTCGGCGTGTCCTTTTTCGCGTATGTGGCGTACGCCTTTTTGGTGTGCCGCGAGACCGGCCGCCACCGGGTCGTGAAGCATCTGGCGACGCCCGCCACGTGGCTGCCCGTTCTGTTCGGCGCAGCGTATGCCGCGCTCGACTTCAGCACCTCGATCACGACGACGGAACTTTCCGGTGGCACCTCGGGTCGCGCCTCGGGACGCGCCATCTCAGGTCTGCGACTCCTGTTTTCCTCCTCTCTCGTCGTCGTTACCTGCTTGCAGTATGGACTCGTCCTGCCCGACAAGGCGGTTGGCGTTCAGCGATCCGCTCCTACGCACACGCGAAAGTGCGTGGCCGCGGTTGCCCTTGCGTTGCTGGCGATGGTCGCCATCGGCCACGCGAGCGTGCTTTGTTACCAGGTGAAGTTGGATGTCCTCACCCAGAGATCGCTTTTCCGCCAGTTCGGATTCTCGGCCATGTCGATGGTCGTCATGAACTTCCTTTTGTCCGCACTCGCCTTGACGCACCTCCCCGACGGCATCGAGGAGGACATCAGAAACCAAGATGACGACGACAATGACGACGGCAGGGTGGTCGCGGGGACGCCGGTAGGGAATCGTGAAGCAGGGGCGACTGCTGCTGGTGGTGCGGGCACCCCGATGGTGACGCCAAACGAAAGTCAACGGCTCCTCGACTCGGTTCGACCGCCGCTTTCTTCTACCATCGTCAACAAGACCACCCTAGGTCGCGGTGGCTTGAGCCAAACTCGGTTGGCGAGGGACAGTGGCCAAGTGTAACAATCTTTCTGTTGCGTTTCTAAAACTCTTGACTATTCTTCTCCCTTTGCCTACCACATCCGAAAACCAATTAAAACCAAAAGAAGCGGAGAACTGCTTCGGTGAGTCGACTACGGTGCGCCCAAGCTAAGCCAGCGACACTTTCTCACCTGTGGCGAACAGACTCCAACGACACTCCAAGGAGAAGAAAGCCCCCATTCCCTCCGTCCATGCGTGTCACTCGTGTCCAGCGTGAGGGGCCGAAAAGGGTGAACAGTAGTTTCTGTGGCCTTAAAAAACACTGGGTCCCTTGACATGACCGATGCCGCGAGCTACCACGCCTCCGTGAGGCACTACCATGCGCCTTTCCCCTTGAGTCACCGCAACGCACGGGTGTTCTCATCATCGTCCTACGCGTCGAAGCCCTCCGCATCGCCGGCTTCGACGGCAGCAACGCATCACACGCCGACTCTGAAAAGCGACGATGGCTCTCGAGTATCTCGCAAACGATCGCCCCCGCGAGCAGCCTCGCCATCGCGGCTGCTCCCCGGTCAGTACGAGCATGACTTGCCGCTCGGAGACCACTTTTACGGGGCGTCGATGGTGCCGTCGCCCAGTCCATTTCAGCACCTCAACAGCTCGTCCGTGATGTCGCCCGCAGACGCTTCGTATGCCTGGCAGGAGCACAAGTCGCTCCTTTTTCAGGGTAGAGGAAAGCCGTTCGGTGCTCCACACAGACAAATCAAGGAACCTTACGTTTCCCCGAACGAGTTTGTCGATCCGCTTTCCGGAACGCGACCCAATCGCAAGGTCGCAAGCTTCTTCGTTGCGAAAAAGTGCATGGACGCACACAGCCGCGGGGCCGAGCCCACTTGTCTGATGGTCGCGTTCGGGGAGCGCCGGGCCGCCGCCAATTCGTTCGACGTTGCTCCCAAGATCAATTGGATTGACCCCCGCACGGGAAAGGACACCTTCTCGGCGAAGATGAACTCAACCACCCATTCAGCCCCCGGCAGCACGTCGCATCAGCATGCGAGATCAATCCACACGCTGCCCTCAACGCCGCTCTTGAGCGAAGTTGAGGAAAGACTGGCGCTGCAGGGCTTGGGCTCGCTGCTCGATGTGCGACACGCGTCAGACGACGCCGTCAGCGGACTGCTCAAGGCCATCGGGCTGGATGCGAGGTCGCGGATGGCCGCGCTCTGGGAGCTGCGATGTGCCATCCCCGATGGCTAAGAAACACACCACAACGCTGCAACCTCACACGACACGACCACCGGCCACACGACACACTTCCTCCCAAAAACTTTCTCTGCTCCTTCTCCATCCTCCTCTCCGCTGTTCACGCTCGGTTTGGGCTTGCCGATCCCTCGCTCGCTCAACCCTTGCCAGTCTCCCCCGCTCGTGCTCCTCTGTTGTACGAATCGAGTTTTCGCTGTTATCTGTCGCCAGGTCTCCTCATCTGAGGTCGCCCATTCCGACACACACACACCATTTTTTCTTTCGCTCCAATCAATCCACTCGATGCCGCCTCTTTGTTGCGTCTGCCCCCTCACGTGGTTTCGCGTCCCCCTTTAGTCCTTCTACTGCGCCGATGTGGTCGTTCGTGGAGACCGTGAAGGCGAACCTCGACGAGGCAGCGGGGTTCACCGCCACCCCTCCCGTAAGAAGGACCGAAGCGGTCACGGCGGGTGACGAGACGGCGCCCATGACAGCGTCAACAGTGGGGCCGACCACGAGCGACAAAAAGAGGGAGGGGGATGCGGCACAACACACCAACGAAATCCATGGCGCGCAGTCTAGTGCACCCCTGTCGGAACAAGATCACCTCCACCGAGGAGAGGAGGAGGGTCGTCACGTTGACAACTCAACAGACTCCTTCTCGTCGCCGCTCGTTGCCGCGGACGTATCCGCCACGAACACCATTCCGCCATCGATGTTCCCACACACCGACATCGTCGCCGCCACTCGGGTCGAAACTGTGGCTGCGGACGCAATACCGTTGCCCCTTCCTCCTGTACCCCACCGAGTTGCCTCCGCACCTCCCCCCGTCACGTCGGCGGCGGTGAGCCGCACGGAGGAACAACTGATACGGGAAGGCATGTTGCTGTCGGAGCAGGTGCACGCGGAACGAGAAAAGGTCAAGCACCTTTTGCTCGAGAGACGGACTCTCCAGGAGCAATCGGAGGCGATCGCGACGAGCATGCAGGAACTCAACCAGCGCGCTCGAAATCAGGAGGAATCGCGGCGTGCGGCCGTCGCGGCGCAGACCGCGTCTCAAGAGCGCGTTTCCATCCTCGAGTTGCAGGTCGCGAGACTGGCCTCGGAATCCATGTCCACGACGCACGCGATACAACGTGCCACGGAGGACGCCGACACCGTCAAGCTGGAGGCGCGAATGGCACTGGATCGCGCGGGCCTCGCCATGGAGGAGCAGCGCGCCGAGTATCACCAAGCGATGCTCTCGAAAGATGCGGAAGTGGAATCCTTGCGCGCCCAATTGCGAAAAACAGCGGTGGATAGCGAAACGCGCATCGCGCTGCTGGAGCGGGAATTGTCCGACGCCCACACGAGGGCGCACGCCGCGGAGCGACGAGGCATTGAGCTGTGCACCAGTGCCAGTGATGTGTCGCAGGAGATGCAATTGCATGTGGTGGCCCTAGAGCATCGCTTGGCGGCCGCCGCACAGAGCCGGACCGAAGCGGTGGAGGCGCTGGAAGCCCAACGCGCGGAAAACGCGAATCTGAAGCGGACACTCGCCGCAAGGGATGCCGGCCCGTCGGAACGCGTCCGGGAACTCACGGCACAGGTGCTGTCGCTGCAGACCGTTGCCGCTGACCTTCGTCGAGATCTCGAGAAGGAGCGGCGGGAACGCGGCCGCGCGGTGGAGCGTGTCGGAGAGCTTAGCCGAGAAGTCGAACGTCTTCATGCTCAACAGGTGCAGGATCAAGTCGCACGACGGATGGCGGTTCCGCCACAGCCATCGCACAGCCTTGATGAAGGACGCGACGCCGACGTGCCTTCGGACGTCGCCCCTGGGGGGCGGCGTGCGTCAGGGGCGGCGTCGTCACGGAGTGACCATGACAGGTCGTTGGAAAAGGACGGCAGCGGCGGTGTTCGATCAGCGCTGAACGCGAGCGCCAAGGGGGACCTGGAACGGAGAGAAGTGGCCATGCTGCGGTCGCGCCTGGAGGAGGTGCAAGCGACATTGGACCGCCTCTCACGGCAGCACGACGCCCTGCTTCAAATGTACGGACAGCTGGTGACCGAAACGCAAGCAGCCCCCGCCGCTGCTCCACCCGCAGCTATCATTCAAGCCGCTGGGAAGATTCTGTGAGGGACACGCGCACTTCAGTCTCGCGACGTTCCCCCCCGCGCTCGACATAGTCCCTCCCTTCCTTCCTTGTCGCCCCTTCCTCACTTTGGCTGCCTTTGTGATTGCCTCGGCCGTCCACTCGATAACGTGTGTCCTCTATTCCCATCCCGCAGCCACCAGTCGTCGCACTCATATCAACCTCCCATGGCAGCCATCAAGGACCTCGACCCGGCTATCGTATCGGCGTCGCAAGATGGCGGACGCGCCGCCGCCGCGGCCGCCGCCCCCGCCGCCCC
>ERZ1292630.3088-Hain-H41-02um-R3-3088-length-14937-cov-7_pt1 | contig 14937 bp, 17 predicted proteins | sample MGYA00564408_ERZ1292630 | MGnify/ENA primary metagenome ERZ1292630 (study PRJEB36523, sample SAMEA6512641) | groundwater metagenome | collected 2019-01-08 | study: AquaDiva: Metagenomics assemblies of 32 groundwater samples | reverse complement strand
GCGATCGCGCAAGACATCGCGTAGCGGCGGAAGCCGGGCGCAGGCTTTGTAGTCCGGCTGATGGAAAAGTTACACTTCCTAACGCTTTTCCCTTTACAGACGCCCAACGCGCAGAGTTGGATCGCCGCGTGGCGGACGACGATGCGTTCCCGGATGATGTGGTGCCTTGGGATGGGGTCAAGGCCTCAGTCCGGTCGCGTCTGGGGCGATGACGATTCGCATCGTCTTCCGGCTCGTCGAAACCCGACTATCTGGCAGCGCCGGGTATAACTTAGTAAACATCCGGCTGCGCCATGCCGGTCTCATTTGATCAGGTTCGGCATGAGCGTGCGCGGCAGCCACAGCATCGCGTCCGGAGCCAGGATCACGAACACCAGCACGAGCAGCATGGGAACGAAAAGTATCAGCGTGTCTCTGATCGCCTCCTTGATCTTGATGCCGCCGATGGTACAGGCAATCATCAGGCATAGCCCATAGGGCGGCGTCACCAGTCCATAAGCGATCGAGATCACGCCTACGATCGCAAAATGAATCGGGTGCATGCCGACGTTTGCAGCCAGCGGCGCGAGTATGGTGCCGACGATGATGATCGCCGGAATGGCATCGATGAAACAGCCTATCACCAGGAAACAGAACGCAGTGATGAAGCCGACGCTGGTAATGCCGCCGCCCCAGCCGGACACCAGGTCCACGAACAGCTGCGGAATGTGGAAATACGCGAGCAGCCAGCCGAAGGCCGACGCCGTGCCGATGCAAAACAGCGAAATGGCGGCGAAGCGTCCGGAGTGGTACATGGTTTCGCGCAAATCCCTGAGCCCCAAGCGCCGGTAGATGAATATCCCCAGGAGCATGGCGTAGAGCACCGCCACCACCGACGCCTCGGTCGGGGTGAAAAAACCGCCGACGATGCCGCCGACGATGATGCCCGGGGTGAGAATCGGCAGGATCGCATGTCCGATAGCCGACGCCAGTTCCTTCCTCGTGGGCTTGGGGTAGACCGGGTAGTTGCGGCGCTTGGCGTAGGCGTAGACCACGACCATGAAGGATAAGCCCATCAGCGTCCCGGGCAGCACGCCGGCGAGAAACAAGCCGCCGATCGAGACCGAAATGACTCCGCCCCAGACCACCATCAGTATGCTCGGCGGAATGATGACGCCCATCACCGCCGCGCAGGCGACCAGCGCGACTGCGAATTCGATGTCGTAGCCCTGTTTTTTCATTGCCGGGATCAGCACGCCGCCAACGCCGGCGGCTTCGGCGGTGCTGGAACCGGAGATGCCGGCGAACAGCATGCTGACCAGCACGCTGACATGGCCCAGTCCGCCCGGCAGCCAGCCGACCAGGGCGCGCGACAGATTGATCAGCTTGTCGGTAATGCCGGCGGCATTCATCAGGTTCGCGGCCAGCATGAAAAACGGGATCGACAGCAGCAAAAACGAGTTATAGGACTTCAGCATCTCGTTCAACAGCAGAAACGGCGTCAGCCGGTCATCGATGAAGAACACCGGAACGCAGGCGAGTCCCAGCGCAAACGCGACCGGCACGCGCACGATGACCAGCAGCGCGAACACGCCGAACAGAATCAGCGCGACTTCAACCGGCCCCATGTGCTCCACCTTTCCCTTTTTTCATCAGCTGGATGTCGTCGTAGAACTTCTCCAGGGTAAATACGACCCAGGTCAAACCCGCGACCGGCCAGGCGATGTGGATGGTGACCATGTTGATGCCGGTCAATTCCGAACTCTGGTCATAGCCGAACTGCGCAAACCTCCAGCCGAAGCCGAGGAAGATCAGCGCGACCAGAAATATCGCGGCATGCACGACCATGCGGCTCAGCGCCAGGCCGGCAGCGGTCTTCGGATGCGGCAGCACATCCACGTCGAAGTGCGTGCCGTCGCGAACGGCGACGCTGGCGCCGAGCATGATGATCCAGATCAGGCAGAATCGCGCCATCTCCTCGGTCCAGATATAGTTGGGGATGATGTCGGTGTAGCGGGCCACGATCTGCATGGTCACCGGCACGATCAGTATGGCGATCAGGAACGTCAGCAGCCCTTGCAGGCCGAGGTAGAGCCAGTCTATAAATTTTCGCATCAGCTTCCCGTGAATTGACTGAATGGAGGTAGGCGCTATATCGGTGCGGCGGAGCAAGCGCTTCCGCCGCACCGTGCAGGACTGCTATTTGATTGCGTTGATGCGCGCGTAGATTGCCTCGGCGCCGATTTCCTTGGCGTAAGCCGCCAGCACCGGTGCCATAGCCTGTTGCAGCTTGTCGCGGTCTTCGAACTTCACCAGCTTGAGCTTCCCGGCCTTCTCCAGCGCCTGCAGAATCGCCGTGTCTCCGTTCGACTCGAGCTGACGTTCCCAATCGCCCGCCTCGGCGGCCGCTTTGCGAATCACCGCCTGCAGATCGGGCGGCAGTTTGCGCAAGGTCTTGCCGGAGAAGCAAATCGGCCGGATGCTGATCGAGTGTCTGGTCAGCATCAGGTTGGGGCCGACTTCGTAGAATTTCATCTGCTCCACCCCTGCCGCCTCGTTGTCCCCGGCCTGGATCACCCCGGTCTGGATGCCGTTATAGATCTCGTTGTAGGCAATGACCGTCGGCGCCATGCCGGCAGCGGAGAACGTGCGGGTCCAGATCGGCGCGCCCTGCACCCGCACCTTGAGTCCTTTCAGTTCGGCCATGTTGCGTACCGGCTTGTTGGCGAAGATGTTGCGCACGCCGCCGCCGCCATAACCGACCAGCAGCACGTCGGCCTTCTGCGCGATCTCGTCGGCAATGGGCTTGAGCACGTCCTGGGCGATCACCTTGTTCATTTGATCGTGGTCGCGAAACACAAAAGGCGCGTCGATGAACGGCGCGGCCTTGGCGAAGGTCGCCATGTGCGCCGGGGAAACGATCGCGTAATCGACCGAAATGCCCTGATTCATGTAGGCGAAATAGTCCTTCTCCAGCCCGAGTTCGCTGTTCTTGTGCAGCACGAAGTTGATCGGTTTGCCGTAATACTTCTTCACCAACTCCTCGAACTTCATCAAACCCTTGGTAAAAGGATGCTCATCGCTGAACTGCGATGCGCCGTGCAGCGTGATCACCTGGGCGCCGGCCGGCAGCGCAAATGCGGCCGCAAATACGGCTGCGGCAATGGTGGACAATAAGCTCGTTCGTTTCATGGTTCCTTCTCCTTTAGTGGGTGATTCTGGGTTTGCTGCGTTTCCTACCTGCGGTAGTTCTCAAATTCGGAATTCGCCGATGCGCTTTCGGCAACGCGGCCGACGGGGTCAGAAGCCATAGAGCCGCTCCGGGTTGTCGGCGAGGATATTGCGCCGCGTGTCCTCGTCGTCGGCCCATTCTAGCAGCAGGTCGAGCATGGCCGCGCTCGAAGGCTGCGGATTCTGGTTCGGGTGCGGCCAGTTGCTCGCCCACAGGCAGCGCTCCGGATTGGCATTCACCAGCGCCCTCGCCAGAACGCTCACGTCGGCGAACTTCGGCGCACCGGTCTTCGAGGTTTCGTACGGCGCCGACAGCTTCACATAGCAGCGGCCGCCATCGAGCAGCTTGAGCAGCGTCCTAAAGCCGGGATGGCCCACTCCAACCGGATCGAGAAACTTGCCGTTGTGGTCGATCACCAAGGTGCAGGGTAGGCGCGACAGCATGGTTTCGTATTGCGCAAGTTCGCGGCCGTCGAGCTGAAGGTTGATGTTCCAGCCGAGCGGAGCGATGCGCGCCGCCATCGGCTCCAGCGTGTCCCAGGGCAACACACCGCTCGGCAACATGAAGTAACGCACGCTGCGCGCGCCGGCTGCATGCAGTTTTTCAAGTTCGGCATCGCTCGCATCCGGCCTGGGCACGACGACGCAGCGCGCGCTCGCGCCCAGCGCCGCCACGGCTTCCAACGTGCAGGTGTTGTCGAAGCCGTAGCCGCTCGGCTGCACCACCACCACGCGCTCCAGGCCCAGCTGCTCCTGGATCTCGCGATAGGCGGACACCGGCGCGGGCGGCGGCTTGATGGTCGCGGTGGGCGCGAACGCGAAACGCGCCTCGTAGATATGCATGTGGGTGTCGCAGGCGCCCGGCGGCGCCTTCAGTTGCGGCGCGGCGCTCATTTTTTCTTTGCTTTCTTAGCCACCTTCTTCGCCGCCTTCTTGGCAGATTTCTTCGCGGCCTTCGCCTTCGGCAGGGGCGCCGGGTTGGGCACGGCTTCGACATGCGTGAAAGCGCCCCCCTGGTAAAAGTCGCCGATTGCATGGCCCGGCTTTTCCTTTGCCAGTATTTCAGGCGCGTAGACTTCCGAGTCGTCCCGGGGCTTGTAACCCAGACGGTAGGCGTTCGAGTTGTCGTACCAGCTGCGCGCGTTGCCCGACACGCCGTAGACGATCTCGAAGCGGATGTCCGGATGCTCGATGCCTATGGTCACGAGCTGCGCCAGGTCGCGCGGCGAAAGCCAGATCGACAGCCGCCGCTTGTCGATCGGCGCCGGGTTGACGTTGCCGATGCGCACGTTGAAGACTTCCATGCCGTACTTGTCGGCGTATACGCTGCCCATGGCCTCGCCGAACACCTTGGACACGCCATAGCGTCCGTCGGGCTTGATAACGACGCGGTGGTCTATGGTCTGTTTGCGCGGATAGAAGCCGACGGCATGATTGGAAGTGGCGAAGAGGATGCGCTTCACCCCGTTCCTGCGCGCGGCCTCGAACACGTTGTAGCAACCTATGATGTTGGCGCTGAGTATGCCTTCCCACGGGCCCTCGACCGAATAGCCGCCGAGGTGCACGATTGCGTCGACGCCCCTGGTGATGCGCAGCGCGTCGGCCATTTTCGAGATGTCGGCGCGCGCGAATTTTTCTCCCTTGGCCGGCTTCAGCGGTCGCAGGTCGGACAGACGCAGAGCGTACTTGCCCGCCAGCTCGCGCCGCAGGTGGGTGGCAACGTCGCCCGCCGCCCCCGTGATCAGGATGGTTTTCATGTTTGCAGCCGTTCCTTTCTGGTCCAGTGCTGCGCGTTGACCGCCCCCTTGGGCGCCCGGCCCTGGATGATTTCGGCGGCCTGCGCCACCGTTTCCAGCGACTGATGCTCTATCGATTCCGGGGTCAGCCCGGCCACATGCGGCGTCGCGATCACTTGCGCATGGCGCGCGAGCGCAGGCGCAGGCATCTGGTCGGGGGCGCGGCCCACATCCAGCGCGCAGCCGGCGAGATGGCCCGAGTCCAGCGCCTGCTCCAGCGCTTTTTCATCCACCAGATTGCCGCGCGAGGCGTTGATGAAAAAGGCGCCCGGTTTCATCTTCGCAAACGCTTGCGCGTTCATCAGGTTCTCGGTCGCTTCGGTGGCGAGCGCAAGGCAGGCGACGAAATCGGACTGCGCGAGCAGGTCGGGCAAGGCTAGCTGAACCAGCGCCGCGTGCTCCATCCGGGCATGCGGATCGGATACCAGCACGCGCATGCCCATGGCGAGACCGAGTTCGCACAGATAGCGTCCGATCTGGCCGTAGCCGATCACGCCCAGCGTGGCGCCCCGCAATTGGCGACCCATGGGTGCATCCGGCACCTTGCCGGCGTGGTAGATCGCGTTCGTGGCGCTGATGCTACGGCCAAGATCGATCATCGCACCGACGACCCACTCCGCCACCGAGGCAACGAAGCCCGCGCTCGCCTGGGTGACGAGGATGCCCATTTCGCTTGCCACCGCAACGTCGACATTGCGGATATCGATGGCGCAGCGCGAGAACGCGACCAGGTCGGGCGAGTTGCGGAACAGCTCTGCCTCCCCCGGGGTCTGGCGGTAGGAAACGATCAGCTCGCAGCCGCGTGCAGCCTCGATCAGCTCTTGCGTGGAGAGTTCGCGGCCGGCGCTATTGAAGCGCACCTCGCCCAGCGCCTTGAGCCTGGCGACCGCTCTGTCGCCGTAGTAGTTCTTCAGCGCTTCAGGCGGATGGATAAGAAAAATTCTGGCCATGGGTCTACTCGAATTGGTTGATGAAAAAAGGCCAGCGGACACCTCAAGCTGCGTCCAGGCCCGGCATGGAGAATCCGGCCTGCTTGAGCTCGGCGATGAGCGCTGCCGACTGCTCGGCGCCGAGTTCCACCAGCGGCGGACGCACCGTGGCCCAGCCCGCATGCCCGCTCCAGTGCGCGACCGCGCGCTTCATCGCCGGAATCATGGGATATTTCTGGAAGATGCCGCGCACCTGGTCCAGGCCCGCCTGCAATTGGTCCGCATCGGCCGATTGCCAATTGGCGTACAGCTTGTGGATCGCCGCAGGATTGACGTTGGCGGTGGCGCTGATGCAGCCCTTGCCGCCATTGCGCATGCCGGCGAGCAGGAAGGTTTCGCTGCCGGGAAACACGTCGAAGCCCTCTTTGGAAAACCGGTCCAGCGTCGCCTTGGTATTGTTCCAGTCGCCGGATGAGTCCTTGGTGCCGGCGATGTTCTTCGGATAGGCCTTGAGCAGGCGCTCGATCAGTTTCAGGCTGATCGGCGCCTGGCTCACCTGCGGAATGTGATACAGGTAGATCTGCAGGCGCGCATCGCCCACACGTTCGACGATCTCGGCGTAGTTGCGGTAGAGGCCCTCGTCGGACACGCCCTTGTAGTAGAACGGCGGCAGCATCAGCGTGCCGGCGCAGCCCAACTTCACCGCATGCGCCGTGAGGCGCACCGAGTCGGTGAGCGCGCAGCAGCCGGTGCCGGGCATCATGCGCGCCGGATCGACGCCGGCTTCGACCAGCTTCTCCAGCAATTCCATGCGCTCGCCTGCGGCCAGCGAATTAGCCTCGGAATTGGTGCCGAACACCGCCAGGCCGACGTTGTTCGCGACGAGCCACTTGCACTGGCGCACGAAGCGCTCGGTGTCGGGACTGTAATCGGCCTTGAACGGGGTGACGACGGGGGACAGTACGCCGGTGATGCGTTGAGTCATATTGCTTGCTCCAGTTTGCGTAATGAAAATAAGCCGGGAAGCGGTGTTCTCAGACCTTTCTGAGAAAGTCTAAGTCGCAGCCCTGCTCGGCCTGCAGCACACTCTGCATATACAGTTTGGCGTAGCCGCGCTCGGCCTGCAACTGCAGCGGGCGGTGCGCGCTGCGGCGCCGGGCCAGCTCGGCTTCGTCCACCAGCAGTTCGAGCTTACGCTGCGACACCGACAATCGGATGCGGTCGCCGTTGCGCACCAGGGCGAGCGGCCCGCCGATGGCCGATTCGGGCGAGACGTGCAGCACGATGGTGCCGAAGGCCGTGCCACTCATGCGCGCGTCGGAAATGCGCACCATGTCCTTGACGCCGGCGCGCGAGAGCTTCATCGGGATCGGCAGATAGCCCGCCTCGGGCATGGCGTAGCCGCTCTTCGGCCCCGCATTCTGCAGCACCAGGAAATCATCTGCCGTCACGTCCAGGTCGGGCGAGTCGATGCGCGCGGCGAGATCGTCCAGCGATTCGAACACCACCGCCCGGCCCTCGCGCTCGAACAGCTTCGGATCGGCGGCCGATTGCTTGATCAGCGCCCCTGCCGGCGCGAGGTTACCTCGCAGCACGGCGATGCCACCCTGCGGATAGATCGGATTGGCGCGCGTTCGGATCACGTCCTGTGCGAAGCCCGCGCCTGCGCGATCCAACTCTTCGCCGAGGGTGCGCCCGGTGACGGTGAGCGCGTCCAGGTGCAGGAGCGGTCGCAGCTCGCGCAGCAGCGCCGGCAATCCGCCCGCCTTGTGGAAGTCCTCCATGTAGTGCAGCCCCGACGGCTTGAGGTCGACCAGTACCGGCGTGTCGCGCCCGAGGGCGTCGATGCGGTCCAGCTCGAGGTCGATGCCCAGGCGGCCCGCGATGGCGGTGAGATGAATGATGCCGTTGGTGGAGCCGCCGATGGCGAGCAGCACGCGCAGCGCATTCTCGAACGCCTTGGCGCTCAGGATGCGCTCTGGCGTCAGCTGCGAATTCGCCATCGCCACGGCGGTGGCGCCAGTGCGCTCGGCTACGCGGATGCGGTCCGCGGTCACCGCGGGCAGCGACGCGCCGCCCGGCAGCATGATGCCCAGCGCTTCGGCGACGCAGGCCATGGTGCTGGCGGTGCCCATCACCGAACAGGTGCCGACGCTCGCCACCAGCTGGTTGTTCACGCGCGCCATTTCGTCGGCGTCGATCTCCCCGGCGCGGAAGCGCGCCCAGTAACGGCGGCAGTCGGTGCAGGCACCGACGCGCACGCCATCGTGCGAACCGGTCAGCATCGAACCGGTCACAAGCTGGATCGCCGGCAAGCCGGCGGAAGCCGCGCCCATTAACAGCGCCGGCACGGTCTTGTCGCATCCGCCGATCAGCACCACCGCGTCCATGGGCTGGGCGCGGATCATTTCCTCGACGTCCATCGACATCAGGTTGCGCAGGAACATCGACGTGGGCGAGGCGAAGCTCTCGTGGATTGAGATGACAGGGAAATCCATAGGCAGGCCGCCGGCGAGCATCACGCCGCGCTTTACCGCCTCGACCAGCTGCGCGCTGTTGCCGTGGCAGGGGTTGTAGGCGCTGCCGGTGTCGACGATGCCGACGATGCGCCGGTCGAGCGCGTCGTCGGTGTAGCCCGCGCCTTTGATGAACGCTTTGCGCAGAAACAGCGAAAAGCCGCTGTCGCCGTAGCTGGTGAGCCCTTTGTGCAGTCCGCTTTTGTTGCCACTCATGGCATTGCTCCTCGCAGGCTTTGCTTGCCAGTTGATGCGATTATTGATAATCTCATCACCAGTTTAAGCGATTGGCGGGCGGGAGGCAAGATGGAAGCGCGTCGGGACAAGGTTGCGCCAGGCCGCATGGCGCAGAAGCGGACGGCGGACCCGCAGAGTGTCCAGGACATCGTGCGCCGCGTCGAGGAGGACATCGTCTTTCGCGCGTACCACCCGCGCGAGCGGCTCGTCGAGGACGAGCTGATGCAGCGCTTCGACGCCAAGCGCCATGTCGTGCGCCAGGCGCTCGCCGAACTGGAGCGCGACGGTTTCGTGCAGCGCAAACCAAACAGCGGCGCCCAGGTGCGCGCGCTCGGGGCAAAAGAGACGACCGAGCTTTACGCCGTGCGGGAGATCCTCGAAACCAGCTGCGCCAAGCTGATTCCGATGCCGGTTGAAGCGCGCCTGCTCGCGCCGATCGAGAAGATCCAGCGCGAGCATGCCGCGGCGATCAGGAGCAACGATGTGCGCGCAGTGTTCCGCGCCAACCTCGCCTTTCACGCGGCGGTGTTCCAGCTGTGCGGCAACGATGCCCTGGTCGAGGCGATCGCCGACTTCGCCCGGCGCACGCACCCGGTGCGCCTCACTACCCTGGTCACGGAGCAATACCTTGAACAGGCACGCCGCGAACACGAAGAAATCCTGCACGCCCTGCGCGAGGGTGAGCGCGCGCGCCTTGTCGCCGCGTGCGCGCGGCACCTCAAACCCTCGCGCGAAGCCTACCTGCGCACCATCGAGCACCTGAAGTAATTACCTGCCCATCAATCTGGAGAACTCCATGAAATCACTTGTTCCGCTCAAGGGCGCTCGCCGCGCCCTTGCCGCCCTCGCTTCTATCCTGTTGCTCGCCGCTGGCTCGGCGTTGGCGCAATACCCCGCCAAACCGGTGAAAATGATCGTGCCCTATCCGCCCGGCGGCGCGACCGACGTGATCGGGCGCGTACTGGCGCAAAGACTTTCCGTCGTACCCGGTCAGCAGGTGGTCGTCGACAACCGCGGCGGGGCCGGCGGCAACATCGGCGCGGACGCAGCGGCCAAATCGCCTCCCGACGGCTACACCATCCTCATGGGCGCGCTCACCTCGCATTCGATCATGGCGACGCTGGAAAAGGACACGATCCGCTACAACCTCGAGCGCGACCTCGTGCCGGTGGCGCTCGCGGGCTACGTGCCACTGGTCTGGGTGGTGCATCCGTCGCTGCCGGTCAAGACCCTGAAGGATTTGATCGCCTACGCCAAGGCAAACCCGGGCAAGCTGACTTATGCCTCTTCAGGGGCAGGCGCGCCGCAGCGCATGTGTGCCGAGCTGTTCAAGGCAAAGATCGGCGCGGACATGCTGCATATCCCGTACAAGGGCAGCGGTCCCGCCATGACCGACCTCGTAGGCGGCCAGGTCCTCACCATGTGCGAAACGGTGCCGGCAGCGATTGGCATGATCAAGGGCGGCAAGCTGCGCGCCCTCGCCGTGACGACCGCGCAGCGAATCTCGATGCTCCCCGATGTGCCGACCGCGGCCGAGGCGGGGCTCCCTGGCATCGAAGTGACTTCGCTCTTCGGCGTGTTGGTACCCGCCGGCACGCCAAAGCCCATTGTCGAGCGCCTCAATGCCGATATCCAGAAGGTTCTCGCGATGCCCGAGACGCAGGAGCAGATGTTGCAGCAGGGCGCCTATGTGCTGAAGTCCACCCCCGAGCAGGCCAGCGCCCGCGTGCGCGAGGAAATCGCGCAGTGGGCAAAAGTAATCCGCGAAGCGCACATCACGAGCGATTGAGGGAATCCGGCTGGTCGATGCAGCGATCGACCAGCGGCACCATGTCGCGGTGGCTGATCCAGGTGAGCAGCTGGCGCGCGTTGTCGGGCTGGTCGGGGTTGCAGAAAGTGCCGATGCGTAGGCACGCAACCGACAGCCCGTACTTGTCGGCGTACAGGCGCCCCAGCGCTTCGCCGAACATCTTGGACAAGCCGTAGCGCTTGTCCGGGCGCGGCTGCACCGCGTCGTCGATGAAGCGCTCGCGCCGGTGAAAACCGAAGGCATGGTTGTAACTGGCGAAGATCACGCGCTTCACGCCCGCGCGCCGCGCCGCCTCGAACACGTTGTGGCAGCCGGCGATGTTCGCCGGCAGGATTTTTCCCAGGCGTCCTCCACTGGCACCGCGCCCAGGTGCACCACGCATTCCACGCCCTGCACCATGCGCCCGCATGCCGCGAGATCGCTAATGTCGGCGTTCACGAGTTCCTCTCCCGGCCCCGCCTCGCCCAAAGGGGCGACGTCCGACAGCCGCAGCCGGAATTTACCGCGGTAGGCTCCGCGCAGCACCTTGCCGATGGCGCCCGCGGCGTCTAACTGCAACCCGTTATCGTGACCGAATACAGACGGCGTCTGGAATACCCACTTCAGCGACGATTCGGCGTGGCACGCTTTCGACTTCTCAAGCATCCCCTTCACCCGCTTGGGCGTGAACGCCTTCTCCGCCAAGGCTCCGAGCACCAGGGCATCGAGCTTGCCCATCGGTACGCTCGGATTGTCACAGGCATCGTTTCGCGCGCCGTGTGCCTTCATACACTCACCAGCAAACCCAATCTACTGACCTACCGATTCCAGCCCTAAATCCAGTCGTGCAGCCAATCGCTGCGTACGGGTGTCCAGAAGGTCGAGCATCCTTGGCAATTGAGACACCGCCCTGGTGCCGGCCGGGGGTTCTCTGGTAGGCTGTCAATGAAATAGAGGGAAGACACGTTGAGTCGGGCAACTACAGGTGCAACTAATGATTAGTTGCAATTATTGGAACTCGCTGTAATAATCCAATGTCGAAGAGAGACAAACGAATCCGCAGGCTTTTTGCGATACCGTCGCCAAAGGACTTTTCATGGGACGAACTGGTTGCCGTAATGAAAGCGGCCGGCTTCAGTGAGTATTGCGACGGTGGCTCTCATTACACGTTCGAACATGCCAGCGGATTTTCTTTTGGTATGTCGAAAACCCATCCATCTGGGATTCTGAAGCGCTACCAGGTGGAGAATGCTAAAGAAGCGCTGGGTGTTGTCGGCGCGAGCGGAGAGGATGAAGATGGTTCTGCCTAAGCTGAACTACAAGGGATACATTGGATCGGTTGAGATCAGTATCGAGGATGCTTGCCTACATGGTCGCATTCTATTTATTGACGATCTTGTGACCTACGAGGGTGACAGCGTTCCTAGAATCCAGGAAGCGTTTCAAGAAGCCGTTGACCGTTACTTGGCTCACTGCCAACGTGTCGGCAAACCGGCCAATAAACCGTATAGCGGCAGCTTTAATGTGCGCATTGGGCCTGAGTTACACAGTAAAGCCGCCAAAATAGCCTATCAGAAAAGAATCAAACTGAACGAGTTCGTAAAGCGGGCAGTGCAATCCTCCGTCAATATGGATGGCGTTGTCACTCATGAGCATCGCCATCAGCACGATGTCAATGTAACCGTTCATAGTACCGGCGCCAGGATGACTAAGGTTGCCGGTATGGGAACACCGTCTTGGGAGAGTCCAGATGTCAGACTCCACTGAGAAAATCACCTCGCCTCCCCATGCCATCCTCTCTCTCAAGGACGTGACGGAAATCGTCATCAAACATAGAGGCTTGCACGAAGGACTTTACAACCTTGCGTTTCAGTTCCAGATAGCTGTTGGCGCAGTAGGGCCTTCGCCGGAAACGGTTGTTCCTGGGGCAATGTTTGGTGTGTCCGGAGTGGGTCTCGAAAAGGTTCCGAATGCTGGACCACATACTGTAGATGCCGCAATCGTCAACCCAGCACCGCGCCGGGCAGCGAAAAGCCCAAAACCCAACGTCATTCATCCGAGATCCAGCAAGCTGAAGGCCACCTGATCCGCGCAGCGGGTTCGATTTCTGCCAGAGAATATCTGAATGACCGCAAAGGGAGCGGGAGCCGTCATTCGATCATCGTGAGCGTCAATGGCAGCAAGGGGTCGATACCGTAAGTTCAGGCCAAAGAAATAGCCTCACACCAGTGCCCAGATTTGCCCTGATCGGGGAGTTGACCGGGGCTCGAACATATAGTTGCTGAATCGCCGGAATTGGCCGGTGCAGCCCTACGAGTCCTGACCGGATCGGACGCCTTTCGTCAGATCAAGTCGCGACTACCACAACTGATGCGCGTCGCCGATCGGGTCGCGGACAGCAAGCCGGCGATCGCCGCAGAAACTCTCCGACTCGGGCGGTCTTGGCAAGACGCACCGGTCCTTTCGCTTCTGCCAAAGGTTCTAAGCCTGCTCGGCGTACAACTCGGCCATCACCTCGCGCAGCCAGCGATTCGCCGGATCCTGGTGGAAACGCTCGTGCCAGTGCAGCCGCACCTCGAAACTGGGCATGGCGAGAGGCAGCTTGAGCACCTTGAAGTTGCCCAGCCGCGCGAACACGGCGGCGACACGGGAGGGAACGGTGACGATGAGGTCGGTGCGCGCGAGGATCATCGGCACCACCAGAAAATGCGGCACGCGCACCGCGATGCGCTCGCTCAAGCCTTCCGCGATGAAGGTCTCTTCGATCACCTGGTGGCCGGTGCCGGCGTAGGACACCAGCACATGCGCGGCTTCGCGGAACTGCTTCGCGCTGATCCTCGCGCCGATGAGCGGGTGATCGGCGCGCAGCATGCACACATAGTGCTCACGGAATAGCGGTTGCTGGCGCATGCCGGTCGTCAGGCCGGGCAGAAAGCCGACCGCAAGGTCGATCTCGCCCGCCTCCAGCGCCGCGTGAACGTCTTTGATCGGAATCCGCACCACTTCTATCTTGACCCCGGGCGCATCGTGCTTGACGCGCTCGAGCAAGCCGGGCAGGAACACCATCTCGCCGATGTCCGACATGTAAAAGCGGAAGGTGTTGCCGGAACTGCGCGGATCGAAGCCGGCATGCTGCTGCAGCGCGGTCTGGATCAGCCGCAGCGCCTCGCGCACCGGCTGCGCCAGCTGCTGCGCGAAAGGCGTGGGGCGCATGCCGCGCGGCGTGCGCACGAACAGCGGGTCGTCAAACAGCTGTCGCAGCCGCGCGAGCGCGTTGCTCATGGCCGGCTGCGACAGCCCGATGCGCTCGCCGGCGACGGTGACGCTGCCTTCGGTCGCGATCGCGTCGAAGACGCGCAGCAGGTTCAAATCGAGATCCGTCATATTCATATACGGAATGTATATCATATTTTTCATCAATTTGACAAATGCTTGCCTCGCGCCTAACCTCGTTCGAAAGGAGGCTTGCACCGGCTCATGCCGAAGCGAGCGCAAAGAGGAGAAACCATGTACGAAGTCCGCATCCACGGTCGCGGCGGGCAGGGCGCGGTGCTGGCGGGCGGCATCCTCGCCACCGCCCTGGTGCTGGAGGGCAAGTTCGTCGTCGCCGTGCCCTCTTTCGGCTTCGAGCGCCGCGGCGCTCCGGTAGCGAGCTTCCTCCGCTTCGATGAGCGCGCAATCCGCCAGATGACGAATATCTATCATCCGAACTGCGTGCTGTGCATCGACCCCACGGTGGCGCGCGCGGTGAACGTATTCGACGGCGTCAGGGACGGCGCCGTGCTGGTGCAGACCACGTCCAAACCGCTGGGCGATTTCGAGCTGCCGCCGCAAATCGCGACGGTCGGGCTGTGCGACGCCGTTTCGATCGCGCTCGACATTTTCAAGCGCTCGATCACCAACACCATCATGCTGGGCGCGTTCGCGCGCACCACGGGCCTCGTTTCCCTGGATTCGCTGCGCGCGGCAATCCAAAAGTCGGATTTTCGCGATGCCGGACTGAAGCAGAACATGGCTGCGCTCGAGCGCGGCTACGAAGCGACCCAGGTGCATCAGATAGTAAGGGAGGCGGCAGCAGCATGAAGCATCAGGCCTACCAAATGTTCGATTCGTCCACGATCCCGGACGACCTGTGCCCGATCGCGACCAAACCTACGCCCATGCTGCCGGGAGACTGGCGCAGCATGCGGCCGGTGGTCGACCGCGCCAAGTGCGTCAAATGCGCCGTATGCTGGCTCTACTGTCCGGTGCAATGCGTGATCGAGCGGCCGGCCTGGTTCGACTTCAATCTGAAGACCTGCAAAGGCTGCGGCATCTGCGCCACCGAATGCCCGCAGAGAGCGATTACGATGTATGAGGAGGCCGCGTGATGAGCGCGATACTCAAGCCGAAGTCGAAACTCATCGTCTGCGACGGCAACGAAGCGGCGGCATGGGCGGTGTCGCTCGCCAATGTGGACA
>ERZ1292630.3087-Hain-H41-02um-R3-3087-length-14942-cov-6_pt1 | contig 14942 bp, 2 predicted proteins | sample MGYA00564408_ERZ1292630 | MGnify/ENA primary metagenome ERZ1292630 (study PRJEB36523, sample SAMEA6512641) | groundwater metagenome | collected 2019-01-08 | study: AquaDiva: Metagenomics assemblies of 32 groundwater samples | reverse complement strand
CCCAGCGATGGTCCAAGCCGTACCGTTGTCGAGCGCAACTGAAAAGGCCTGCCTCGGCACCGCGCGCGCGGCCGGCAGTGGCAGTTCCTCGACAATAGGAATTTGCGCCGGCGCGCGACTACGCGCAATGCGCAGCATGCCGTTGCGCGTCGTCCCGTGCTTAGCTCTCCAGCGCGCCCACAACGAAGAAACGTTGCCTCTGATCGATTTCGTCGCACCTGATAGTTGTAACAATCCGTCAACCTCGTCGACCGCCGAGCGAACGTCATCCGGCTGCCGCGCCAGGTGGAGCGCGGTCTGCAACACAATAAATGATGCGTTGGGCAGCGCGTCCGCTCTTGCCGCACAGGAGCCCTCCGCCATCCAGCTGTGACGTGCAGCCGATCGAGCGGTGCGCGTGTTCCTCGCTAACCAGGCGAGGTAACCTCCCGATGTAGCCGGTGGCAGCAGCGTCAAGACCCGGTGAATTTGGCTTAGCGCGGTTACGTCACGGAGCTGGAATGCGGCCGCATCCAGTGAGGTGGCGGCCTGGGCAACGGGCCACATGCCGCTGGAGGCCGCCGCCACGAGTCGGAGCCAGCCTTTCACGAGCTCTATTTCCTTTGCGGTGGCTGGAGTGTCCCCCGACGACGCTCGTCGCGACGGCCCAGAAAAAGCCGTCGACGCGGAAACGGAATGCGACATCCGGAGGATATCATGCACCGCATCAATTAAACCATCGGCTGCCTCCAACGGCTCATCGAGCAAGGCGTGCTGCGGAGACTCTACGAGCAGGAACTCGTCAAATTCGGCGGGAAGACGCTGTGTGTGAACGTCAAAGAGCTCCTCAACGAATTCGAACGCCTCGCCTGACAACAGCGAATCCGCTCCCACAGGGGCAGCGAGGCCCGACCACAGCGAGTCGCGATGTGCTTGCGGTGGCTCACCCGGCTCGATGCCCCTACACGCGGGGGCGGTTGCCGTCAACACCAATTCGCTCGCGTTGAAGTCGAAACGACTGTTCGATGTCATGTCGACGAATGCCAGATACCCTTGCGGCGACCCTGTGCCGCTCGGAGGTTGATTCGCTGCGTCATCCATGCCCACGACAGCGACGCTGCGCAGCCATTCCTGAGCGAGCCGACGCAACACGGCATCCACGTCGAGGGTGGCCGCCGCGTCGCCGTTGTTCCAGCCGCCCTGCCTTTCCACTCGAAGAGGCACAATGATGGTGTCAGTTGGCAGCGACGACTGCGGCGAAGCAAAGGTGGTACGCGGCAGCGTCGGGTCGTCGAGCACATGGGTCGTCACGTGCGCTTCCGTACCGTTGGCGATCCTATCGCCAGTGGTGGCTCCCGCGACCACGAAACAGATGGGGTCACCAAGAGCACCATTGCCACCATCATCGATATTGTGCGTCGCCGGCAAAAAAGACACATCGAATGCCTCCCATTCACCCAACGCGGCGAGACGGAATGTCGACGCTGTGGCGCTCAAACTCAGATGGAACGCTGACGTGTCGGCGTCTCCTGTGGCACCGGTCCGCACTAGCCTTTGGTGGGCCCCCCACGCGTTCCAAGAAACGTTTGACGGTGAGCGAAGCGACGACCAGCGCTGCGCGGCATCCACCGACACCGCAGGCGCAGCAGTCGGTTTCCGCGCAGCGACGACCCCGCCTGTCCAAAACGGCAATTGAAGCGCATACGCCGCCACATCTTGGCCAACGGAGTCGAACAGCGGACCACTCGACGTGGTCGTTGCTGGAAACGGGCGTTCGCCGAAGGCGGCGGCCGCTGCCTCCTCCGCACGCACCGCCGCCGCACCACGGGCGTCGGTTATATGAAACCCACTGAGCGCGACCTCTTCGACCCAATCCGCCGCAGTTGGTGCTGCCTCCGCCCGACGGATGCGATGGATGGTCGTATTCATGACCTGGAGCGACGAATGAAGCGTGACCGCGGTGGCATTGAGCGAGGGCGACCGACTTTCAGCCGTCACTGCCGCGACACGCAGCGCTTCCACCACGGCAACATCGAGCACGAGCAACACGAGCTGATCCATAGGGGCCCTTCCGGCGGACAACGCTGCGACGGCGGCGCGTTGCCACCCATCACCGTCGCTCGCGAGCGGCGTGCACAGTGGCATCAAAAGCGCCGCGGCACGAGGCGCGCTGCTGCCCTCGTGCGCGGTCGGTCCGACCGACGCCTCCCAAATGGCGGTGCTGGCGATCCCTCGCGCCGCTGTGTACGCCTCGGCGAGACCCGTCTTCGTGGATGGGTGACCCGTGTCGTTCGATGGCCGTGCGAGCGGCACGCCTCCGACCATGCCCGACAGGTCCTGGAAGGCGCGGCAGTCACTGATGGACGTCCACGCGCCAGCCAGCGGAAAAGCACGTTCCGCGGTCCAAGAAGCGTTGCCCGTCGGCGTGGTGGCAATTTCAAGGTGTGGGCCGAGTGCGCGACACCGGCTCGTGGACGATGGCCGTGAGGCGGCGGCGGCGACGACATCATTGAGCCTTCGTACATGGGCAACGTACAAAGACTTATAGCGCGACCTTGTCGAGGCGTTGACCGCGCGCTCCAAGGCGGCGGTTAGCAAGGAGTCTGTCGCGCCTCGAGCCCACAGGGCGGCCTGGGGGACGAACCTGACCCGATTCGACGCCACATGCGCCGAAAGGGTGGACTCTGATAGGTTTGACCCGGCCATGCTGACCTCCACAGTGACGCTCGAAGCAACGTCGTGGTTTTCGAGTGACGGTTCCCCCCGTGCGCTGTCGTCGAGGACCCGAGGATCCAACAATCCGAAAAAACTTGGTGACGGAGATGGTTTCGTCTCGTAGCCTGCCGCCAGGTCGTTGGGGGGTATGTCCTGCGCAGCGGTTGGTTGGTTTTCCAGCCAGCGGCCCACCTGCAGCCTTGCCCAGGCGTCACGCGAGAAGGAAGCCGTGGTAGGGGTCACAGCCGTTTTCGTGACGCCCGTGAAAAGGCCCACGGGTCCGGCGACGAGGAAGGCCAGCGCGACGAAGCTGCAGGCGACGATCACGGCCTTCAGTGTCATGACGTACCCCGTGATGAACCGTCCGATCTTTTGACGCCCCTCTTCCAGCGTCTTGAGCACTCGGGCGACGAAAAGCAAGAGGGCCAAGAGAAACGGGAAGATGCTCAAGCGGAAGCCTTTGAAATAGACGCATGACAGCGAGCTTGCGTAGTGTAGCGACGGGGGATCGGTCATGTATTTGGCTGTCGTCGTCATTTTCGACGGATTCGTGCCGACCCGCTGCGGGCCCTCCTGGGCTGTCCCTTCGGTCGGCGCAGTAGAGGAGGAGGCGGCGTGATAGAGGCGGTTGAGCGCGCTGGGCCCCACTTCGGTGACAAGGGTCGTTTCGGGGTGCCGGAGCGACGTGTCGAGACTGACGATGGCGGCGGGCACCACGTTGCGCCACGTGATGTTTCGCAGCGTGGCGTTGACGGCGATGTCCAAGAGGGCCGCCACGTGGTCAACATCCAGGTCAAAGTCGCTCGCCGCCGAGCCCGATGCCGATCCATTGCCCTCCATCACGGTAGCAAGATACTCGACCGTGATGTTGGTGCGCACTGCGGCGAGCAACACCAGCACTAGCGTGTCGAAGTAGTCCTGTCCGTGGCGTTGCCACAAGGCGTGGAAATACGGGGAGCTTAGCGCGGTGCTGCGGCCGACGGGGCTATCGAGGTTGTAGATCGGTTCGAGCCATGACACCGCCGCCATCGGGTTGAAGACCGACTCGCGCCGCTGGTGGTGCCGTGGGGGGGTGACCTCGTCGCGCAGGGTCTGTCCGAATGTTGGTGATCGTTCCTTCTCTGTCCATTCGGTGCTGCGGATCTCGGCGTTTTCGAAGAATCTACCGGCTGGACTGGGAGGCGACGAGGTGACGGCTTGAGATGGGAGCCAACGCGGACCCTCGGCGAGTCTTCCGCAGATCGCGTCTCCCGCCTGTGGCTCGAGCGCATGACCCGCGGCGTCAACCCCTTCCCGGAGGAGGTCCAGGAACAGGGTGAGCGCGGCATCGTGCGCCACTTCCTTGAAAAAACCCTCCGTCCAGTTGGTCGTCAGCGGCAACATGACGGTCACGGACCGCTTTGGATACGACGCCGATCCACTCGACGCTTGGGAGCCATGCAACTCAGTCCATGCCGGCCCAGGGAAAAAATTCTGCACCGCTGCGGCCGAGCGAGCCTCCAAGTTGCGCGCCGCCGCGGTACCCGACACGCCCGTCCGCGGCGTGCCGGCAGGAAGAAGCGCGGCGGCCTCGTCGAGAGCGGCGGTTGACAACCACGCGGCGGCCACGGGGTACGTCCGTCCGCTCATCATGGTGGGCAGCGACGTCGGTGACGGCCCTTGCAGGAAAGAAGCTAAGATGGGACTCTGATTCCCGAGGGGCGTCGGCGGGGGGGTGGTGCCGTTGACAATCAGCCAGCCTTCGAACGTGGCCCGCGAAGTGGAGGTTTGCCCCGCGGCGGGGTTCCCGCCCATGCCTGCCAGCGTGGCGGTCACAACAAGTGACCGTCGATTGTTCGTTGGACGGTTCCCCGGCAAACGGGTCGCGGTGCTCGTGGCAACGAAGGTTTCCTTTGCGGATCCCTCCGGGCTGCCCGTCGCCGCCTCCTCAGCCTCGTGCTGGTGCATGACCATCTCGGTCCACGCCGTCCGAGGATCCGCCGCGGCGTCAAGCAAGGATTGGACGCTCACCTTGTACAAGCTGACCCACGGCGTGAGCCCGTCGTTCTCCAGCGACCACGTGATCACACCAATCAAGAGCAAGATGGCGCACCAAGTGCGGCTCCAGACAAACACGATGACGTTCCGGTACGAGAACGACCTATCGCCTCGGCATACGAAGAGCTCAGCGGCCGCAGCATCGACCGAATGCCGCGACATGGCAAGTGTCCGGCTAGGGTGAAGCTCAGGGTCGTCGTCATCTGATTCGTATGCCAGCGGCCGGCCGTGGGACCGACGATGTCCGCCATCGCGCCGCGGCCGCGGGTCAGCCGTCACTCGGCCGTCGCCGTCCCCCTCGTCCGCGGTGGGTTCGTCACGCTGCTGCACTGGGCGGAACGGCGATGGAGGCCGCTGGTGCTCGGTGTGTCGGTCATTTGGAGCGACAAACACGTCTTCGGGTTCAGCAGGCGGTGGTGGCTTTGCGTCGCCGTGGTGCCCACCCAGACCCTCCTGCGAGCTGGTGGAACTCTGAACGCCCTCGTGCCCGTCGGCGGGGGCCTTGTGGCCGTCTTCTTCCTTCGCCCCAACGAGCGCCGTCCAGGTGTGGCCATACAGGGCCCGGAGCGGCGCGGTCACGAAACGCAACAGTCGGTCGCGACCGTACGACACGGAAAATGCGTCGTCGAGGACGGCGAGATCACGACGGATGCGAATTTCGGCAAGGCGGTCAACTCCCGAAGCATGTATCGTTAATTCGGGAGGCGGTAAACCCAGTTTCGCGACGCACTTCGTCGCCACAGCTTCATCCGCGTCGGGGGACGAATTTGGCAACTCCACTCCCGCGGCCGACATGGATCTGCGCCACGCAGCTATGCGGTCGCGCTGCGATTGCAGCTCGGCCAGACGATCGGAGGCGGCTTGAGCTTCTCGGCGTCCCACAAAACTTCGGCGCGAAACGGACAGACTCCAGTACATTGCGAAACCCACGCGCTTAAAGAAACGGAATGCAAAGCGGACATTCCGCGACACTCTTGCCGAGTGGGCGACCGACGCCACAACCACGCAAAACAGTGCGAACATCAGCGGGGCTGACAAAATGCTGTACCCGACGTGCGAGAACGGCACCGTCACGAGCGTCTTGATGGTGGGGAAAAGGTCCTCGGCGGTGGGTAGTGTTTGGGAGAACGCGGTCGGCGCAGGCGACATCATGTTCGACGACGTGGGAGCCGTGAAACTAAGCACCCCCGCGGTACTCCACGCGGAATAGTCCAAGGGCAAGGCCGGGGCTATGCCCGCCAGCGCCTCCACGACGGACGCTCCCTCGGCAAAGCGTGAACCGGCGGCGGCAGGCGCCCAGTATGGCGAGATGCCCCACGCTGACTGAGCCTGCGCCAGTGAATCTGCCTTGAACACCTCAGTCACGTTGATCAGTCCATCGGACGCGAGTTTGCGAGGCCGAAGGATATCTTCGCGCGTTTGCTGCCAGTTCGACCCCGATCGCGCGTTCGCGGTGGTTTCCACCGAGCGTAAAATAGCGACTTGAGTCAACGCGTCTGCCAGCATGCCCGCGGCTTCCTGCGGAATGGGCATCGGCGATTCAGGATGTGGCATCACGTTCACCCGCACGTAGTCAGGGGGGAAGCGGAGCCAAATGAGCCACGCGACGCATCCGAGGGTCACGATCATCCCCAGGAGGACCCCGACGAAGAGCATCTTTGACGCGCGGTCGCTCGCCTGCATGAACGCGGCCATAACGGGGACGGCGAAGAGCAACGCCGCGGTGACGGGGATGACGGAGAACGGGGCGAGCCACGGAAGACGCATCACCGGGAACAGGTCGCTCATGACAATGACATGTGCCACGAGCGCGAGCGTCATCAGCACAATAAAAAACGTCGCGCAGCGGCCGCTGGAGGGGCCAAACAAAACTTCAAATGATCCTGCTCCAGCGATGTATTTGTTTTTCTGTCTATGAAATTTCCGCAAGTGCTTCAAGCCCAGGCGAATGCGCAGCGCCTTCCACAATCGGTAGGCGCAGCCAGAGTGGCAATGTATCACGAGATGCCGCGACGCGGCGGGCTCCGCGGACGGGGAGCGGCAGGAGGCGCACGGGGACCTTAGGGGCTGATCGGCTGCGATCTCAGTCGTGGGCGGCAGGTAGGGCAGTGGAAGGGCCCACGTACCCTGGTATGACTCCTCGAACGGCCACGACAGCTGCCCCCCTCTCACCTCGGCCGCTGCACTGACCGCGCACATCTCGCACCACTCAAGCGGGACGAACGGGTCGTGATGGGCGGTATGGTACCGCGCCAGTCTGAAATGGCGCTGCCCGAGGTGCGCCGCGAGACTGCTCGTTTGCGACGAAGGGGAGTCCGCGTCGGAACCGCCGTGTCGATCGCGGCGGCGACGTGGCGGCCGATTGTCATCATCCCCGAGAGAATCGTCGTCGCCGCCCCGTCGCATCTCGCGACGAGGGGCGGCCATGAATCGGCTCGAAGTCGCAGCAGCCGCTCCCTCCGACTGCTGCCACTCTTCGTCGTCATCCGAGTCGTCCCCAGCCCCGCCACCGCGGCGGGCGAGCCGACGAGTCAGGGGCAGCCCGGCCGCCCTCGGCACGGCTGAGGTCTCACGGCCGAACGGGTCCGCCTCGACGCTACGCCAGCGGCCATCTGATACGTCCTCCTCGGAGGGGGGTGCGCCGACCTGACGGCCATTTTGCTGCGTCGCGTCGTCTCGTGTGGCCATGCGCCGAAGCGGCGACCCCCCCGAGTCGTCGTCGTCGTCGTCGTCGATGCGGAGGGTCTCTTCCGAAACATCCGCCGAGTCCACTGTGCCGTCGGCCACGGCGCCGCGCGGAGGGAGACGGTTCGTTCGATGGCCGCGGTGGGGCCGCCTCGTCCGGTCAAAGTCGTCGTCGTCGTCGTCGTCCTCATCGCGCGAATTCATCACATCTCCGAAGGTGCGAGGAGTGGCAATGACGTTCCTGGCCGCCTCGACGGCGACGCGTGAAGAGTTTTCCGCCAGACGTTGTCGCGGTGACGGCCGCAAGACGTGACGGGCAGGGTGCGGGACGAGCACCACACCGCCGCTGGTCACTCTTGGGCTGCGCAATCGATCGGCGTCGCGGACAAAACCAGTCGCGAGAGGCAACATTGACGGATGCGGTGTCGCGCCCGGTGTTGGCCGCCGCATTCCGTCGTTGGCCGACGAGGCGTCTTGGGGGAAGGCAGCGTCGTCATCATGGATGAGTCCCGGCGGGTGCCACAGCAGCGCGAGGCGGTCGCCCGCGGCGGCCTCCTCACCGGGCTCGTTCCTCAACCATAGGTACGAGAGAGTGACACCGAGAAGGGCCCCGCCGCCACCACTGGTGCGCGACGCATTGCGAGCGTCGGTGGGTGCGAGCAAGGCGGACTGCACCGCCCATCGGACATCCGACACCGTCAGTGGTGGTGGTGGCAACGGTTGAAAAGGTGAGCAAGGCTGGCTGCGAAGGAAGTAGTGGAGCCTCTTTTGAAGAGACAAGTTGGCAATGCGCGGCCGAAAAACGGTGACCCCGGGAGCCTTCAGCTCACCCCCCCGTCCCACGCCGGGCAGGTGGTGGCTTGCTGGAGGGAGCACCGGCGGGGTGTCCACCTCGTAGGGAGGGTCGTCGCCATCCGAGACGCCATCGTCGTCGCCGTCATCGAACGCTAGCCCATCGATGGTCAACAGCAATCGACGCTTGAGGAGCGATTGTCCACAGGACACGGACGACGCGGATGCACCCGTGCTCAGATCACCCATTGGCTGGCGCGGATCGCTTTCACGGTCCGCGCCGAGCGGATCGAACATTTGCAGCAGTATCGACGCGACGTCGGCGTCGCCAAGCGCAGCGGACGCCGCCGCCGCTGAATTCTGAGAGTCGCGGCGGTTCGCGTCGATGCCGTCGCGTGCCGCCATCGATACAAAGTCGTCGATGACACTGACGACGTCTTCCGGGAAGCCAAGGGTGTCGTCCGCGTCTTGCATCTGGCGGGGGTCATCGCGCAGCCCCACGCGGTGGGGCCTCCGCGGACGCTGCTGCACCACGCTGTGCCAGAAGGACCGGCGACTGCGCCGGTCGCGTTCGTAACTGAATACGGCCATTCTGGACATCATGGTGCTGTAGCGCACTGCCCTTTCCTCGTCCGCCTCGTCGGGAAATAAGTACGTTGATCCATAACAAGACCGCTGCTGCTCCAGGAAGCGGAAGACGTCCCGTTTCACCTGTTGTTGGTCGGGATCCTCGGCGTCGCCGGGAGGCGGCTGCAGGGCCAACAACGCGGCCGATGCACCCAAGGGCCGCCGTGGAGGCATCCAGTTGGATGCCGGCACGAGTCGCTGGGCAGGATTGAGAACACCACCAGCTGTACCAAGCACAAAATTACCTGGCCGACCAGGAATTGAACTTCCCCAGAGCGGCCAAACCTGCGGGTTCCTGTCCCACTTGGCGATCATCGCGTTCGTGTGCCGCAAGTTGTGCGGATGCTGCTGCATCGAAAGTAGAGAGGGTGGTGGAAGCCGCATCCAGCTACCCGGACCTGGCGCGAGAAAGTCGACAGCGCGGTGCGCCTCGGTAAACGAAGCTGGAGCTTCGGCAAACGTGCGGCGCGGTGGTGACGTAACGCCAGCCATTGGCGCAGAAAGTGGCGAAAACATCGGCCAGTGCATCGTGCCCGACGTCACCTCTCCCGCCACCCGGTTGGTGGAGAGAGAGAGCGACGCCGCCGCCCCGTCGAGGGGACCGGGCGACGCGGCGCGGCCACGTCCAACGGCCGATCGTTCGCTGTGCCGGGGCGGTTCGCTTCGCCGGGGCCGACACGATGACGCAGAGGACCAATGGCTGTGACTTAGCGGCGTTGGTGAACCGAAGGAGCTCTCCTCCTGCTGGCGAGTGTCGTCGCCCGCGGCGACGACAATGGTGACCGATGCTGGCGACGCCGCGGACAACGGCTGGTGCAAGCCGCTGATAATTTCGTCTGGCAGTGCGAAGCGCGACGGTGTGAGCGGCCGGAAGGACCGCTGGCGAATGCGTTGCCGCGTTTCGGGATCAATCGCCACCGCTGCGCGCAAGCGCGTCAGGTCAGCGGGCTCGTCCTGTTCCTCAACGACACCGACGTCGGTACGCGGTAGCAATGGGACCCCGACTGCGTTGACGCGTGAACCACCCGGTGCTGCACTCGACGAGGGTGCCGCGGTGCGGAGGTCTCCTGCAGCGTTCGCGGACCGCCGGACCCTCCTCTCGAATGCTGACGCGACGAGTGTCGCGAAGCGACGCCTTGCGAGCATCCACTGTTCCCGAGCACGCTGGCGTCGCTGAAGGCGATTGGAGAGCTCGCGGATGCCGATCACCAGATGACAGCGTTCCGTCGCTCGATACACGGTTTGAAAGTAGCCCGACGACACTTTGCGCACCCAAAACGAACAGTTGCTGCGCACCAAGGCGTCGTAATACTTGCACACGAGCCGCATCTTGAGGTAGCTGCCGAGCGGCAAGAAGTGATCGATGATCAAGCGATGGGTATCCGCCGGCAACCGCAGCAGCTCAGACGGGCAGCAATCGGGACAAAGGCACCGAGCCCACCGCGGTGGATGAGATGGGGATTGCAATGAGGTTGACGAGGCGCCCCTTTTCCAGCCAACGGCCGTTGCAAGCCGCGCCAGCCACCCTTGTCCTTGGTGACTCGCCGCGAGCTCTCGGCGAGCTTGGATCTTGGCCTTTTCGAACACACACCTGGGCATCGGTTCCGCCACAACGGACGCCGCCCCGTCTTCCGAGATCGGATCGTCCCCGTGGCGTGCCGCCTCCTCGTCACTGTCGACGTCGACGAATGCCTCCTCCCCTTCCTCGTCGGTCTCTTCCTGCTCTTCCAAATCCATGTCGTCGTCGTCGTCGTCGTCCTCGTCGCTGTTGGTAGAATGAGTCGCGTCATGGCCGCCTCTCGCTGCACAAGGGGCTGGGGTCGCCGTCGTCCGGCGGTGAGGGACGGCGTCGGCCGTCGTCCAGAGGGCGCCAGCGTCATGCGACGGTCCACCCATGGCCGTCCACCCATCCGAGGCGCGCGAATGACTCGTCGGCACGACGCGCAGCTGTTCCCAAGCCCCTGGCGAAGAGCGGGGCGCCAGCGACCCCCTGGTGGGAGCGGGCACCATGCCGTCCCGTCGCCGGTTCGGTCGGTCCGTTTCGTCCTTGAACGGATGTCTCGACTCGTGACCACCATCGCGGAGCAGAGGGGGCTTGCCGGGATCCCGTCGCGGTAGTGCGCCGGTGATGCGGTGCGGCGAAAGGGATTCCGGCAACGGTCGCACGACGGATGCGCTGCCGGCAGGTTCGTCTGCTGCTGGCCGCTGCAAGGGGTTGTCCCCCCGGCTGCTCCCGGGCGGTGGTGTTTCCACTGCCACTGCGAGGGCATGTTTCATTTGGTGCCCTCCCCCCATGTCCTGCTGCGTGTTGCCGTTCGGAGGCAACGCCGCTGGGACGGTTCTCCGAAAGGGGGGCGAAGGGCCGACAACGACGTCGCGGAGGTCGTTCATGTCGTCCTCTGGACCCCTCGGCAAGCGAACGGCACTTGCTTCCGCAGGCGCCACGGCGAAAGCGACGGACTCGTCTTTCGGGCTGATGGCCCGGCTGGCGAGGGGGAGGGAGCTGTAACTGTCCACTCGACTGACTCCGGGTATGTCGAGAAGTGCCGACGGTGCGTGATGTGGCGGCTGTGGCGTGGCACCGAGGAGCGCCAATTGCGAACGGCCACTGCGCGCGGTGGCGTCGGCTGGAGGGGGAGGTGAATGGGGGTGCAATGAGCGATGGCGGAGCACGTCGCGGGCCGAAAGTGCGGGCGAGGCGGTCCGGAGGTTCGCGACATCCTCCACCGCCTCCGGAATATTCGGGTGCGACTCGAGCCTCTGGAGGGTCGATCCCAGCCCTTCGTCGAGGTCGCCCTCCTCTCCTCGCTCGCCGCCGACCAGCCCGGAAGATGACGAGCGACGCATGTCACCGTCCTCATCGCAGCAGACCACAAGAGGGGGGTGCAGAATCGCAGAGTGCTCGGTATTGTTGAGGTCGCGCACCCGAAAGCTGCCGCCAGCTGCAGGAGAGGAGAACAACGCGCGCCGGCCGGTCGTGGGGCTCACCATGTCGTCCACGTACGACGGAGCAGCCGGGCTGTCATGCGTCGCTGGGCTATCATACGACGTCGACAACCCTGGTCTGGACGAGAGCATCGCGACGCGCACGTCACGGAGGGACGCGGCGGAGAGAGTCGTGTGCATCCGTTCGTTGCTGGTCATCGCTGGTTGTCGGGCAGCCACCGGAGAGTCCACCGAGTGAGGAGGACTGAGTTCACCGTGCGGTGAGCGACGGCGGGGTTGCTCGTGTTGCCCGATCTCCTCCCCCTTCCCCTCCGCCTCCTCTTCGCTCCGTCCTCGCGGTTGGAGGCATCGCCCATCCGCCATTAATTGATTGCCGCAAAAAAAAAAGCGAGAGAGACAAGAATGTCGAATTTCTGTGTGCTCTCTGTGGGAAACCCCCTCAGCAATCGACACACAATGGATTGAGTTACAGGAGCGCTGTCCGCCGCAACTTTGTATTTTTCTTAAATCTGGCACCTCTGATATCCTCCTCTAAAATGACCACCATGACGGGCGACGATCTGCCGGACGCCTTTTTGTGAGAGAATGCGGCGGCCATGTGTCCATTCGCGTGTTTGTGGGTTGAGGGCGAAATGGCGGAGGGAAGAGAGGGCGAGATGGGAGAACCGACGAGTGAATCGACAGGTCGTTCTTCCTTCCCTTTCCCTAAAGGAAATGCCGGAGAAATTTGGTTTGAGCCGCAATTCCGAAGGGGGACGCGGAGGGGGAAAAGGACTCCTCACCACCAGCGCTCTGTCGAATCGAAGAACCGACTCCATCCAAACCACTCCAGAAACAGGAGCGGGACGAAAATCCGCACGGCACACACCAGCAACCCGATGGCCTCCGACACGCGCGACGGGGACATTAGAAACCGAAGGAAGCGGACCGCCTTGGTGAGGAGACCCAGGCGGCACCACGAAGGCTCTTTCGACGCCGGGGCGTCGGTGGCCGTTGCCGGAACGACGTCGTAGACAGATCCATGCGGCGTGGTATCGCCGAACGGCTCGCCGGCGGTGGCCCGCTCGACGTCGCTGGGGCCGAAGATGAGTCGGCACGCGCCATGGCGCATCACGTCCACATATCGGAGCAGCAGCACGCCCACGGAGCTCTGCAAGCCGCTGAGAAGCGCCATGGGGACGCGGACGTTGTCCCCACCGTGCACAAAGTATGAAAAACAAGCCTGCCGCAGGGACTGGCAGCCGGAGAAGACGCCATGCAGCGCCCAGCTCAGGATATTGATGGCCGACGTGAATTGGTACCGCTTGCGCATGTACGATTGAACGGCTGCGTGAACCGCGTCGTTGTCCGCTAGTGATTCGATCTCTTCGATCTCCTTCGCGAAGTAGTAGACGTCGCGGAGCGCGCAGGTCATGCCGCCGCCTGTGAGCGGGTGTCGCTGGTTAGCATGGTCGCCAAGGCCAACGTGACCATAGTGAACCGGGAAAAACGGCTTAAACTGGTGGTGCGGCATCGAACGGAGCGTCTGTTGAGTGACGGCGGTGACGAAGGCGGCGTGCAGCTCCACTGGCATGTCTGGCACGATTTCAGAGAGAATCCACGCGCGTAAGGCCTCTTGACCCGGAAGCTTAGGTGTTTGGTGATAGTCGATCAGGACTCGAACCTCATGTGGATCGAGCCGGTACAGCAGCACCGGCCCCGACTTTGCGAGGATCACATGGCCCCGCGTCTCCAACGGCAGCTTGACGTCGCGCAGGATGATGCCGACGAAGTACGAGTGGATGTAGCTCGGCGGCTCGAACCGAAGAAAGCTGCCATGGCCGTCGCAGAAAGCCACCAAGTGGGCCGAGGCGGTGAGCACCGTTGTCTCCTCGTCCCCCACCGCAGCGGCGCCGTCCTCATCGGTGCCGTCGTTGCGGGCTGCCGACACTGCACGGTTGAAGGTGCGGTCGATCACATAAGCGGGGCTCAATTTAGTATTTGCCACGCGATAGCGCACGCCGGTGATCCGGCGCCGGAAGGGGGCGGGGTCGCTGGTGCCTTCATCCTCGTAGGTCACCGCAAGGACGGTGCCTTCCACCACGTCGATGACGCCCCTGCGCGGCTTGCTCTGCGGCTCCACGGAAGCGGGAGAGGTGGATCCCGCCGGGCGGCCGCGACAAGTGCGGGCAATGTCCACGATCACTCGCCTGAGGGCCATCACAAAGTCCCCAAAGTGAAATGAAACGGAAGTGACGCCCTTTTCGAAGGGGAGCCCGACCCAGCGGGTGCCCAGACGCGTCACATAGCCCGTGCACAGCGATCCCACACTCCTGGCGCAGTGTTCCAGACCCATCTCCTTCAGGACTGCGATGCCGCCGGGTTGCATCAGCTCGCCCACGATGCGATTCGGCTTGTCCCAGCTGCGCTCGATCACGAGCACGCGCCGACCCTGTTCGAAGAGCAACTTGGCGAGTGGCGGACCGGCTATCGATGCCCCGATGATAATGACGTCATAGTCCTTCGGGCCACCCATCAAAACATCGCCGTGCGCGTCGCGACGTCCGGGGTTTCCGGTGCGCTTGCGGAGCACACGCATGGTGACGAACTTGCGGAGGGCACCCACGAAACGCCCAGCCAGCGTCCGCGAACACATTGCCGCGAAGGACGACGCCCCTCCGATCCCCGGAACGGCTGGTTGGCGATTGTCGGTAAGGACCGCAGCGACGACCTGAGCGACGCTGACGGTCGCCACGAGCACGGCAACACTGATGCCGAGCACGCCGATGAGGTGCGTGACGACTGCCGAGGCCAGCGGCGGCTCGCCAGCATGGGGATGATGGGAACCGCATGCCAGTGCCTTGCCGAGCGTCGTGTCGGTGGACACGAACGCGCGAAGCGGAGCGGTCACGGCATCACACACTGCTCGAAGCAGGACGATGGTGCTGGAAGCGCTCATTTACCAGCACAACGGCGTGGGGGGACGTATGGGGGCCAACTTTGTAGTTGAAGGTGGAAGCGAACTTCTTCCTTTCTTCGGGAAGGGAAATCGAGGTTCCTGTACTTCACCACAGTTCACACCAAACGTTGCCTGCACGCGGTCGGCATCCTACTGCCCCTCCCCCGATCGAGGCTTGGCGAAAATACCAGCAGTCTAAGACGTGTGTGTTCTGTGGCTTTCT
>ERZ1292630.3086-Hain-H41-02um-R3-3086-length-14943-cov-6_pt1 | contig 14943 bp, 12 predicted proteins | sample MGYA00564408_ERZ1292630 | MGnify/ENA primary metagenome ERZ1292630 (study PRJEB36523, sample SAMEA6512641) | groundwater metagenome | collected 2019-01-08 | study: AquaDiva: Metagenomics assemblies of 32 groundwater samples | reverse complement strand
AACCCGCTGGCCGCGCTCCTCGCCAACGTCTCGCTCATTCGCGCCGGCGTGCTGGACAAGGAGGAAGCCGGCGACGCCATGGTGGTGATCGAGGAGCAGACCCGGCGCATTGCCGAGGTGGTGAAGCGCCTGCGGGAGATCGAACGCGAGCGCAGCGCGATATCGGTGGAGTACCTCGGCGAGGCGCGAATGATCGATCTGCGCGGCGACGGAGGGGCAGGCAAAGGCACGGGTACGGGCACGGGAACAGGCACCGGGAAATGATGCGCCGGCTGGGGTCACATCCCAGCGATGCCGGCGGCATGCACATGGCCGCGCGTCGCGCGGGTGCGGCGGCGATGACCGCGCTGCAGGTGTTCACCGCGCCCCCCACGTACTACGGCGACAAGGCGGGCATGAAGGGCGACAAGGTGGCCCGCTTCCACGCGGCGCTGGCCGAGGGGGGCATCGAACCCCGAAGCGTACTGGTACACGCCGCCTACGTACTGAACACCGCGTCGCCCGAGGAAGAGAAGGCGACGCGCTCCCGCGCCGGGCTGGCCAAGGAGCTCGAACGCACGCAGGCCATTGGCGCGCTGGGATGCTGCTTCCACCCCGGTTCAGCGGGGACGAGCGACCCGGAGCAGGCCGCCATTCGGGTGGGCGAGACGATCCGCGCCGCGGTGCAGGGGGTCGCCGGCACGGCGCGTGTGCTGGTGGAGAACACCGCCGGGGCGGGGAAGACGATGGGACGCACCCCCGAGGAAATAGCGCTGATGCTGGCCCAGGTTCCCTCGGAGCTGCGGCATCGCACCGGATACGGGCTCGACACCTGCCACCTGTTCGCGGCGGGGCACGACATCAAGTCGAGTCCCGAGTCGCTGCGCGCGGTGCTCGACCGGTTCGAGCAGGTGATCGGGGAGGCGCCCGCCTTCTTTCACCTGAACGACAGCCAGCACCCACTCGGCTCGAACAAGGACCGCCATGCCCTGCTGGGAGCGGGGGAGATCGGCGAAGCGCCCTTTCGCTGGCTGCTTGCCGACCCGCGCTCGGTGGCGGTCCCGTGCGTGCTCGAGACGCCACACGACCGCGACGAGACAGCGGCCGACGACGCGACGGCCGATCCGGCCGACCTGCGCATGATGGCGTTGCTGCGCTCGTGGGGCGTGCTTCCGGGGGTCTGACCGGCGGTTTTCCCTCTTGGCGCGGCGGCCGTGCGGCCGGGAAGTTCCGCGTCTCCAGAGGGAAACGCTATTGCGCTCAGAGGGAAACGTCTTACTTTCGAGTCGTCGGGGCGCGTGTTCTACCGGGAGAGCGCCGACCGCGAACATCCTTACCAGGAGATCTCAGAATGGCTGCGAAGAAGAAGGCTGCGAAGAAGCCGGCGAAGAAGGCCGCGAAGAAGGCTGCAAAGAAGCCCGCGAAGAAGGCTGCGAAGAAGAAGTCAGCGCGCAAGCCGAATGCGGCGTTCATGAAGCCGGTTCAGCCCGATGCGGTGCTCGCCGCGATCGTCGGCGACAAGCCGCTGCCCCGCACCGAGATCATGAAGAAGACGTGGGTCTACATCAAGAAGTACAACCTTCAGGACAAGAAGAACCGTCGTCAGATCAATGCCGACGACAAGCTGAAGGCGCTCTTCGGCGGCAAGGCGTCGGTGACGATGTTCGAGATGACGAAGTACATCTTCAAGCACGCCAAGTAAGGCACGCCCGCAGTAGCTTTGAGGGGCGCCCGCGAGGGCGCCCTTCGCATTGTTCGGCCCTCATTCCGGCACCCTCGGCTTGCAACGGCACGACGCCATGGCGGGTTCCCTGCGCGAACGGCTCGTCCTGTTCGTGGGCGGCGCCGTGTGGATCATGCTCACCGGCGTGCTCGACTACATCACCGGCGTCGAATACCGGTTCTTCCCGCTCTACCTCCTGCCGATCTGCCTGGTGGCCTGGCGCATGGGCTTCCCCAGCACGATTACCGCGGCGTGGCTCAGCGCGGCGACCTGGCTGGTGTCGAATTACCTGGGCGGACTGAGCTTCTCCAGCAATCTCGTTTGGGTGGCGAACACGATCACGCAGGGCCTCTCGTTCAGCTTCGTGGGCGTGCTGGTGGTCGTGTCGCGGCGGGCGTTCGCGCTGGCCCACACACGCAGCCGCATCGACGACCTCACCCAGCTGCTGAACACGCGGGCCTTTTCCGAGGAAGCCTCGCGGATGATCGCGCTCTGCAACCGCCATGGACGTCCAGTGACCGTGGCGTACCTCGATCTCGACCACTTCAAGCAGGTGAATGACCGCTTCGGCCACGCACGTGGCGATCAGGTTCTTTTCACCGTGGCGTCGGCGCTGCGCGAGGCGGCTCGCGACAGCGACCTCGTAGCCCGCCTCGGCGGTGACGAATTCGCCCTGCTGCTGCCGGAAACGGACGAAACCGGCGCTGCCGTCGTGCTCGAGCGCGCTCGCGCGAACGTCATCCGGTCCCTCCGCGACGAGACGGTCCGAGTGACGGCGAGCATCGGCGCGGTCACGGGCCGACCGGGGAAGCGGCTCGTCGACGAGCTGTTGAAACTCGCGGACGCCAACCTCTATGCGGCGAAGGCGCGCGGCAAGGACTGCGTCGTTCTGGCGGCGCTGGGCGACTGACGCCGCAGGGCGGCGCCCTTGAACCGCACGGCGCGCGCCGCACATTTCATCAGGTTAGCCCCCAACTTCCCCAGCACGAGATCCGTGGCCAAGAAGAACGCCGAGAAGCCCAAGAGTGTCGTGGCCGCTGCCCGCAATGGTGGCCGCAGTTCCAAGCCGTTTTCACGACGCGCGTGGGAGAACTTCAAGTCGATCGCCGGCACGCTGGCGATCTTCCTGTTCATCCGCGCGTTCTTCATCGAAGCGTATCGCATTCCGTCGGGGTCGATGATCCCGTCGCTGCTGATCGGTGACTGGCTGTTCGTCAACAAGCTCAGGTACGGTCCGCACGTGCCGTTCACGAAGTACAACCTGCCGGGATACGCGGAGCCCAGGCGCGGCGACGTGGTGGTCTTCGTCTCACCCTACCAGCCTGACGAGGCGGAAATCGGCAACGATCCCACGCCGACGCTGGTCAAGCGGCTGGTGGGAATGCCGGGCGACACGATCTTCATGCGCGCCGGCGTGCTGCACGTCAACGGCATTCCGCAGCGGCAGGGGTACGGCGCCGACCAGAACCCCAAGGGTGACCCGAACGAGGTCAGCCCGCTGTTCGACTGGCAGAAGAAGGTGGCGCTCGCCAACTCCCGCTTTGGCCCGGCGCCGGCGCAACCCACCCACGACGAATGGGGGCCGCTGGTGGTCCCCGACAAGTACTTCTGGATGATGGGTGACAACCGCTACAACTCGAAGGACTCGCGCTACTGGGGCTTCGTGCCGCGCGACAATGTCCGCGGGCGTCCGTTGTTCATCTATTACACCTACGTTCCACAGGCCGAGAGCGACCGCGCGCTGTCGCCGCTCACGGATATCCGGTGGAAGCGGATAGGGCATCTGATCAGATAGTCGATAGTCGATAGTTGATAGTCGATAGTTGATAGTCGATAGTCGATAGAACGGACGGCGTAGAGCGTACTGCGTAGAGCTCACAGCTTCTTTTCAACCGAGGCCCCTCGTGAAGCGATTGGTCGCCCTCCTGCTCGCCTCCGCTCCGCTCGCCGCGCAGGCTCCCTCCGCTCTCCTCGACTCGGCGCGCGCCCGGCTGGCCGTGCTCGACGGCACGGTGCGCATCGCCGGGCTCGACAGCGCCGTCGAGGTGCGACGCGACACCTGGGGCATTCCCCACATCTACGCGCGCACGCAGCACGACTTGTTCCTGGCGCAGGGCTTCGTGGCCGCGCAGGACCGGTTGTGGCAGATGGAGATGTGGCGCCGCGCCGGCGAGGGGCGCTTGGCCGAGGTGCTCGGCCCGACGTTCGTGGAGAAGGACCGGATTGCGCGGGCGCTTCGCTACCGGGGCGACTGGAACGCCGAGTACGCCAGTTATGCACCCGATGCCCGTTCAATCTTGCAGGCGTTCGTGCAGGGGGTGAACGCGGCGATGGCCGACGCCAGGATGCGCAACGCACTGCCCATAGAGTTCTCGCTGCTCGGCATCGAGCCCACGCCGTGGACACCCGATGTGCCACTGCAACGCCTGGCGGCCTTCTCGATGACAGGGAACGCCAGCGGCGAGGCGGCGCGCGCGCACCTGGTGCACCTCCTTGGCGTCGAGCGGACGCAGTCCATCTGGCCGCTCGATCCGCCGCGAGCCATCGACCCGGTGCGCGGCCTCGACCTCACCGGCATCGACGAGGACGCCATCTCCGCGGTGATCAAGGCGGAGGCGCCCATCTCCTATGCGCGCATCCAGGGCTCGAACAACTGGGTGGTGAGCGGCGCAAAGACGGCGTCGGGGAAGCCGCTGCTCGCCAACGATCCGCATCGCACCGTGCAGAATCCCGCGCTGCGCTATCTCACGCACCTGGTCGGGCCGGGGTGGAATGTCATAGGTGCCGGCGAGCCCGGCGTGCCCGGCGTGGCGGCCGGGCACAATGATCGCGTGGCATTCGGGTTCACCATCGTCGGCATGGACCAGCAGGACGTGTACGTCGAGTCCGTCGGTCCGTGCCCGGGTGATGCGGCCCCGGGTGTGCGCTGCTACCTGAACAACGCGCGCTGGAAGTCGCTGCGGCGCGAAGTCGACACGCTGCGTGTGGCTGGCGAGTCCCCCCGCGTGCTGGTCACCGAGTTCTCGGAGCACGGACCGATCGTCGGCGAAGACACGGCACGTCATCGCGCGTTTGCGCTGCGGTTTGTGGGCTCGGAACCCGGGACGGCGGGCTACATGGCGTCGCTTTCACTCAACCGCGCCAGCGACTGGCCCAGCTTCAAGGCGGCGGCGGCGCGATGGCGGTTGCCCACCGAGAACCTCGTTTACGCCGACGTGGACGGAAACATCGGCTGGGTGGCCGCCGGGTTGATGCCCCAGCGCCATTGGTCGGGCACCCTGCCGGTACCTGGAACCGGCGCATACGAGTGGAACGGCTTCCTGCCGTTCGATTCGCTGCCGATGACGTACAACCCACCCAGTGGTTTCGTGGCGACGGCCAACGACAACATCCTGCCGAGCGGCTACCGGCATCCGCTCAATTACGAATGGGCCACGCCGTACCGCGGCCAGCGTGTGCGCGACGTGCTGTCGGCGGGGACGGGCTTTACCGTGCAGTCGTTCCAGCGGCTCCAGCACGATGACCTCTCGCTCCCGGCGTCGCAGCTGGTGCCATTGCTCCTGTCGGCGGCGGCGCGGCGCGGGGTCGCCGCGCGAGCGGACGTGCAGCGCCTGGCGCGCTGGGACTTCCGGATGTCGCGCGAGGCCATTCAGCCGGTCTGGTTCCGGGCCTGGGTCGCTGCGCTGGGTGACCAGGTGTTCGAGCCGCGCATTCCCGCCGCGGCGCGCGTGGCCATCGACGAGCGCTGGGACCTGCCGACCCTCATCAGCCTGATGCGAACTCCCGACGCGGCATTCGGGCCCAGCCCCACGGCGGCGCGCGATTCGGTGATGATGGCCGCGCTCGACACCGCCGCGGCACGGGTGCTCAAGGCGTACGGCACCGACTCCACCGCTTGGCGATGGGGCGCGCTGCACCAGGCGAGCTTTCCGCATCCGCTGTCGCGCGCGTTCGACCTGCCATCGGTGTCGCGAGGTGGCGACGGCAACACGGTGAACGCATCGCCGGGACCGGGCACCCGCCAGACGAGTGGCGCTTCGTTCCGCGAGATCATCGACCTGGCCGACTGGGACCAGTCAGTGGTCACCAGCGCTCCGGGGCAGAGCGGGCAGCCCGGCAGCCCGCACTATGGCGACCTGCTGGCGCTGTGGGGGAACGACGGCTACTTCCCATTGGTATTCAGCAGGAAAGCGGTAGAACGGGCGACGAGCCATGTGCTGATCCTGCAGCCTCCGACGGAAAAGACGCCGTAAGCTGTACGCTCTACGCCGTAAGCCGTACGTTCTCCGTCATCCGTCATCCGCCGCCCGCCATCCACCACCCGCCATTTACTTATGTCCCGTTCGCGATACCTGGCCCTGACGGCTGGCCTGTTCCTGGTTGCCTGCACAAAGGGGGTGACTACCGAGCCGAAGGTCGATCTCACCGCAGCCTTCAATCGGCAGGAATCGGTGTGGAACAGCCAGACGATCACGAACTACACGATGGAGCAGGAACGACTCTGTTTCTGCGCCGAGATGAAGAAAGTCCGGCTGACGGTTCGCGACGGCGCGATCACCGAGGCGGTGTACCTCGATACGGGCGACCTCGTGCCGCCGGGAATCCGGGCGATGTACTACACGGTTCCCGAGCTCTTCACGCTCATGCGCGCACAGTACGCGGCCAATCCGTACATCATGGAAGTCCTGTGGGACGCAACCAAGGGCTATCCCGCCCAGATTCAGGTTGATCCCAGGAAGGAGATCGCCGATGACGAGTTCGTGATCAACTCCTCGAACGTGGTCAAGCTGACCGCGATGCGCTGACCCCATCCTGACTGTGGCGCCCCGCGCCGGTTGCGCCAAGGCGCGACCGGCGCGCACTCTTTTGGGGACCCTCTTCCGACAAATCCATGCGCATTCTCCAAGTCGTGCTCGTCCTCGCCGCCGTCACCACCAACGCCTGCCGCGTCAACGTCCAGCGGAAACCGGCCGTCGCGCCGACCCCCGCCGAGACCATGGCGTTCCTGCATCCGTTCGGCGCTCCCACGCGTCCGTTCTCTCCCGCCGTTCGCGTTGGCAGCGTGATCTACCTCGCCGGCCAGATCGGCACGGACGCGTCGGCCGCCGGTGGTGTGGTGAGCGGCGGTATCGATGCCGAGACACGCCAGACCCTGGAGAACATCAAGCGTACGCTGGAGGCGGTGGGGTCGTCGATGGACCGCGTCGTGAAATGCACGGTGTTCATGGCCGACATGAAGGAGTGGGACGCCATGAACGCCATTTACCGCACGTACTTCAAGGCGCCCAACTACCCGGCGCGCTCGGCGTTCGGGGCCAACGGACTGGCGCTCAACGCGAGGGTGGAGATCGAGTGCATCGCGGTGGCGAAGTGAGGCCAAGGTCGGCGGCCCTTCCGTCGCACATTTCGGCCTGACCGCTGTCAGAGAGGAGTGCTAACGTTGGGCGTCACTTTCTCGCCAACGGACGCACTCCTCGATGTTTCTTGCCGACCTTGACCCACGCTCGCTCGCGGATGTTGCTCCGGCGGGAATAGCCCCCTCGGAGCTCTTCCTGGGGGCGGGCGACAGCCCGCTGCAAGTGGCAGTCTTCGCCTGCACTCGAAAGCCGGGGCGTCCGGAGCTTCGCGAACTCTGGACCAGGCGCCACCGCGGTGGCGTGGCGCCGGTGGCCATCGTTGCACTCTGGGGTACTGCGCGCGCCTCGCTCTGCACCCACACGGGTGTTGAACAGGCAGAACTGGAAGACCTCGAGGCATCGCAAGCCGAGCGCATCTGCCGCGCCGCGCTGACCGCCCCCGACCGTCACTCGGCGCTCCGCCTGCTGGCGGCAACGCTCGGCCAGCTGGAATCTGCCGTGCCGGGGCTCCGCAACGCGGGACTCTTCGCGATGCACGAGCTGGAGCACGGCGTCCCCACGAGAGCCGACTGGGTGCACGCGGCGGAAGCTGCGCGCCCATTGCTGGCGTTGCGCGGACGCCCCCTCGTGGAGCGGCTGGGCTTCAGGGTCGATCAGCTTCCGGGGCCGGCGTCACTACTGCTCGCCGGTGGCAACCGCCGCGTTGCCGTGGCGGTCTTCCTGGAGCGCCCTGACCAGATAGAACCGGCGGCGACGCTGTTCGACCAGCTCTCTCCTGTGTCGTACGCGCTGGCCAAGGCCGACGAGTACAACCTGGACTACGTGATCGTCTCGGCGGGGACCACCCTGCGCATCTACCCGGTGAAGCCGGGAGTTGGCACGGGGCGTCGCGGCCGCACCGAGACGTACGTGGAGCTCGACCTCGCGCTTCTGCGCGACGAACAGGCGGGATACCTGCACCTGCTGGCCTCGGCTGATGCCCTGCACCCCGAGGGATCATTTGTCTCCATCCTGAATGCGAGCCGCGAGTTTGCCGTGGGGCTGGGCGAGCGGTTGCGCGACCGTGTCTACGAAGAAGTGGTGCCGGGGTTTGCCGCGGCGCTGGTGAAGGCGCGGCACCTGCGAAATCCGTCGACGGAAAAGCTGGCCGAGACGTACGAGATGGCGCTGCTGGTGTTGTTCCGGCTGCTGTTCGTGGCGTACGCCGAGGACAAGGAGCTGCTGCCGCTGCATTCCAGCGAGTCGTACCGGCAGCATTCGCTCAAACAACTGGCGCTGCGGCTGCAGCGGGAGCGCGAGCAGAACGCCGAGTACGGCAGTGGCGGGCACTACTGGTCGGAGGTGACGCAGTTATGGCGCGCCATCGACAAGGGAAACCCCGCGTGGAGCGTGCCGGCGTACAACGGCGGGTTGTTCTCCGAGGAGGCAACGCCGGCGGCCAAGGCGCTGGCCGCGCTGGAGCTTCCGGACACCGAGTTTGCGCTGCCGTTGCGGGCGCTGTTGCTCGACGAATCGGGCGAGGGCGTGACGGGGCCCATCGACTTCCGATCGCTGGGCGTACGCGAGTTCGGGACGATCTACGAAGGGTTGCTCGAGCAGGACCTGGCGGTGGCCGAGCACGACCTGACGGTGGAGAAGAAGACCGGCGCGTACGTGCCGGCCAGGAAGGGCGGCGTGGTGGTGGTGCCCGAGGGGCGGGTGTACCTGCACAATGCCTCGGGGGCGCGCAAGGCGAGCGGGGCGTACTACACCAAGGACTTTGCCGTCGAGCACCTGTTGGAGCATGCGCTGGACCCCGCGCTGGACGATCACCTGGCGCGCGTGGCGGCGCATTACGACGACCGCGAGAAGTCGGAGCGCTTCTTCGACTTTCATGTGGCCGACATCGCCATGGGGTCGGGGCACTTTCTGGTCGCGGCCATTGACCACATTGAGCGCAAGCTGTCGGGGTTCCTGGCCAAGTTTCGGCTGGCGGGAGTTCGAAATGAACTCGAGCGGCTGCGGACGAGTGCGCGGGAAGCGCTGGGCGACGACTATCGCGGCGACGTCATTGAGGACACGCAGCTGTTGCGGCGACAGATCGCGCGCCGGTGCGTATTCGGGGTGGACCTCAATCCGTTGAGCGTTGAACTGGCGCGGCTGAGCATCTGGATTCACACGTTCGTGCCTGGGCTGCCGCTGAGCTTCCTGGATCAGAATCTGGTGGTGGGGAATTCGTTGGTGGGGGTGGCGACCTTCGATGAAGCGCGCGATCTGCTCGGGTCGGCCCATGATCTCTTCACCCCGAGTGCCGATGAGTTGCTCGCCGGCGCGCGTGAGCCACTGGAACGGTTGGCAAAGCTTGCCGACGCGACCGTGGCCGAGATCAGGGAGGCAAAGAAGCTCTATCTGAAGGCCCGCGAAGCAATTCAGCCTACTGAGCAGCTGCTTACGATTCTTGCCGCGTCGCGCATCGACACGCCGCAGCCTGGTGACAGCGCAAGGGAGCGAGAGGCGCGCCTGTCGGGCGCCGTGGCGAGTGGCCGGGTGACCACGCGGCAAGGGCGTCAGGGCGATGTGCTCTTCGAGCGTCTGGTCCGACGTGCGGAGTCGGTCCTTGCTGGGCTGCGTCCGCTGCACTTTCCGATCGTCTTCCCGCAGGTGTTCCTTGGCGAGCGCCGTGGTTTTGACGTCATCCTTGGCAACCCGCCGTGGGAAGAGGCAACGGTTGAGGACGACGCCTTCTGGGCGCGGCATTCGCCGGGCATGCGATCGTTGCCGCAGCGCGAGCAGGAGGTGGCCAAAGCGAAGTTCCGCAGGACGAGGCCCGATCTGGCGGCACTGCTGGAGAGGGAACTCGCCGAAGCAGCCGTTCGTCGGAAGTTGCTCGTCACCGGCCCGTTTCCCGGGATGGGCACGGGAGATCCGGACCTGTACAAGGCGTTCTGCTGGCGGTTCTGGGCGCTCGTGAACGCGGTGGACGGTCGCGTTGGCGTGGTGTTGCCTCGCTCCGCGTTCGCTGCAAAAGGCTCAACGGAGTTCCGGCGAGCGCTCTTCGCCGAGGCCGGTGCGATCAAGTTGACGCAGCTGTTGAACAACGCCGGATGGGTGTTCGCGAATGTTCACCCGCAGTACACCGTCGCGCTGACAACGATCTCACGTGCGAAGGCGGACAGCGGGAATCTGCTGCTCGACGGACCTTACGCCAGCCTGGACCGGTTTCGCGCAGGCAGGGTAGCTGAACCGGCCGTCTTCTATGGCGAGCAAGTTGCCACGTGGAACGATTCACTTTCGTTGCCCCTGTTGCCCACGGAGCAGTCGGTTGGCGTCTTCCTGAAACTGCGGCGGTCACCACGCCTCGACTTGGATGACGGCGTGAGCTGGCGAGCGCGTCCGCATCGGGAATTGGATGCGACAAACGACAAAGAATGGATGGACGTCGCTTCGGAGAGCTGTCCTCGCGGATACTGGCCCGTGTTCAAGGGAGAGTCATTCGACCTCTGGACGCCGGACACGGGGAGCTACTACGCATGGGCAGACCCAAAGCCGCTGCTCAAGCACCTGCAGGAGAAGCGTGAGCGATCGGCGAGAAAGACTGACTCGCCGTTCGCCGGGTTCCCGTCTGCGTGGTACTCTGATTCGGGCACGCTTCCGTGTTTGCATTCGCGGATTGTGTTTCGTGACATCTCGCGGTCGACGGACACTCGAACGATGCGCGTTGCACTCCTGCCGCCCAAGTGCTTCCTGACGAACAAGGGTCCGTATCTGCTCTTACCGCGCGGAACGATCGACGATCAGGCGTTCCTCCTGGGGGTTCTTTCGTCCATCCCGCTCGATTGGTATGCCCGAAGATTCGTCGAGACGTCGCTAAACTTCTTCATCCTGAACCCGTTTCCGATTCCGCGTCCGCGCACTACGGATCCGCTGCGTCGTCGAGTGATCGAGATCGCCGCTCGTCTGGCCACGACTGACGACCGGTTCGGGGAATGGGCGTCGCACTTCAAGCTCGTGCCAAAGATCCTGGACGAGTACGAGAAGAGTGACCTGATCGCCGAACTTGATGCGGCGGCATCGCTCCTCTACGGGCTCGCGAAGAAGGACGTGGTACACATCTTCGAGACCTTCCACGTTGGGTGGAACTACGAGGAGCGGCTGCGAGCCGTGCTGAGTAGTATCGGCGGCTTCGGTTGCAGGTGTGATCGTGACGCGGTGCGTTGATGTGTGTTCCGCTTGGTTGCCGCAATACCGGCAGGCACCACAACACGATGGACTTTTGCAGTTCAACGCTCTCTGATACTTGCAAGACTTCCAACCAGAACTGCTCTGACACATGACACTACTTCACGCTGTCGCGCTTGGGATCAAACGCCATCCATTGAAGTTTCTGGGCGAGATCATTCTCGCGTACAGCGTCATTTGGACATTGATTGAGTCAACGTCGTACTTCCTTCCGGACGTCAAGGTTCAGGGCGCATCTTACTACATTGCGCTGTTGATTCTAAGTCTGCTCATCGCGTGCGCTCACGCATATCAGCGTCGCTCTGTTCAGTTCAGCGTTGGTCAGTCAAACACCACAATCACCGTAACTTTCGGTGATATCTTTGCCCATGCCGGCCACCTAGCCGTCGCTGTAAATGAATACTTCGATAGCGAACTTGGGCTTCCGGTTTCTCCGAACTCGTTACACGGAATCGTGATCGACCGGTTCTTTGGTGGCCACCCTTCTTCGTTCGATCAACTCGTCGCGTCCGACCTAGCCAACACGCGGAGCGATCTTGTTCAACGGACCGGCGGAAAGGCCCATAGGTATGCCATCGGTACTACGGCAAGCATCCGGACAAGCTCACGCCGTTTTCTTCTCTTCGCCCTCTGCACAACCGACATCGGGACCTTCAAGGCATCAGCTACCTTGCCTGAACTCGTGTGTGCGCTGGAGGGTTTATGTGAGAAGGCACGTGTCGTCCTCGGAGGAGAAGCGCTGATAGTGCCGCTCGTGGGTTCAGGCCTGTCAGGGCTCGGACTGCCGGCAAATCAACTGCTGCAACTCATCCTCGTGGTACTCGTAAACGAAACGAAGAAGAAACAGGTGGCAATGGAAATCACCGTTGTCCTCCACCCGAGCCGCTTCGATGAGGTTGACCTTGGGTCCATCGGTGCCTTCTGGAGATAGCCATGGCATATCGCAACGGCAGTTACGTCGCCTTTCATGGCGGCGGCACGACCGATCCAACCGCGTCGGATATCAAGTACTACAACACGATGAAGATGTGGAGTGTCAATAAGAATATCGATTTCACGCTGATCAACAGTCATGAGAAGACGTCGGCGGTACGAGATTCATCAGCGAGGGAGACTCTACGTCGGGCATTAGTCGAACGCCTCAACAACTCCAAGCACATGGTGCTCGTTCTGACAATAACCACCAAGAACGACACAGACTGGGTGCCCTTCGAGATCGCGCACGCCGTGGATGCTTGCCAAATGCCGATCATCGCCGTCTACCCGGACTACGATTCGATATTGGCGCCCGCCGAGCTTGCGAACTACTGGCCTTACGCACTCGCGTCGCGCATTGCAAATGGCACGGCTCGGGTAGTGCACATCCCGTTCAAGATGCCTGCTGTCCTTGATGCGATGGAGCAGTTCGGTGTTTCGAACGCTGACTATCCGACCAACGGTTACGGGTTTTACAACCGCGAGACTCAAGTTAGATGGGGCCTTCTGAAGCCCTAATGCCTCGTTGCAGCCTTCTGGCTTCCGAGGCACATCAACTCGAATGTCACTCGGATAAGCTCGATTGAACGTCACGCTGTATCTTCACTTACTTTCTCTTCCTCGCTGACTGTCGCCCCATGGCCTCCGGACGCCTCCTCGCACTTGTTGCACCATCGTTGATTCGATGGGCACGGAGCACGGCCGGCCTCGACGTTGCGGCGGCCGCGAAGAAGCTCAAGGTGGCCTCCTCGGCAGTTGATGCGTGGGAGTCCGGCGACAAGCGTCCGTCGCTCGCCCAGCTGCGCAAGATGGCGGCTCTCTACAAACGACCGCTCGCGGTCTTCTACCTGCCGGAGCCGCCGCAGGGCTTTACACCTCTCAGGGACTTCAGGACGTTGGACGGAAGGGGACGCACGCTCGAGACGCCGCGGCTCGCCCTCGAGACCCGTCGTGCACATCAACGGCGAGAAGTAGCGCTTGATCTCGCCCAGGTTATTGGAGAGGAGCCGACCCCGTTCGATCTCTCTGCGTCGGTAACGGACGATCCACTCGTTCTCGCGCGATCACTTCGCGCACTCCTCGGGGTGACCCTCGAAGTGCAGTGCGATTGGGCGGATCAGTATGTCGCGCTCAACGCGTGGAAGGCCGCAGCAGAACGGGCCGGCGTGCTCGTCTTCCAGACCGAGAACCTCCCGATTTCCGAAGCTCGGGGATTTTCCGTCGCACTCTTCCCGCTTCCGGTTGTGGCCCTGAATTCGAAAGAGAGCCCGAAAGGGCGGATATTCACGCTCATGCACGAACTCGCGCACATCGCCCTGCGAGCGAGCGGAGTGTGCGACCTTCACGATGACAGCAAATCGAAGCGCGAGTCGGACCGAGTCGAAGTATTCTGCAATCGAGTGGCGGGAGCGACCCTCTTACCCAGCGAGTCGCTTGATTCCACGCTTGTCGCACTCGAACTGTCCGACGAGAGAGAGTGGCTTGAGACGTCGTTGCGGAGACTCGCTGATCGGTATTCGATCAGCACGGACGCAGCGCTGCGAAGCCTGGTGCAAGCCGGCCGCTACCCTGCCGACCTCTACGGGAATCGCCACGCAGCCTTCGCGAAGGCGTGGGACTCAGGCAAGCCGAAGTCGGGCCCCGTGCCTTACTTCCGGCGCGCGCTCGGATGGTCGGGGCGTCGCTTCGCGAGGATGGCGATCACCGCCTATGACGACCAACGGATCTCCAGCGCCGATCTTACGGAGTTCCTCCGCGTGAAGATCAAGCAGGTGGAGCAGATTCGAGGCGCGCTCAGGAAGGAAGATTTCGCCGAGACGTCGTGACGATCTTCTGCTTCGACACCAGCGCCTTCCTGGACGCGTGGACCCGGAACTACCCTCCGGATGTGTTCCCGCAGCTCTGGCGTGCGATCGAAGACGAAATCGCTGCGGGGCGAGTCATTGCCCCCGAGGAGGTGCGCGTTGAGTTCGCGACGAAGGATGACTCCGTTCTCAAGTGGGCGAAGAAGCAACGCGGGCTGTTCGTCGACTTGGACGATGCTCAGCAAGTGGCAGTCGGCGAAGTTCTCTCCAGGTTCCCGAAGCTCATCGACACACGGCTTGGTCGCTCGGGCGCAGACCCCTTTGTGATCGCGCTTGCCAGGGTGCGCGGCGCCGCCGTCGTCTCGGGCGAAAACGACGACGGCAGCGCGAAACGGCCGAAAATTCCGACAGTCTGCACCGCCTTTGGGGTACGCTCGATGAAGCCCCTTGATTTTATCCGGGCGAATCGCTGGGTGTTCTCTCATCGCCAAGGGTAGAGAGGCGCGCAGTTGCTTGCGCTGGATCGGAGCACGATGCGCTGGCCTATGAGATCTTGACGTGATGCTGCTATTACAGTAGTATACTATTGCGATAGTATACTACTGCGATGGTACTAAGTGCCGGAGCCCCCGTGTCCCACGACAACGCGCCACTGATCGACCGCGACGACGAGCGACAGCGCCTGCGGGACCTCATGGCCACCGGCGCGCCGCAACTCGTGCTGATGTACGGCAGGCGTCGGGTGGGAAAGACCTTTCTGCTCAATCGGATCTGGGGCGATACCCCCGCCTTCTACTTCACCGCCGCCGAAACCACGCCGGCCCAGAATCGAGTCGCGCTGCTGCACGCCTTTGCGGAGTGGAGCGGGCAGCCTCTGCACATCGAG
>ERZ1292630.3083-Hain-H41-02um-R3-3083-length-14946-cov-5_pt1 | contig 14946 bp, 12 predicted proteins | sample MGYA00564408_ERZ1292630 | MGnify/ENA primary metagenome ERZ1292630 (study PRJEB36523, sample SAMEA6512641) | groundwater metagenome | collected 2019-01-08 | study: AquaDiva: Metagenomics assemblies of 32 groundwater samples | reverse complement strand
CCTTCAATTGTCATAGCTGATTACGAACATGCCACAATGACCACGCGTCCAAATTGGGTTATTGTGCCAGAAGTCATTCCTGATGATGCAATCAAAATAAATAAAAATCACATATTAAAATACCCCGGCATTAAAGAAGATGTATATGTGCCTGACTTTGCACCTGATCCCACATTGATAAACAAGCTGTGTATAAATAGCAAAAATATTATTGTGACTATCCGTCCTCCTGCTACAGAGGCTCACTATCATAATCCGCAAAGCGAAGAACTCTTCCATGCAGTGATGGACTTCCTTGGGCAACGGGAAGATGTCATAATGGTCTTACTGCCGAGAAATGAGAGACAGGCTTCTCAAATAAAAAAAATGTGGCTTAGTATGTGCGAAGAAGGCAAGATAATCATTCCTGAAAAAGTTGTTGACGGCCTAAACCTGATATGGAATTCAGATTTAGTAATTAGCGGCGGGGGGACTATGAACCGCGAGGCTGCTGCCTTGGGAGTGCCTGTGTATAGCATTTTCAGGGGAAAAATCGGAGCAGTAGACCGGTATCTTTCTGAAAATGGGCGATTAACTCTAATAAAAAATATCGAAGATATAAGAACAAAGATTACATTAGTGAAACGGGAGCAACAATTAGCGCCTAAACAGAAAAATAATTCTGCGCTGAAAAGCATTGTAGATGGAGTCATATCAGTAATAGAGGATGACAGATGAGTATCAATTTATTTGAGCAAACAACAGCTAATTCAAAAAGTGATATCAATGATAGTCGCTTGCCCGAACAACTGATCAATATATCGGTCAATGGTTTAAGCGAGATGTTCGATAAAGAAAAGCAGTTTTTCTCTTATCGGGCGAAAAGGGCTGAGCAAGGAATAGTTAATGAAGGGCATTCATTCAGATATACGATTATCTCGCTGTTAGGGCTTTCTCGCCTTGAACAACAAGGCAAACACTTATTTATTGACAGTAACAGTGTGTTGGAAAACCTTCTGAATAATGCCGGCAAAATAGACAATATCGGAGATTTAGGTTTGTTATTATGGCTTTGCGCTTTAACTTCACCAGAATCCGCAAACAGGCTCTTTGTCACTCTGGATACGAACAATGCTCTGAAACAATATCCTGATGCAATTGAAGGGAAAACCACAGAGCTTGCATGGTTTCTAACAGGCCTGTCTTATTTAGCCTCTGCTCCGATAAAAAAGCCTCAGGGTATAGAAGATTTAACAAAAAAAACCTATGAATTGCTCAAACAGAATTACGAACATAAGGGAATCTTTAGACATCAAAACAGAAACACATTAAAAGGAATAATACGTGGGAGAATGGGATGCTTTGCTGATCAGGTATATCCCATATATGCCTTATCTAAGTTTGCACAGGCATATGACAACAAAGAGGCTTTGAGAATAGCCAAAGAATGCGGCGAGACTATATGCAACCTTCAGGGCACTCTGGGTCAATGGTGGTGGCATTATGATTCAGCTAATGGCAGAGTCCTTGGAAGATATCCTGTTTACTCAGTCCATCAGGATGGTATGGCCCCTATGGCATTATTTTCTCTCAGCAAAGCCTCTGGATTGAATTTTAATGACGCAGCATATAAAGGATTGAACTGGATTACAGGCAACAATGAACTTAGCTATAACATGATAGACAATTCTCGAAATGTAACATGGAGAAGCTTCTATCGCAAAAAACCCAAAATGAGATTTGAAGAACTGATGACACTTGCAGGCTTCGATAATAACAATAAGGAATATAATGATTTAATGATTTTATTTGAGTGCAGGTCATACCATCTCGGTTGGCTTTTATATGCCCTTGCTGATAAAAAATAATTCTAATTGCCTATCAGTCTAAATGAATCAGAATATGAAAATAGTACTCGTTGTAGGCGCCCGTCCAAATTTTATGAAGGTTGCACCAATCATCTCAGCGATAAAGAGACATAATTCCACATCGAAACAACACATCCAGTCTATTCTGGTGCATACCGGCCAGCACTATGACAAGATGATGTCAGATGCGTTCTTTACAGACCTTGATCTTCCAAAACCTGATATCTTCTTAGGTGTTGGCTCAGCCTCTCAAGCAGTGCAGACAGCCGAGATAATGAAACAGTTTGAACAGGTAGTCATAAAAGAAAAGCCTGATCTGGTTATGGTCGCAGGCGATGTAAATTCAACAGTCGCCTGTGCATTGGTTGCGTCCAAAATATCATACGACTCGAATGGGAAAAGACCCCTAATCGCACATGTAGAAGCAGGTCTCCGCTCTCTTGACAGAACTATGCCTGAAGAAATTAATAGAATTCTCACAGATCATATATCAGATTTTCTTTTTATTACCGAAGAAAGCGGGATTAAGAATCTTAAAAAAGAAGGTATTTCAGAAGATAAAATATTTTTTGTCGGCAATACCATGATCGATACACTTTACGCCTTTCGAAATGTAGCAGATAAATCACAGATATTAAGACGACTGGGATTAAAAAATAACACACACAACAAAAACTCAAAAAAACAAAATTCAGTGGTCTCCTATGCTTTATTAACCCTTCACCGCCCATCTAATGTGGACAATGATCATGTCTTTTCGAATATCATACATGCCATGAAGGAAGTTGGAAAAGATTTGAGAATTCTTTTCCCAGCGCATCCCCGCACTCAAAACAGGATTAAGGAATTCGGCCTTCAGTACCACTTTGAATACATTGACACAGATAGACATAATAAGAATAAAAATATAATTTTGTCAGATAATAAGATAAATCTCATAAGTCCTTTGGGATACATAGATTTCTTATGCCTGATGAAGAATGCAAAGATGGTACTGACTGATTCAGGAGGGATTCAGGAGGAGACAACGTGCTTGGGGATTCCCTGCGTTACTTTGAGGGAAAATACAGAAAGACCGGTAACCATAACCCAGGGAACAAATGTTCTTGCCGGAATAGATAAAGACCAGATAATAAAAACGTCAAATGAACAGTTACAAAAAAAATTTAAGAAAAACATCCCAAAATTTTGGGACGGCAAAGCAGCGGAAAGAATAATTAAAATAATTAGTAAAGTAAAATAGTGAGAAAAATGAGCGATATTTCTTTCATTGAAGAAAGCATTAATAAAGTAGAAAGGTGGGTTGAGCGTCATAATTATACAGGATATGATCCTTTCGACGGTCTCTCTTCTTTTTTACGGCCGCTAACATTTCGCAGTCTGTTTGCTGAAAGAATATTACAGCAGACAATTCGACAGAGCCCTGTCAATCTCCGGCCTTTGCTCGGCGTGAAACCCCAAGAGTCAGCAATTGGCAGAGGGTACATGGCATGGGGGTATTTAAAACTGTTCAGCCTCACCAATAATCATGAATACAGAGCAAAAGCTGTCAAGTGTCTCGATTGGCTCATAGAGAATAGATCACCACAGTATGAACACTACGGCTGGGGAAATCATTTCGAGTATGCAAGTCGGTCAGGATATCTGCCTAAATTTGAGCCTACGATTGTATGGTCGTGTCTCATAGGACAGGCATTTTTGGATGCATATGAAATACTGGGGGATGAAAAATACCTAAAGGTCACTATCAGCATTTGTGAATGGATATTAAATCTGCCCAGAGAAGTAACAGATTCAGGCGACTGCTTTAGCTATGTGGCATTTGAACAGCTTTCGATTCATAATTCAAATATGCTTGGGGCAGCTCTTTTGGCAAGAACCGCAAAATTTACTGATAACAAAACCTATCTGCAAGTAGCTAAAGGAGCAATCGAATACAGTTGTTCTCAGCAGAATCCTGATGGTTCATGGTTTTATGGGGAAGAATCCAAATACCATTGGATTGACAATTTTCATACTGGATACAATCTTGAGAGTTTGAAGTGCTATCTTGAGAGCTCGGGAGATAAGACTTATGAAGATAATCTTCAACAGGGGTTTGCCTTTTTTAAAAAAAGCTTTTTTGAAGAGAGCGGAAGACCAAAATACTACCACAACAGAGCATATCCCGTAGATATCCAGTGTGCTTCTCAGGCAATTGAAACATTAGCCAATTTTGCAGAATATGATAAATCATCGCTTGCCCGTGCAGGTAAAGTAGCCCTGTGGACTATCAGCAATATGCAGGATAAGAATGGTTTTTTCTATTACAGGTTATACCCTTTTGGAATTAAAGCAAAGATGCCAATGATTCACTGGGGCGATGCTACAATGTACAAGGCATTAACTTTTTTATTATCTAAAATCAATAGATTAAAACTCAATTGATCCGTCTTATACTTTTAGCCCTTCTGGTTGCTGGTTTTTCAATTTATGCCTTCAGGGATTGGTACAAATCCCTTTGTGCCCTGATAGTTCTTATGGCTGTAATTGAACACCCTGATATGCCTAATTCAATATTCGGAATTCAGGGCTTCAATCCATGGAATATCTTGTTGTTTTTTGTGATAATCGGATGGGCTGTCAGTCGTCAGCAAGAGAAACTCAGGTGGGATATGCCCGCTAATATAAAGCTTTTTTTGTTTCTTTACTTTTTAGTGATGATAATAGGCTTTTTCCATATGTTAGTAGATAAGGGAAGTCTCGCTTATTACCAAATGATTACTACAAATAAAGTCCATTCAACTGCTTATTTATGGAGTGAGTATTTTATTAATACTATTAAATGGGTTATTCCGGGACTGCTTCTTTTTGACGGCTGTCGCAGCCGTTCACGCTTTATGCTGGCAATTTTTTCGCTGTTGGCAATCTATTTTCTTCTTGGTATACAGGTTATCAGATGGATGCCGTTTAGTTCCCTTACTGAAGGGGCGGAATTTAGTCATAAGAGCAGTAAGCTACTCCTTAATGAGATTGGCTATCATAGAGTAAATCTCTCCATGATGCTTGCAGGCGCATCATGGGCTATCTTCTCAACAAGAACCTTGATAAATAAAAAAAAATATGTTTTGCTCATAACCTTTGCAAGTCTTCTTGTGCTTTTTGCGCAGGCATTAACCGGAGGACGGGCAGGTTATGGCGCATGGATAATAGTTGGTTTTATTTTGGGTTCTGTGCGCTGGCGCAAATATCTCCTGTTAGCCTCGTTATTAGTAGTAATCATGTTATCGGTCATGCCCGGTGGTATGGCTGAACGTGTGCAAAGGGGATTTACTGAAGAGAACCGTGACATAAATACTCGTATTGGAAGCACAATTTCTGACAGTAAACAAAAATATGATTTGTATTCCATCACCTCTGGCCGAAATGTTGCATGGCCGTATGTAACTGAAAAAATCTGGGATGCGCCTTTTTTTGGATATGGTCGTCTGGCAATGCAGAGGACCGGGATCAGCACATTTCTCTGGGAAGAGTATAGAGAAGGCTTTCCGCATCCTCATAATGCATACCTTGAATGGCTGCTGGATAACGGGTTTATAGGATTTATTCCAGTCATTATTTTCTATTTGACGGCGCTTAAAATGAGCATGTCGCTTTTTTGCGATTCCCGGAGTCCTGTATTTACTGCTATTGGAGGAGTTACCTTTGCTCTTATCTGTGCTCTTCTCGTAGCTTCAATTGGAAGCCAGACATTTTATCCCAGAGAAGGGTCAGTTGGAATGTGGTGTGCAATAGGTCTTATGTTTCGTGTTTATGTTGAACGTTCAAGAGTTGTTGCGGCAACAAAGAAACGCATTTCAGGGAATATGGATAAATTACTTTGGAAGCAGGGATGATGTTAAAAAAAGAAAATACAGATTCTGGAAAGATTCGTCTTGTTTATATATTGGCTGCAAGTCATTCCGGTTCTACTTTACTGTCTATGCTCTTAGGCGCTCATCCCGAAATTTGCACGGCAGGGGAATTAAAAGCCACGTCTCTTGACGACACTGAAAATTATTTATGCTCTTGCCGGGAAAAGATTAAAAAATGCCCATTCTGGACAGGTATCAGCAATGATATGGCTGCGCGGAGATTTTCTTTTGATATAACTAACTCCGGCACTGACTTCAGGTCAGGAGCAAGCAGATATGTGAGGAGGCTTCTTGCTCCTCTGCATCGTGCGCCTCTACTTGAAAAGGTTCGTGATCTGGCTTTAAATTTATCTCCGGCATGGAGAGAACAGCTACCCAAAATACAAGCAATCAATACAAATTTTATGGATAGTATTCTCAACCGAACAGGAAAAAAGATTATTGTTGATTCTTCAAAGATAGGCATAAGATTAAAGTACCTTTTGCAAAACCCTTCATTGGACGTGCTTGTCATTCGACTTATCAGAGATGGCCGGGGAGTTGTTCTTACCTACACGGATCCGGCTAATTTCGCAGATGCAAGCGACCCACATCTTCGACAAGGCGGTACAGGGGGAAACAGGGAGTCAGAACGTCTTTCTATTGCTGATGCAGCACTGGAATGGAGGAGGAGCAATGAAGAGGCAGAGGCAATAATATCTCAGCTTGATACATCAAGATGGATTGAAGTTCGTTATGAAGATCTTTGCACGAATAAGGACAAAACCTTGCATAGGCTTTTTATTTTTATCGGGGTTGACCCTGAACAGGCAGTATCAGATTTCAGGTCAGTTGAGCACCATGTAATAGGGAATGGTATGCGGTTGGACTCAACCAGTGAAATACGGCTTGATGAAAGATGGCGTTCAAGATTAAGTCCTGCAGATTTAAAAGTTTTTGAATCAGTAGCAGGAAAGTTAAATAGCCGCTTGGGATATCAATAGGATATCAAATGAAACGAATTTCGCAAAATGAATAACAATGGCTTGAAAAACAATCCCATTCTCAAGGAAGATTTAACCGGTCGCGACCGCCTTTTGTCAAATGTTTTATTTAGCTGGGGCAGCTATCTGGTTTTTGTTGTGGCAGGTTTTGTAATGCCCCGGATGATTGACCGGCATCTGGGACAGGTAACTCTTGGGATATGGGATTTCTGCTGGTCCCTTGTCAGCTATTTAAATCTTGCAGGGCTTGGTATAGGTTCTTCTGTAAACCGTTATGTTGCTAAATACCGCGCTGCTAATGATATTGATAAATTACGCAAGGCTGTTTCCTCTGTCATGTGCATCCAACTAATTGTAGCTGCCGTAGTATTAATTATTACAGGGATTTTTGTATGGTTATTGCCTGTATTTTTTCAAAATCGTCTGGGAATAAATATTAAAATTGCTCAATCAGTAGTTGGTTTTCTCGGAGCAAGTTTTGCAATACAAATGGCTCTTGATACATCACGGGGGGTGATAACAGGATGCCATCGCTGGGACCTTCATAACTTTATCAACTCAGGCTCTTATGCAGTAACCGTTGTATTAATGATTGCAGTGTTGCTTCTCGGAGGTAATCTGAATCATATCAGCCTTGTCTATCTTTGTGCTGTTGCTGTCTCAGAAGTTACGCGCACAATCATGGCTTACCGCATATGCCCTGAGCTCCATGTAAGCTGGAAATATGTCAGCTTCCCTCAAGCGAGGGAAATGTTATTGTTTGGTGGAAAAAGCATCATAGCAGGATTGCCACAGCTACTATTGGTGCAGACCAATAACATCCTTATTGCAAGTTTTCTTGGTCCTGCGTCTCTGGCAGTTATTTCCCGACCAATAGCCCTTGTTAGGCATATGGAGACATTTATGAACAAGTTTGCATTTGTCCTGACCCCAACAACAAGCTCTCTTCAGGGAAGCGGTCAGACCGCTCAAGTTCCCCAATTTCTTCTTAATACCACTCGTTATGGGGTAGCAATTGTGTTGCCGATGGTATTATTTCTGGCAATTTTTGGAGATGTGATCCTCAAACTTTGGATGGGCACTCAATATGCCAATGGGGCATTATTGGCAATTCTGGCTGCAGGCTATATGCTCCCTGTATCACAGAATTCGGTTATCAATATTCTAACAGGTCTTAATATGCACGGCCGTGTAGGATTAATAAATTTAATTCTTGTATCTGCCTTATTTGGACTTGGCATTATTATAATCAATTTCACCGGGTGGAGTCTTTCTGCAAGCGCTCTTCTCATTGCAGTTCCCCTCACAATTGGAAACGGGATTTTTATTCCGGTTTGTGCATGTTCAAAACTGGGGATTCCTATCACAAAATACATTCGCCATACATTTTTAGCACCTTTTTTGTGTGCCCTTGTGCCCGGGCTATGCATGGCCTTGAGCCGTATTCTTTTATCTAATAATGCAATGACTTCCTTAGGTTTTGTAGTTATCATCGGAACACTTTTAACAGCATTAATCTACTGGAAATATATCTTTCCTGAAAGCATACGCTCCAGAATTTCAGGCCGGATGACAGGCAAAATAGCAGTTCAAAAATCTTAAAGCAACTTATTTCTTCTAAAAAACTTTTATGAGTGAAGTTGCGTTAATGAAAATACCATACCCCTATCAGGCAATGCTGGCTATATGCAGCGACCTTGATGAGACCCCTGATCTTGATATCTATATGGAGACAATCAGATTTTTAAATACTAAAGAAAATACTTCCTTTGGTGCGGGGCTTGGACTTGAAGTTGGAAACAGTATCTATTTTGACATGCCTCCAAATCAATTCTCATACTGGAACACTGATGACAGAGGACGCGCTATTATCAGGGAACTAATACATTCCGGCCATATTGATTGTCTCCATTCTTACGGAGACCTTGCAACAACAAGAGCCCATGCAGCGCGTGCCCTGGAAGAACTCTCTAAATATAACTGCAAGCTTAAAGTATGGGTTGATCATGGTATAGCATCATCAAATTTTGGAAAAGACATTATGCAGGGACAAGGAGACATTATTGGTTCTAAGATTTATCATGCTGACATAACGACAGATTTTGGTACTCGGTATGTATGGCTCGGCAGGGTTACAAGCGTTATTGGCCAAAATGCCACACGAACATTACGAGGTATTTGGAACTCCAGATATCCGTCAGCTTCTGCCAGAACTGTAGCAACGGAATTTGCAAAGGGTTTTCTTTCTTTTGGAGAGAATTCGAAATATGCTATGCATAAAAAAAATAAAATACTGCGAGAAGTGCAGTTGCGTAGTGGACAGAAAGTCTTTGAATTCTTAAGGTCAAATCCTCATTGGAGAGGAGTCAGCAGTATGGATACTGTTGAAGGACTCGGAGAGGTATTAAATACACAGATGCTTGAATGTCTGATTAAACGCAATGGCACCTGCATACTCTACACACATCTCGGAAAGATAAAAAACCGTAAAGATCCATGTGGAGAACTGACAAAGAAAGCTCTTGGAACATTAGCGCAATATGTTCAGGATGGCAAGGTGCTGGTTACAACAACGAAACGTCTGCTTGATTACTGCAGAATGCTCCGTGAAGTGAAAATCTCTACGACTGTTAAAGAAAATGTAAGCAATATAAATGTACAGTACAACGGGTATGAAAAAGATCTCGAAGGGCTTTCATTATATGTGGACGATCCCGAAAAGACGAGGGTTTTTATAAATGACAAAGAGTTTTTCGATTATTCAAAAAATGGCGCAGATAATACAGGACAAAAAAGCATATCATTTCCATGGAAATCATTAGAATTCCCAAAACTATGAAATTATCTCAATTTTTCATTCGTTGGGGTCTCCGTTCGTTTATGGCAGTTTATGCTGTTTTGATGAGTATAGCGAAATGGATAGGGTCCCGTAAGCAGGAACTGAAAAGAGAAAATTATGTGATTCTCCTGACTGGAACGTTCTATTCTGACAACTGGATAATGTCGCATGTTCAGCCTCTGGCTATTTCGCAACGGACATCTGTTGTTTACATGGTTGCATCATCGCCTCTCCCACCTATGAAAAAGGTTAAAGCCATTTATCCTCCATCATGGCTTACGAATTTGATTGGAAAAGTTCCGGCACGCCTTTTAACTTTTTTTTGGACAGGAGTTCGAATCCGTCCCGATTTTGTAGGAGGATTTCACATTTTAGCTAATGGTCTGGTAGCAGCATTGCTTGGAAGGATGATAGGCGCTCGCTCTATCTATTTTTGTGGTGGTGGCCCCCGAGAAGTGATTGGCGGAGGTTATTTAGGAAATCGCGTTTTTGGAAAGCTCAAGACCGAAGACAAATTTATTGAAAGGCAATTATTAAAAGCAGTTTCTGCTTTTGATGTTGTAATAGGGATGGGGAATAACACGATTGACTTTTTCAAAAGTAACGGCATCAAAACAAATTATTATGTTGTATCAGGCGGCAAGGATGAAAATGTTTTTTATCCTTCATTAACAACAGCAGATTATGATTTGATTCTGGTCGCCCGCCTTACTGAGGTAAAGCGGGTTGATATTTTTCTTAAAGCTGTCAAAATTGTCAGTCAGTCAATCCCTGATGTGTCTGCCATCATTGTAGGTGATGGCCCTTTGCGCAGTGCATTAGAAGCTTTATCTAATGAACTTGGTCTTGGATCAAAAGTCAGGTTTGTAGGGCATCAGACAGAGGTTGGGAACTGGCTGCGAAAAGCCAAAATTTGTGTTCTAACATCAGAATCTGAAGGACTTTCCCTTGCACTTATAGAGGCAATGATGTGCGGGTTGCCTGCAATAGTCTCTAAAGTTGGCGATATTGATGAACTTGTCGAGGACAGCATAAATGGTTTTCTTGTTTCAGACCTGACGCCGGAAGGTTTTGCCTCCAGATTCATTGAACTTATGACGAATAATGAGTTGATGACACAATTTTCAGAGGCAGCGCTCAAGTCAACAGAAAAATATAAACTCAGTAATGCGAGCTGTCTCTGGGATGATATACTCAGTAATAATACTGAAATCAGGATAAATGAGAGCGTTATAATAACTCAAGAAAAAAGCGTAATAGAAAAATGAATATCTGTTTTGTAGCGCATAATGCCTATGGAATGATGACAGACGGCATTAGTGGTCATGCAGGAGGAGTTGAACGCCAGACAAGTCTGATGAGTAAATGTCTTGCGTCAAAAGGTCATCAGGTAAGTGTTCTGACATGGGACGAGGGGCAAGATGGGATAGTAAATGTCGACGGGGTTCGTATTATAAAAATGTGTCGTCAGGATGCAGGAATCCCTGTACTGCGCTTTTTTACTCCCCGGTGGACAAGCCTGAATCGAGCAATGCGAAAGGCTGATGCTGAACTTTATTATCATAATTGTGCTGAATATGTTACCGGACAAATAGCTCTCTGGTGCAAAGCCAATAACCGATATTTTATTTATTCTGTAGCGCGTGATACAGAATGTGAGCTCATATCTCCGGACACAAAGAAATTGCACGATCGTATATTTTACAGGCATGGAATAAGGAATGCTGATCGGATAATTGTTCAAACAAAAAGGCAGCAGCAAATGCTTATAAAAAACTTTCATCTGCAATCTGTTGTTCTTCCTATGCCATGTCTGGGAAATTTGAATAATGAATATCAATCTCCATATTCTCCGAAAAACGGCAAATACCGTGTGCTCTGGGTCGGAAGGATTGACAAAGAGAAACGTTTAGAACTTCTTTTAGACATCGCTGAGTCCTTTCCAGACGTATTATTTGATATTGCAGGGAAACCATCAAATTCAGAAAATTCCTATGTACAAAATTTGCTCGCCCGCGCAAAAACACTTTCAAATGTTAGAGTGCTTGGCATGGTTCCAAAAAATCGGATGCCGGACTTATATAGTAATTCTTCTATTTTATGTTGTACGTCTATCTATGAAGGATTTCCAAATACTTTTTTGGAGGCATGGAGTTATGGTTTGCCTGTTGTGTCGACCTTTGACCCTGATAATATCATAATAAATAAAAAGCTGGGAGTTTTCGCAAAAAATAAAGATGAACTGATAACAGGTATTAAGACCATTCTTGAATCTCCTGCACTTTGGAAAGAGATGTCTGATAATGCAAGACAATATTTCACAGAAAATCATAATCTGGATAAAGCTATGGAGCAGTTTGAAAAAGTTTTTTTAGAGACAATTCAATCAGAAAAATGAAGGTAGCAATAGTTACGCAATTTCCTAATGATCCGGCTACACCCAGAGGAGGCGTTGAAGCGGTCAGTGTCAATTTAGTAAAGGCATTGGCTGATTTTAAAGATATTAATCTTCATGTCATTACATTGGATGATAGTTGCAATTCATTAGATATATCATCTTGGAATGGAGTCACAATACATAGGCTTCCACGAGGTCAAGGAAGTGTGTTAATAAATTCAATAAGTGTTTGGAGACGACAAATATCACAGTATCTTACAAAGCTTGCTCCTGATATTGTTCATGCGCATGATACCTATGGAATAATGGTAAAAGGGCTTCAGATTCCGCGTGTCTTTACAATTCATGGATTCATATATGCTGACACTCGTGTTTCAAAAACGAGGTTCGCATGGCTCAGGTCAAAGCTCTGGCAATGGATAGAGACAACAAGTTGGGCTGACCAGCCGCATATCATCTCAATCAGCCCTTATGTCAGGGAACGATTGACAGGCATTGCAACCGGAATAATCCATGACATTGACAATCCTGTTTCAGATGCATTTTTTAATATTCAGAAAAAGGAAAGAAAAGGAACAATTTTTAGCGCCTCAGTTGTTTCCAAGAGGAAGAATACTTTGAATTTAATAAAAGCCTTTGCAACTGTGATTGCTGAAGGTTATGATGCTGAGCTCAGACTTGCAGGTCCAGTTGTAGAACCAGAATATGGCATATTCGTTAAAAACCTGATTTCAGAATATAGGCTGAACGATAAAGTTATTTTATTAGGTCAGATAAGCAAAAATGATATTATGGAAGAACTCTCTGCTGCGAGCATATTTGCTTTAGTCTCTCTTGAAGAAGGTTCGCCAATGGGAATAGCTGAAGCAATGGCAGCAGGCGTGCCTGTGGTAACATCCAACCGCTGCGGTATGCCTTATATGGTGCGTCATGGTGAGAGCGGTTTTCTTGTTAATCCAATTGATCCTTCAGATATTGCACAACGCATGAAACAACTCCTGCAAGATGATGGATTACGAGGCTTGATGGGTAAATATTCTCATGAAATAGCTTCAAACCGTTTTCATCCTTTGATTGTGGCTCAAAGGACAAGAGAAGTTTATCTTGAGGCTTTAAAAGTAAAGCGGTAGATGTAAAAATTTAGAAACATAAACGTATGAAAAATATCTCTGTAATAATCCCAACATATAATAGAGCAAATACGCTGAAACGAGCAATTGATAGCGTTTCAGCACAAACTGTGCCAGTACAGGAAATCGTTATTGTTGACGATGGATCAACAGATGATACCAAACATATTTTGGAAGATTATGGTCCTCCAGTCCGATACATTTATCAGCAAAACAAAGGAGTGTCTGCTGCAAGAAATCGTGGAATTGCAGAGACATCATGTGAATGGATAGCATTTCTTGATTCTGATGATGAATGGCTGCCACGTAAGATCGAACAGCAGATGAAGATCCTTGAAGAAAATCCTAACTTAGTATGGTGTGCTTCCAATATGGAGATAGTCAAACAAAATAATTATAACAGAGTAGATATTCAAGACCATCTATGTCCTAATAGAACACTCTATTTTTTTACAGCATGCATGAACGGGATATTTTTTCAAATCAGTGGCTTTATTATTCGTCGTTATGTTTTGAATGAAATTGGTGGGTTTGATACTTCATTAAGAATATCCGAGGACAGAGATCTTTGGTGGAAGATCGCTATGAGATATCCTACTATTGGATATTGCTTTGAATTGTGTGGCCGTTATTATGTAGATACCCCTGAAAGTCTTACGCATCAAAATAGAGACCGCTCTCAAAGTTTACAAACTGTGTGCAATAATATAACCTATGCAAAAAAATTAAATAGCGAAGCTTCAAAATGTTTTGAAATTTATGGAAAAAGTTTGATATTTGATTATCTAATGAGAAACGCTGCACGAGAAATAACAGTTAGCACTGACGTAAAAATTCTTGCAGAGCAGATGTTAATGCCACACTTTTCCGAGCGTATTGTTTTACGTGTCTTGGAAATTCTGCCAAATTATATTGCTCAACATTGCTATAACGTGGTTGCTTTAATAAGAGACTTTCGACATTCAAAAAAGAAATGAAATGACAAATTTAGACAGCAAATTTTCATAGAGCTGATAAAATCTCTCGAGAAAACCAAAAAGGTTATCGGTGCTGCTAACTCGTGAGCCTACAATAATTAAAAGAGAAAATTTCCATGTGTCCTGAGCGAAAATTTTGTTCCTCTAAGATTTCAACAATTAAAATCTCTAACTACTATAAGAAACCATACGAAATCGAACGTGGTAAAATCATTACGAAGATTATTGAGGATATATCTTTAAACACACAATGTTACGAAAAACTTGCTGTTGATATAGGATGTGGTCCTGGGTATTTTACGGGAGTTCTCTCTACAAATGGGTGGAAAATAACTGCTATTGATATTGATAACGAAAATATAGAAAGTGCTGGAAATTATGCAAATGAAACACATTTAGGAGAAGCGATAGCTGTGTTATCAAAGATGCCGAGCAATTATTATGATTTAGCATTAGCTTTGGAAATTATTGAACATATGTCTAAACCCTCCGGGGAGGCATTTCTTAGAGCTATCAGACGAGTTTTAAAACAGAACGGGAAAATGATAATTTCTACACCGAATAAACACTCTATAGAAGGCTTAGGTGGATATTATTGGGGCGAAAAAATTAGAGGCAATGGGCGATGGAAAGCATGGGATAGTACTCACATTCATATTTACTCTTCTCGGGAGATTTTACAGTTACTGAAATTGAACAATTTTTCTATAGATAAAACAATTGGCTACTGGTATGAAGGTCGGCTTCCGTTTATAGGTCGTTGGCGATTGCCTTTTCTGAAATCCACTGTGTTTCCCTTCAATAGAATAGGATTCAATATAATACTAGTGTCCTGTCCGTAACAGTTCTTTACATTTTTATGTAGTGTCATTCTGGCTT
>ERZ1292630.3081-Hain-H41-02um-R3-3081-length-14947-cov-10_pt1 | contig 14947 bp, 20 predicted proteins | sample MGYA00564408_ERZ1292630 | MGnify/ENA primary metagenome ERZ1292630 (study PRJEB36523, sample SAMEA6512641) | groundwater metagenome | collected 2019-01-08 | study: AquaDiva: Metagenomics assemblies of 32 groundwater samples | reverse complement strand
CAATAACTTTATTTAGAGGAGGGTGGATGTGGTTTATGAGGGGAATCTTAGAGGGGCAATATCAATTACTTGCAGATTCGCGTAGGAGTTCAAAATATAGTTGAGTTGGGGAGCCATTTTCATTAAATAAGAATGTTGGAGACACTTTGAATATGTCCTCACCATTTTCGTCATCTGGCACAGGGTTCCAGATTATAAAACCATGCAAATTCTTATTACTTGTTAAAACTTGAGTTATTTTAGACAAGAAAGCGGCTTTTTGATCCTCATCTTCATTGGGATTGACTTCTGTCATTATTATTCCTCCTAAATCGCTAAAAAGATCAGCAAGAGAATTAATTTGTTCAACAGTTGGATCAGGCATGAATACATGACCGTCACCTGCTTCTCCTAGTTTGATATGCATTTGTGTTCCCATGAGGATTTTTATATCCTCGGCTTTTATTATTCCCATTTCTTGAAGTTTAGTTGCTATTATAGGATCGTCGGCGAGTCTATTAAACGCATTTATCCTAGCCTCCACTAATTTATCATGAACAATTCTTTGTTTTTGGAGGTTATTGAACATGCCGTTTTCATTAAACATCAGAACAAAATCAGAATTCACATCCAATCCCTTGGAAATTGACACGTTCAAAGACTGATAAATATATTCTTCAATCCATTGTTCGCCGTATTTATTTCGTAAAGGATTTAAATCGAGGTTCCAATTCGTTTTATTCCATGCTTCATTAAACTGTATATAAACAGGCTGACTTTGCTTGTTTTGCAAAATTACGTCACTTATTTCTGAAAACCTTCTATCAATCCATTGATCTACATTTTCGGTTGTTGTACCCTTTGAAAATTTGCCAGGCTCTATAACATTATTAGAAACCAATGACATATTAGCATTTCCTGTTTCTTTAAGATAACGTGCAGCTTTTGATGGTTTTCTTTCTTCAATATCAGGTGTTAATAAAACTTTTTAAGGTTATCAATGCAAAGATTAGGGCGGTACAAAAAAATCTGATAATACCGACTGAATTACTTTTAAATGAGATAAGTATAGTTTCATTATTTAATTTTAAATGGTGCCCACCGCTTATAACCTACAAAAATAGATTTTCAGCTTAATAGAACAATAAAAAAATAACAATAGATATCCTTATTCAACTTTAGAGACAGAATAGTCGGCGAAGGAGAAGTTATCAGTTGAAAGATTAACCACACACCTGTCAAAAAGTTCAATTCTAAACAAAGACAGTCTTATTTAAGACTGTCTTTATAAAGAGTGTCCCTTTTTAAATCGTAAGCAAGAATTCTTCCGCTGAAACAATTTTAGTTTTTTTAATTTTTTTTAGTTTTAAGATGTGTTTTTTATCTCCTGTAATTAGGTAATCTGCTTTTGCCTCAACGGCCACCTCAAGAATTTTATTATCTATTAGATAACCTTTAATCAATTTAACTGTGGTTCTTGGTGAGACAATGATAAAGCTTTCTTTGATTAAATCTTCGGACTCTTTTAGCTTTTCATCATTGAAGTTAAATTTTTTTGTGAGTACTTCTTTCAATTCGTATAAAATAAACGGAGAAACGTAAGCTTCAATCTCTCTTTCTTGAATCAAGTAAATAATATCTCTTGGCTTCCCACCAAACACAATTGCTGAAACAATTATATTAGTGTCTAGAACGACTTTAATCATTATTTTCCATTTCTAATCTCATCGATTATATCCTCGATATCTTTTTCTTTAATGTTCTGTTCTTTCGCTTTTTTTTCAGCGTATGAAAAAAGTTCAAATAATTTTTTATCTTTATTGACATAGCTGATTACTGCTGTTCTAATAAGTTCACTTCTGGTAAAGAATTGCTTTTCGGCAAAATCATCCATTATCTCAACAAGTTTTTTTGGTAAAGAAATATTTACCGTCTGAGTATTCATATGCATAAAACATACAATAATTGTATATTATTGTCAAGCGGATTTTTACTATTCATACCCAAATTCTATCAGAAATAAGCGAGTGAGTTATTCAACTTTAGAGACAGAATAGTCGGTGAAGGAGAAATTATCGGTTGAGAGATAAACAGTCTTTCCCGGACTGATAATCTGGTCATTGCCAAAGACAAATTTATTATCAGTTATTTTTCCTTTAATTTTTATCTTAATCATGACGTCTCTTCGTGTTTGAGAAAAAGATTGGTCAATGACACCTTTATAAGAAGAGTTGATTGAGAGTTCTTCTCCAGCCGTTTTGTCAAGGATTTCAATAATTTTTTCTTCACCGTCAAAAAACTTATCACCAATTTTTATTGCTTCATATTCCCAAGTATAGGCAAAGGGCTTACTTAAATAAATAATTTTATTGAGATATTTGTCTTTAATTGGTTGAGAGCTAAGATCAATAATAGTTCCGGAAAACTGGGAAGAGGGGAATTCCAGATCAATTGGCGCACCAACCCCAATGGTTGAACGAGCAAAATTATATTTTCCGGTTTTTTTGTTGCCGGTGACTTTGAGTTTCATAGTTAGATAGACGTCATATTGATTGGGAATATAGGTTGGATAGTAGCGGACCGACAAAATTTCAGCAGTAGGCTTTCCCACTAAATCGGTTTGGACATCACCTTTTTTGATGTTTTTTATAAACCAAAGCGATGGTTTGGCAGTTGAGGCCCACCACAAGCCCTGTCCCATTTTCACCCGGACGTAAATATATGTGGGCTTAGTTAAGAAAAGTTTATAGGCGGAAACTAGAATGACGAAAGCAATACAGGCGAAGAAGATGGAGATGAAATAATTATCAATGGCGAATTTCCAGAATTTTTTTATTGTTTTTCCTAATTTCATAGAGAGATTATACTATACAATTTAACAACCAACCTTTATTTATTAAACACTGTTTGTCATCCCCTCGTAGGAGGGGATCCAGTCTATAATTACATTATAAAATATATTTTGTAGAGACGTGATTAATCACGTCTCTACTTTTGGATTCCCGCTTTCGCGGGAATGACACATTTGGATTTTTTATATGGAAAATATATTTCAACGCTTAATAGCTTTAATCATATTAATTTTAATCTCTCCATTATTATTAATTTTATTTATAATCGTAAAGTTAACCTCTAAAGGTCCTTTTGTTTTTAAACAAAAACGATGGGGGAGAGATAAAAAGCCGTTTTTTATCTACAAAATCCGCACCATGGTTGATAGTGCCGAGAATCTAAGATCTAAGATCTATCATCTAAACGAAGCCGATGGGCCGGTATTTAAGATTTATAACGACCCTAGGTATACTAAATTTGGCCGGTTTTTGGCCCATAGCGGGCTTGATGAACTATTGCAGTTAGTTAATATCATCAAAGGCGAAATGGCTTTCATCGGACCGCGTCCGTTACCGATTGAAGAGGCTAATAAAGTGCCAAAAAAATACAAACTCCGTTTTTCAATTTTACCGGGACTATCATCCCTTTGGGTAGTAAAAGGGACGGATCATTCGAATTTTGACAAATGGATGGAGCTTGATTTAGAATATGTAAAAAACAAAAAATTTTGGTATGATATAAAAATTAGTTTACAAACAATCTATTTGTTAATTAAACTGATACTCAAAAGTTTAAAGGTTGAAAAGTAAAAAAATGAAATACAAAATAAATAAAGGCTTGATAACTCAAAAACTTGATGATAAAACCGTGATTTTTGATGGTGATGAGTCAATTTTGTATACTTTTAATGAAACAGCCAGCTATATTTTCAAAAAAATTAAATCCGGGGAAGATGAGGAAAAAATCGTTGATTTAATAGTCAAAAGATATCAAGTTAAACCCGAAAAAGCTAAGAAAGATTTGCGGGATCTGCTCGTCGACTTGAAAAAAAAGAAGATAATTTTTTCTTTAATATTAAAGAAATAAAATAAATCACTTGGGGGTGAAAAAAGACGGTTAACTTTCTCCATAAAGGTTGAGGAGACAAGAAAAAAATATTTTTGAAACGGTTCATCCCGGCGCCGATACGTGGTTCGTCGTTAAAGATAGATCTTTGATGATAGATCATAGATGATATATAAGAACGAGATGGCCGAATGGTTTTGAGAAATGATTTAGGGATAGGAGATTGATAATACTTTTTAATTAACATTAAGACGGGATAAACAAAATTTGTTAATTGATATTTGTTAATTGTTAATTTGATATTTTGCCAGTCTATCCCTTTGTCATTCCCGCGGAAGCGGGAATCCAGACTTCTACGTATTACCGTATCCAAAAACTGATAACGGAAAGCACCACGGAAGTTGTGGTGAAACAAATGCAAAGCAAGATAAAGAATTAAGAATTTAGAATTAAGAATAAAGAATTTTTCACCGTTAATTTTTATTGGCCGTTTATTGTTTAGTAAGTCTACTGTCAGTTGATCAATCAGTTTTTGTGGATACAAAGCCTCAAGACCAGAAAACTGAGTCATCAAGAAAGCTGGTTCCAGATGAACGTCAAAAACAACAGTAAATCCATTAATGTTTTTAAAATAATTATTTTCAACCTGTTTATTTTTTTCGTCGGTTTTCCTGTAACCAAATTTCTTAATCATTCTTTTCGCTTTAAAAAAATGTTCTTTTTTAATTAAAACATCGCAGTCGGCGTAAATCCTTTTCGGATGCAATTTTTCAAAATATAGATGTAAAGGAAGACCTTTAAGAATGACGTAATCAATTTTTTCTTTTTCAAAAGCTTGCTTTATTTTGATGATTTCTCTAAAATACAAAGTTGACTGGATAAGATATAGGTCATTAGGGTTAATAGTTTGACCGTTTCTTTTTATTTGATAGACCTTTCCGAGAATCTGTTTCAGATAAATTTTGCCATCAGATTCTATATTATTGTCGCCTTTAGTCACCAAATATTTTTTTGTTTTATATATGACACGGTGAGTAAAAAGTTTAACTTCGGTTTTGACCAGAACCAGATCGTTGACGGAGATTTTCCTGAAGTTTTTTTTATAATATAAAATGTCGTTGGGAAGCAGTAATAATCTCATACTGTTTCCGGTCGATCTGAGAGAGAAGAGGTTTTTTTTGATGATTTGATTGATAATTTTATTCATAAGACAAATGCAAAAGAAATTATATCTCAACATAGCCGGATTTAATATCCTGCTTTGTTTCGACGATGAGAAATTCGATCCGAAAAAAGTGGTAAAAGGGTTTATTGTCAGCAAGGCCAAAAAAATAGATTACGAAATAATCATCAATAAAAATTTCCATCCGCTGCCTTATGAGACTGTGAACAGAATCGTAAAGAGCGATTTTTTTTATTTCTATAAAGAAAAACGCAATTGTTTAGAGACAAGCTTATATCAAAATAACTTAAACCAATTTATCTATATTCTGTTTTTTGTCACCGTTAAATTATTTGTAAAAAACGGAGGATTCGTTTTTCACGGGTCAGCTGTGGAATACAAAAAAAAAGCATATGTTTTTCTGGGAAGGTCAGGAGCCGGTAAATCAACCATAGCCAAACTTCTAGCTAAAAGATACAGAGTTATTGCTGATGATTCGATTTTTATTCGAAAAATAGGCGGGAAATTTTTTGCCTTCCAAACGCCCCTTACAGAAAAAAACGATATCGGTATAAAGGCTGGAGGCCAATATGAAGTCGGCAAATTCTTTTTCCTGAAAAAGTCAGCCTTTACGAAGATGTACAGATTGACCAATAAGCATCTTTTAGTGGATAAAGTCGTGAATCAAATTTTTTTTTATGACCAGTTCCAGGATAAAAACAAGCTCTTTAGCAAAGCTATAAATGTTATAAAGGAATTCAAGAATTTTTATATCCTCTATTTTCGTCAAAATAGAAATGACCTAGAAAGAATGTTTGCTGGGATAACTTCGACCTAGACAGCATTTTGACACTACCACATACCAGTAGAAGCACAACTTGCGCAAGTAGTTGATTCGCAACTGAAACAAGTACCAGCAAGGAAACCATTTTTTCTTAACAATTCATTCAATGAATCAAAATTCCTGTTACTGGAAAAATAGTTAAAAAAAGTCTTCCGGCTTTTTTTAAACGAAGGTTTGATATATTTTTTTTTCATAGTTTTATAATTTTTAAGTGCTTGATAGAATAATTATCTAGATACGAACCGGTATCCATCGGGTAGAGCCAGTTCAACTCATATATTGCTTCTACCTGGTCGCCATTTTTGAGGTTCTTCAGATCCAATACTTTTTCTTTTTTATCGGATATTTCGACTACTTCAATCCTATCAAGAATAAACTCCGGAAATTCAAAAGATACTTTTTGGTCGCTGTTATTTGAATACAGATTAAAGCTAAAAACATTATAAGGACTGCCTAATCGATCCTTCTGTGTTTTTATCAAAATGTCATCGATTTTTGCAATGTATTTGTTGGTAATGATTGAAGAAGTTATCATTCTATCCTCAACCAGTTCTTTAAATTTATCCAGGGAGGCCTGATCCATTGAGCCAAGGATGCTATTTGATAAAGATATCGTAACGAGCGGGTTTGGGGGAAGAATTCTTCGATTTAGAGCTTGCCCTTTGGTTTGAGAGATTATTTTGCTTATAAAACTGGGCGTATTCATGGCCCGATTACGGTTGACGAAAAATAAATAATAGAGCTCGGCAAAAAGGACAACTAGAAGAATTGTAAAGATTGTAATTAATATCTTATTGGAATTGCTCATAAATGACAGAAGAAAAAACGCACATTATCAGAATAAACTAGTTAAATTATAAAGTCAAGTCCAAGGATATTTATTAAATGATACCTAACGGCAGTAAAAGAACCGGCGCTGGTAGGGTAAACATGACTTTTTAGACCGATTTTAAGTGGTAGTTAAAGTTGAGGTGAGTTCGCAGATATGTTAGAAAGTTGTAGTAAGGAACAAGAATAACTCCGGCAACCTGTAAAGGTGATTTTCCTCTCCGATCTTTAAAACAGGATTCTTTTAAGACGTGAAAACGATACTCAAGGAGAAATAATTTTAGGTAACGATCAAGGTTTTCTTGTATCTTAAATCCCTTCATTAAATCAAGTCGAAGTTTAATAATTCCGTTAAAACATTCAAGTAAGTTGTTGTCACGTTTCATCTCCGGATGATCAAAATGGGTTAGAGTATATTTGAAATTATGAACGAGTGACCTATACGCTTTTAAGAATCTATCCTCATATCCGTGAGTGTCACTTCCCACATATCTTTTTAACCTTTCAAGTGCCTCTACGGATTTATCTTTAGTTTCGGCGTAAATAACTTCTCTAAACAGTAACTGAAAAACCTTAATATCATGTTTTTGAAAGGGAGAAAGTTGTTTTTAAACTTTTACACTTTTAATTGGGACGATTTGTCCCATTCTAAGCTCTTTATGAAAGACACACATTTGAAGTGGAACTGTAGGAAGTAGGCGTTTTAGAGCTCTAAGAAAGCCTTTATCACCATCTGCGTAAATTCCTTTAATGTTAGTGGCTCTTAGTTTGTTGGTGACATTTGTCAGTAATAGTTCATACCCCGCTTCTGCTTCATCCTTCTCCCACCGAGCACTCACTATGTCAAATGTTACTGGGTCAAATGCAACCAGTAACACAATCTCCTCTCGGTCGTAGGAAAACCATACACCGTCAACGGCAATGTATCCACTTTGTACAGGATGAAACAATCCGTCAATATCGTCAAGTGTGGGAAGGGCATCTGCAAGCGCTTCTATGAAATCTAATATTAAACTTTTTGTGAGTATGTCAATCTCATAAAACATGCGAATAATATCAATAGTCGTATTGAGTGACAGACAACGAAGGTAAACAAAGACTACCGTTTCGATAAAACTATCATCCCAAATCTCCCGCTCGTTTCTTGTAAACCGATGTCCATTATCACACCAGTAAGCCTGTACTTTTTGGATGTACCTGCCGCTTTTTTTCATAATCTCCCATTCTATTATCCCATTTTTTCGGATACTTGTTTGATTACATTCTGGACAGCTAATCACCAAATTATCCTAACAGATTTGACCTAAAACTACTTTTAAAAGTAAGAAAACGATACTTTGGAGCGTTAACACATTCTAAACACCTAAATGAAAGTCAGAGTAGCAATACCAGCGCCAAAGAACCAATAGAATATTGTTAAAACCTTATCCAATCATTTACCGTGATTATATCTAGGAGCGATATAAACCGGTCTCTTCATTTCTTGCTTCGGGTCTATAGTTTGGTCATAACGAGGTGTTGGGGGAGGAGTACTTATTCCTTTTACCGGTGTATAGATACTTGCTTCAGGATCAAGATGAAAAGGATCAGCGCCACCACTTGTAAATGTATCAGGACTTGTCCCAGTATATGGTCTGGTTGGGGTCGGCGGCGGAGGAGTTGGGTCTACTGTTGCGCGGCCTGGTAATGTAGCACAGGCAGCAAAGGCGATCATAGTAACCAATTGGAAGACCATTCTCCGAAATTTTAGAACACCGACTTTATTTTCCATATTTAATTTTTAATTAAATACTAGTGCCCTATAATAACATATCAAATACAGTTTGTCAAATCAATATAATATCGAACATATCTGTCTATAAGTATTTAATTCTTCCGTTAACTTTTTCCTATAGCAAAAATATATATACTGGTTTCTCTGACTCCGTCAACATCCAACAGTTCATCAACTTTATAGTTGTTGAATCCACCGACGGCGCAACAGCTTAATTTTGAAGCGGCCGAAACGAGATATATGTTTTGTCCAATGTGACCAGCCTCCATCATCGCAAATGGATAAGCCCTGGAGCCATACTTAATGCGGCCTCTATCAAAAACCGCTGTCATGATAACCAGACAGCTAGCTTTTCTGAAACCGCCCGGGATAGAATAATCTCGGAAGTTGAATTTTTTTATCGGCATAAGCTTTTCCAGACTGTGGCTTTTAAAGTAGTAGTGGTAAAGACCAGAATCAAGATCAGTATTCAGCGATAATAAGTATATTTCTATTGGATATCTAGCTCCGGCTGAAGGATAGAATCTGCCCTTAGTAGGATCTTTAAGGTCTTTTAAGCCAAAACTATAATAGAGTAGGTTACTAACTGTTGATAAGGGCATTTTGGCGCTCCGGTACTTTCTTATAGAATCCCTGTTTACTAACGTGTCCAGAAAAGATATTTTTTTGTCAAGTCGGGGTTTAGATAATGAAACCTCTTTAAATCTAGGATACCCTTTATAAAACAAAGTCGTCCAAGCCTTTGGATATCTTTTTGGATTCATCTGATGAACTTTTCTTAATTTGGTTTTTTTATGAAATTTGTCTAATTCGTCTTGAGGCAGATCAAAATCCAGCAGTTCTTCTAAATTTTTTGTAAATTTCATAGAAAAGGATGAGGAATTTCATTAATTAGAAAATCGGTCTTAAAAAATTTTTGGACCTCTTTTAACCTGAAGACAAATATCTTTCTGAATCTTTCGTAGAGATATAGCGGTTGCAAAGACGGTATGATCGTTCGAGTCACTATAAAGCCCTTTTTCTTGAAATAGTCAATCGTTATGTCTTTATAGTAAACGTCATGGTTCTTTTTTTTTAATAAAGTCACAACATAATTTAACTCTCTTTTTTTATTACTAAAAGTAGAGCTTGTTTTTAAATCCTCCTCCTCAGACTGTAACAAAAAATCAAGATCTTCAAGCTTACTAATGGGCCACCAATAAAACATTTTATTGAAATAGTGGTGACGCCTATTAATCCCGTCTGTTCGTTTATGGATGAATACATCGTTGATCGTCTTTCTGGTGGCGTTTCTTATCATTAGGGCTTCTTCGGCGCTGGCAATTATATTTTTTTTTTGGTTAAAACTGCATTTAGCTCCGAAACTGGAAGATGGGCCGTAACCTGTCCGATCGACAATCAGGCTCACTGCAACCGGTATTCCCAAATCGGTGGTAAAATCAAAAACCAGCCATTTTAGATTATATCTCTCAAACTTATCTTTCAGCAGTTTAATTTTTTTGTCATAGACGGCGTCGAGATTAATTTTCGGGACGGGAATTTTTCCGAGATAAATCGTCATGAAAGAGTCTCTTTCAATTACTTCATATATACCATTAAGAAGGCTTGTCAATAGATCAAAACCAAAGGCGGCCCCGCTGCTAATGTTTGTAGAAAGCCTGGGTTCTTTATGCTTGATATAGAAAATTAATGAAACCAACTGGGCGGGAATATAATCTTCCTTGCCTTGCGTTAAATTAAATCCTTTTACCCAACCGATTTTAGCAGACGAACTGATTTTATCAGCAGAAAAAGACTGTATTCTATCCGAAGCAAAAAAATCAATCTCGTTTTTCTTGTAATGATATAAACTTAACCGTTCAACCCCCTCTGCCAGGCAACTTAAGATAGCCTTGGACTTTGAAAAAAAAGATGTTCCTGAAGCTTGCACGGGTTTATTGACAAAAAAATCTGTAGCATCGTCTGCAATCTTATCCATATTACCAAACTCTCCGTTATAGGAGAACATCCCTGGTTCGTCATAGAAAGAACTTGTAGTCGAAACCAAATCATTAATAACCCCAGATTCTTTTAATGATTGAAATAATTCTTTGAGACGATAATTTAAATCGACTGCCATGGTGATAGTGTGTTATCTATTAATTACAACATACATTATAACCGATGTTTATTCAGATAGTCATATTTATTAATAAATAAATAACTCTATTGGATAGATATTATTTAAGTATTTAATTTAGTTTATAAAAAAAACACACAAAATTCTAATTAAACCCGAAGTTAACCCACATAACCATGTAATCTATTTAATAAAAAAGTTTTATTACGCCTTGGTTTTACTCATACCCTTGTTTTTGGATCTTGAAATACTTGGCATAGGTGATTATAGACATAAAAACATCATTGGGATAGTTATCCTTTTTATATTGACAGACATTTCCTATTCCGTGATATAATATTGTATATGAAACAAGACATAAATAGCATCATTGATATTCTCCAAAGTTATCAGGTAAAAAAAGCGGCGCTTTTTGGTTCTTATGCTCGTGGTGATAACAATAAAAAAGTGATATTGACATATTAATAGAGCTACCCAAATGAATGAGTCTTTTTGGTTTTGCTGATTTGAAAATGGATTTAGAAGAGAAGTTAAAAAAAGAAGTTGATTTGGTTACTTATAGAAGTATTCATCCGATGCTAAAAGATCAGATTATTAAAGAACAAAAAATTCTTTATGAAACGAACTAATTACATTTTTCTTTCTGATATTTTAAAGTCAATTAATTATATCGAAAAATTTACGAGAGGTTTTACGGCTAAGAAATTTTTTCTGGCTGAAATGGAACAGTTTGCCGTAATAATGGTTTTCGTAATATTTTAGTTCTTGAGTATTTTGATGTTGATATGGAGGCGGTTTGGAATGTGATAATAAAAGACCTTCCGTTACTTAAAAAAGAAATCGAGAAGGCCCTTTTAACTGAAAACAGACTATAATTTATGTGAGAGTCTCCCCATCCCTAATTATTATTCATACCCCTGCTTTTGGATCTGAAAGTTGAGGCGGCGATATCAAAGCTCTTTTTGTGATCGACCTGCATTTCTGATTATTGACATGATGTATAGTTTACTGTAAACTATAGATATGAAAAGCAATACGAAAGAACTGATCATACAGCATCTACAAAAACATACACAAGCAAAACCATCAACCCTAGCCCATTCTATAGGAATAAGCCGTGTCAGTATCCATAAGAATCTTCTTCAATTGGTTTTTGATGGAAGGATAAAAAAACAGGGATTGACGCCTCACGTTTTTTATTCATTAGCAAAACCTCGTCTAAAGAAATACAATCCGCATTATCTTTGGGACTATGATTACGACGAACTTAAAAAAACCGAGCAGGGGAGAATTAAAATTCTTGAACGGATGATTAATTATGGCCCAGGGAAGGGAGAAAAAATAAATCTTTCGGATACGAGAAAATATTGGAACAAACTTGATCTATATCGTAATCGGAAGTTACTGTTAGAATTATTATTATGGGGAAAGTATCAATCATTACACCGGAGCAAACAATCTTTTTCGATCAAGTAAGTAAAAACGATTTTATCCGATCTCGTTTTTACTTTACTGGTGGCACAGCCTTAAGTGAATGTTATTTACAGCATCGATTTTCCGAGGATCTTGATTTTTTTACTGAAAAGCCGTACGAAACGATGATAATAGGAAATTTTATTACGGCACTAAGTAAAAGATTGCATTTTACATTTACCTCTGAACTAATTGAAGGAAGTCTGCATAGGTTTCAGATTATGTTTCCTAAGAAGGAATCGCTTAAAGTTGACTTTTCATATTATGAAGGTAATCGTGTTAAAAAAGGGATTGTATATAAAAATATGCCGGTTGATAGTTTGCTTGATATTGCCATTAACAAAATGAGAACTGTACAACAGAGAGAAAGTGTCAAAGATTTTGTTGACCTCTATTTTTTGTTACAAAAATTCTCAATTTGGGATTTAATAGATGGAGTAAAAATAAAGTTCAACAATAAAATTGAACCATGGGTTTTAGCAGCAGACCTCATCAATGTAGAAAATTTTCAAAACATGCCCAGAATGATAAAGCCCTTAACATTATTACAGTTAAAACAATTTTTTAGGGAAGAAGCAAAAAAACTTGGCTTGCAGGTAACTTGAACTATCTATACCCCCGTTTTTGGATCTGAAAATACTTTGCATAGGTGCCGTTTTGAGAAACTAGATCTTGGTGTTTGCCTTGCTCAACAATCTGACCTCCCTTTAAGACGTAGATATGGTCGGCAATTCTCACCGTTGAAAAACGATGGGAAATAAAAATCAAAGTTTTCTTTAGATACGTTTTTTTTAAGTTACTAAATATCTTAAACTCGGATTGGGCATCAATATTAGAAGTTGGTTCGTCCAGTACCAAAATAGGAGCATTGCGATACAAAGCCCTGGAGATTGCCAGTTTTTGCCATTGGCCAACCGAGATTTCCTCGCCATCCTCAAACCAACGCCCCAGTATTTGATTGATTTTTTTTGGCAGTTTTAGAAGATCATTGCCCTGGGCATTGGCGAGAGCCTCACCAACACTTTTCTTATTGACATTTTTTATATCACCAAACTCAATATTTTCTTTAACGGTCAGATAATATTTAGCAAAGTCCTGGAAAAGAACCCCCAGATGCCGGTACCAGTCGTCAAGGTTGATATTTTTTAGATCGTGGCCGTCAATCAAAATTTTTCCAAAGGAGGGATCATAAAAACGGAAAAGCAGTTTGATCAAAGTGGTTTTTCCGGCGCCATTGGGGCCAACAATAGCGATATCTTGACCGGTCTTAATTGTCAGATTAATATTTTTTAAGACCGGTTTTTTACTTCCCGGATAGGTGAAAGAAACATCTTCAAATTTTATTTCCCGGGGAATAATTATTTTTAATCTTTTAGCGCCTCTACTATTAACAACTTTATTTTTTATATTTAAAAGTTTGAAATAATCATCAACATACAGATTATTTTCCACAATCCCGCCCAGGTTGACAAGAAGACTAGACGTCTGTCCAGTAAAAGTAAACATGGCGTTAAGGAAAAAAGTAAAATCACCAAGGGAAAATTTTTGGCTGAAAATAATCTCATTGATAAAATTTTTTAAGAAAAGAAAGATAATGGCGGGAATAAAAAACGAAGCCAAAGTTGACCAAAAGATGTATTTTAGAATCGGTTTTTTATATTGATCAACAATTCCGTTCTGGAGGATTTTTGTTTTATCGAGAAAAAAGTTTTTCAAGTTATAGATTTTTATTTCAGAAAGAGTATTAAAATTGGTAAAAAGATAACGCATATACCAGAGATAGTTAATTTTTTTGGAGTTTTGAGAATAGATTGACCAATTGATATTCCCATATTTGGCCCGGAAATAATACAGAGGGGTTGAGAGAAAAAATAGAGCAATTAAATAAACAGGATTGAATCTTAAAGCGACAAAAAAAGCTAAAATTAATGAGGCAATACTATAGATCATAAAATTTATTACCCTGAGATTCTCAAATAATCGCCAGCTATAAGTATCTTCAACTTTAGCAATCAGATTTCTCACCTCGCCGTTTTCCAGATTGGAAAAATCCATATGGGCTAATTTTTCCATGAAGCGACGGGTCAGTACATTTAAAAATTTTGACCGGAGGATGTATTCAAAATATTGAGAGTTCAATGTGTTGGTAAAAAAACGGGAAAGATATTCTGATATTAAATAGGATCCAACGATGAGAAAGACAAAGGTAATCTCTTTATTAACCAAACTTTTAAAGACCTGATCAATCATCAATTTATATAAAAAGAAAACGATAAAAAGAAGAAGGGCAGAAAAAATTGAGGTAATAAAATAACCTAAAAGAAATTTTTTATCCTCATCCCAGGCGATTTTGAGGAGAGAAAAAAGGTTGTTGATTATTTTTTTTGTTTTTTGCATAATCATTTGAATTTAAAAGCTCGATATCGAAATTTTTTATCGGAAAACAACAAACCGAAAAAAATTTGATATCTTCGCTTTTTAATAAGCGAACTTTTAAATAACTCATCTATTATAATATAAACATGACAGTAAGAGATAAAAGGCCGGACTGGGATGAGTATTTTATGATGATGGCGGACGTGGCAAAAAAAAGAGCTGATTGCACTAGGCGTCAGGTAGGCAGCTTAATTGTCCGTGATTTTAGGATTATTTCAACTGGTTACAATGGAACACCTCATAAAATAAAAAACTGCAGTGAAGGGGGTTGTCTCCGTTGTCAAAGACGAGATAAAGGGGAAATCAAGGGTTATGAATATGAAGAAAGCTGTATCTGTATTCATGCTGAACAGAACGCCATTATTCAGGCAGCCTTGCATGGTTCTTCAACCCGCGGAGCCACTCTTTACACGACTGCCAATCCTTGCTCAAGCT
>ERZ1292630.3077-Hain-H41-02um-R3-3077-length-14953-cov-16_pt1 | contig 14953 bp, 18 predicted proteins | sample MGYA00564408_ERZ1292630 | MGnify/ENA primary metagenome ERZ1292630 (study PRJEB36523, sample SAMEA6512641) | groundwater metagenome | collected 2019-01-08 | study: AquaDiva: Metagenomics assemblies of 32 groundwater samples | reverse complement strand
CAAGGCCGGCATGCCGCTCGATAAAATCAATGCCTTCTTTTTCTCCCAGTATCAGTACGGTCTTCGCGCACACATCGGCCTCGGTCACGGTCGGGGCGATCACGGTCACCGCGGCGATAGCATTTTCCGCGGGCAATCCCGTTCGTGGATCAATGATATGATGCCACGCAAACCCTCCTTTCACTCCTTTGCGCTTCGTCACGCCGGATGTCGCCACCGCCATCTCTTTTCTTTCTCCCATCGCGATACATCCGATGTCATTACCCGAATCAAGAGGATCTTGCACCATGACCTCCCATGGCTTGCCTTCGCTGTTGCGTCCGGAAAGAAACATATCTCCCCCCGCTGATATCCAAAAATCGCTGTATTTTTTCCGAAGGCTCCGCGCTATCATGTCCACACTATATCCTTTTCCTATGCCGCCAAAATCAAGCTTCATTCCTGTTGGCACCATAACCGTTCCTGCTTCTTCATCTATGCGCACATCGGCAAATCGCGGACATGCTTGAAAACGGCGCTGATGCGCACCGGCATCAAAAAAATGAGCTGTCTCCTCGCGCACCGGCCCCTGTTCAAAATCAATACTTTTATCATACCCGATCTCTTCAAGCGCTTCGCATACCGAGGGGTCAAATATGCCGCCGGTATCTTTGTGCCAATACTGCGCGGCGGCAAGCATAGCGGCCATGTCCGCGCTCGTACGGCACACTTCTCCCCCGCTTGCGTTCAGCGAGCATACCTCGCTTGCGGGAAGAAATCTGCTGAATCGTTTTTCAAAATCCGCGATCGCGCGCGCAACCTCTTTCGTGTCCGCGCGCGCGCCAGCACCATCATCGTTTATGATAGCGACGATAACGTCCGTTCCCATCGCACGGATTTTTTTTTCGATAATGGCGCGTCCGTCATCGTGCCGCGCCGTAGCTGTATTCAAGTTCATCGCTGATGCCGTTTTTATTATCATCTGCCACGCCATAGACCGCTTCATGTTCGCCCGGATGCGGGTCGGCCGTATCATCAATGCCATCGTGGTCGCTATCTGAAAAATACGCGGGAGCGCTGTCTACCTGTGAGGCAAGCAATTCCTGTTCTTCTATCGCTCTGCGCCGCGCAAGAAGCTGCTGTTCAAAAAGCGCTTGCTGTTCGATGATGTACTGTTGCTGTTGACGCTGTTGTTCCAGTGCTTGCTGGCGACCATCATCCGGCATACCGGCTGGCTGTACGAAACATTCCCCTTCCTCGTATCTCTCATGCCACTCATCCTCATCCTCATCCTCATCCTCATCCTCATCTTCTTCCTCTTCTTCGTAGTATCTCTTTGATTCCTTTGCTTCGGCGGTGACGGTTTGAAACGGCAACGCCATGATCCCCTGTAAAAAAAGCATACTTACCGCTACTAAAAGAAATGTTGTTTTTTTCATATTGTTATGTATATTACTTTGCATTACGAAATGTCAGATTCGAGGCGCGCCGAGCATTGAAGCCGAAGCTGTACTATCAGTACAGCGAGGCAAGAAGCGGAGGCGGAACGAAGAAGATGGCGTTTTGTAATTCAAAGTATATTAGGAAACCGTAGTGCGCGGTTGTGTTGGCTTTACTGTTTTCACCGGTTGCGCGGTCTGCGAAGGTGATGATATGAGAGCAGTAGCCACGGTCGGCGCGGGAACAACAGGGGTAAAAGAAACCACGGGTGCTGAGGGAATGGCGGCAACACTCACCTTCGGTACAGCGAGCGGCATTATCCTCTTCTTTTTCGTATCACCTTCTGCCACAGCGAGGCGTTTTTTTTCATCCGCGAGTAGTTTTCTCTGCACAGCCATGATCGCTTCACGGATGCGCGCGATATCCTCCTCGTTATATTGCTTTTCCGGCACAGTCGCGCCCTCCTCATTTTTTACTTCGCTTTTTGCCTGTTCCGCAGAATACACAAACGAAAAAAAGCCGCCAAAAGCCGCACCGCACACTATTACCACTGCTATGAAATTTTTATAATGAAAGCCCATACTCTCTTAATACGGAGCACTCGCGCATTTCGGTGCATATTTTCAGACGCACTGCTTCATAAAACGTTACATTGTCAGAAAAACAAAAACCACCGCGTCAGACGCGGTGGTTTTGAAGAATCGGCGGTATTATACCCGCGATACGCCTACTGCGCTCGGGCCTTTCGGACCTTCTGCGACCTCAAAAGAGAGGACATCGCCTTCTTTAAGCTCATCGAATGTCACGCCTTGCAACTCTTTGGAGTGAAAGAAAAGGTCTTTCGCTTCGCCTTCGCGAGCAATAAAACCAAATCCTCTGTCTCTGACGAGTGTCTTGATTGTTCCTTCCATGTGATTATATGTTTGATTATGTTTGCCTAGAAACTCGACTATGCCTCTTAGTGCTTTGACACGTTTGCTAGTATATCAGATAAACAAGGGTTTGTAAAGAGCCCTCATCGCGGTTATAGTGCAAGCCTCGCCCCGTGCTCCTTCAGCCATTGTTTGCGTTCTTTGTAATCGGGAAGTATCGCGCATACTTTATTCCAAAATCGCGAGGAATGATTGCGCTCTGGTATATGCGCAAGCTCATGCACCACCACATAATCAATGATATCGCGCGGCGCCATGATAAGCCGCCAGCTAAAATGAAGCGCGCCTTTGGGCCCGCACGAGCCCCAGCGCTTCTGCGCGCTGGTGATAGAGAGCGATGTAAACTTCCAACCTGTTATTGCGCTATACATTTCTGCGCGCTTGATTATCGTTTCTTGCGCTTTTTGCTTGTACCACGCGATCATTTTTACCCGGGCGCGCGAGAGATGTTTTTCGGGGAAATATACATGATCGGCCACAGTGATCGCGGCGCGCTTTTCTATTTTGAGCGCATACTGCTCCCCCATATACAAGAACTTTTCGCCGTCTACGAATTCCTTGCGCGTGATCAGCGCGCCGCGCGCCAAGGCCTGTTTCTTTTTTGCAATGATCCACGCTCTTTTTTCAAATACCAGCTTTTTAATATATCCCGCGCTCACCGCCATCGGCGCGCGCACAATGAGCGCCGCATCGACAGACACCGTGAGCGCGATGGTTCTCCGTTTGGAACGGACTATTTTATCTATGATGATCTCATTCACTGTTTTTTATTTCAGCACAAAGAAAAGATAGTAGGGCTTCCGTAGTTGGATGCAGTTCGAGGCGCGAGTGAGAAACGACCGAGCCATACTTTTCAGTATGGTGAGGAAGTTTCGGAGCGAAGTAACGAAAAAGGGCTCCCTGTTTGTCCACGCGGCTTGCGTGGACACAAACAGCAGTGCCGAACTTCAATTTGGCCGCCGACTGCGGAAGTCCTACCCCTACTCGGTGGTGGTTCCGTCAAACTCAGGCCCATCTGCCTCCGCTTCTTCTTTGGTGATCCTGATAATGCTGTCGCGATGATGCGGCGGCGCGTAAATAGTGTAGAGCTTAAGCGCTTCTGTTTCCGATGTATTGGTGACATTATGCGTCGCGCCGGCAGGAACGATAACGGTGTCGCCGTCGCCGACCACATATTCGGTTTCATTGATGACCACCTTTCCCTCCCCTTTCTCAAAACGGAAGAATTGATCTCCGTCTTCATGCACCTCCGACCCGATCTCCTCAAGCGGTCTCAGCGACATCAGCACAAGCTGGCAATGACTTGCGGTATAAAGCACCTTTCGAAAATTTTCATTTTCAAGCGTACGTTTTTCAATATTATCTTTATATCCTTTTTTCATGGTTTTTCATTAATAATTATCTTGTTCATTATACCACTTCGGGGCGATTTTTCAACGTAATAATTACTCCTCGGTAAGTCCAAGCTTAACAAGGCGCGACCTGATAGCTCCGCTCTTTCTGCCAAGTATCTTTACGCAATCGGCCGTGGAAACGCCTTCCGCAAAGAGTTCCTGCAATTTCTCATCCTGCGCTTTGTCCCATGGACGATAAGCGTTCGGATGTTTTTCTCTTAGCTTATCAAACCTTCCTGCACCTGCGCTTTTCCCATTTTGGACGCCGGGCGTCCTTAGTTTCGCGTGTTTCTTCCCGCCGCACGCAGTAATAAAATCATCCTGCATCTTTTGCAGTTTTGCCGGCGGGATTCCGGAAAACTCCTTTTCCGCGCCCGAAGATTCCTCTCGGAATGATTCATCTTTCGCCACTACTTCCGGATGCACCAAAAACGCGCGTTCATTCCAGCCTAAAAGATACAGGCCCGAAAGCCGCCGCACCCGGGAAAGCGCGACATATCCCTGCCCGAATTCAAACACCGCGCTCAAATCCATCACCGCCGCGTCCAAGCTCATACCCTGGCTTTTATGCACCGTGATAGCCCACGCAAGGCGAAGCGGCAGTTGTGCAATGCGCGCGCGGACTTTGCCGTTCTCTTCCACGATCCACTCCATCGACTCGACCGTGATCCGTACCCCGTTGCGCGCAACGACGATCGGATACCCGCTCACCTCATCAAACGCCTCAACCGTGCCAAGCGTGCCATTTGCAAACCCCTCTTTAGGATTGTTTTTGGTAAACATCACCGCCGCGCCGATCTTAAGATGCAGGGTCTCGGGCGAAAGACATCCCCGTTGCAGTGCTCCCGTCAGTGCATACGGCCCCTGCGAAGACATGGCAAACGCATGCGCCTTGCCCGAAAGCGTTGCGAGCATTTCGTTGTTCACGCGATCCACATCGCTATTGTGAGAAAAAAGTTTTGGTATACTCTGAGGCGCGGCATGACGCTCAACTTTTCTCGTTGCAAGATGACACAAATGAACGCCGCTAAAAGTATTGCACCGGATCGCCGAAAGCAGGTCAAGAAAAATAGTATCATCCTGCCGGTGCTGTTCGGTAAGATAACAAACGATCGGACGCGCCCGCTTCCATGCGGAAGAATCATACGCAAAGCGAGCCGATGCTTCTTCGATTAGCGCGCCCTGCGCGCTTCCTTCCGCCGCCTTCACGATCGGCGGTAATTGAAAAAAGTCGCCCACCATAACGATTTGAATGTCTCCAAACGGGTCTGCGCTTTGCTTGATCTCCCGACAGACCGCATCCACCATCGCGAGAACCCCGGGAGCAAGCATGGATACTTCGTCAATGATCAGCACTTTCGCGCGCCGGACGCGCTTTGCGATATAGTCGCTGGTGGCGATCGCTCCGAGATCTTCTGTAGTTAATTCCGTCCTAATGCCGATACCGCTCCACGAGTGGATCGTCATCCCGCCGATGTGCGTTGCCGCGATGCCGGTGGAAGCGGTGATCGCCGGCTCAATACCCCGCGCGCGCAGATGCGCCACATACTCGTTCACCGTATGCGTCTTGCCGGATCCGGGAGCGCCGGTCAAAAAAACATTCGCTCCGGTCTTTAAAATAGAGAGTGCTTGCTCTTGGGTCATATAAGGAAGTATAAGTCTATTATACCAGTTTTTTCTTAGACCACAGACATACTCCCCTATTAAAAGATCCACCGCGTTTGACGCGGTGGATCTTTTAAACTATTTCTTCTTTGCTTTCTTCGGCTTCTTCACTTGCTTTTTCTGGGCATTGTTTCCTTTTGCCATAAAAATATGCGTGTTAATAATAACGTTGTCATAATTATACCACACAATTTCCCAAACAATAATGGCTGACCTCTCTTTTCTACAGGCATTGTCATTACCAGAAAATAGTGATATAAGAAACTCATATTCAGGACCTTAAAAAATTCATATACAAGGAGGCACAAAATGCTGAGAGACCAAGGCACGTCAAGAAATCGCGGAAGAATGCTAACTGCGGGAGAGGAAAAGAAAAGATTGCAGAAAATAGAGGATCTTCGGCCTTTTCATCAAAAAACTCTCCTCATCAAAAAAGACAAGCCGAAAACAAAGGAGGTGGCTGTGTTGGAAGAAAATGTCCCGAAAAAGACCTACATCATCGACACGAACATATTTTTGCATGAACCGGAAGTATTGACTATTCTGGGAGATAACTATCTTGTCGTCCCATTCACCGCCCTTGATGAGCTGGACAACTTCAAAAAAGGAATGGATGAGCTCGGTGCAAACAGCCGCCAAGTTTCTCGATATCTGAATAAGGTGCGCAATGGCGGAAATTTCAGAGACGGCGTCAAGTTAGAAAGCGGCGGAACGCTCTTCATAGACACCGAGGATGGTATTCATTCCTTGTCGCCGCTGAAGAATCATCCCGACAAGCCGGACCATCACATTTTGGCTGTCGCTTTGAAGTGGCAACAGGCACAGCACGGAGATATTCCCGTTATCCTTGTCACTAATGACATCAATCTTTTGAACAAGGCGTCTGCTTACGGAATACGGGCGGAAGAATACAGGAACGACAAGGTCAGCGTCTACGCGGGGTTTCAAGAGATAAGGGACAAAAATAGTATTTTCAATATCGCCAAAAGATCGGGAAAAGTTTCCCTCCCCGAAGATCTTGAAATAATGCCCAATGAGTTCGTGATCATTAAAAACGACAGGAACGATCGCGTGGAGACAATGTGCAAAGATGATGTTTTGATACGATTACCGATCAATGTCGTGCCATCTCAGGCGGTCTTCAGCATCAAGCCCAAGAACGCCGAGCAGCGGCTTGCTCTTGAACTCCTGCTCGATCCGGACATCACGCTCGTCACACTCACCGGCAAAGCGGGAACAGGCAAAACACTGCTCGCATTGGCGGCGGCGTTTGAACAACAGCAAAGAAAGATTTATTCCCGAATATCCGTCGCCCGCCCGATAAAACCGATGGGCGAAGATATCGGCTTTCTTCCAGGAGACATAAATGAAAAGCTCAATCCCTGGATGCAGCCGATATTCGACAATCTGGATATATTATTTTCTGGCTGGAAAAAAATATGCGCCGAGAGACCAAAAGAGGATGTCTCGGAGCCGACCAGAAAGGAGAGGAAGCAAAAAAGGAAGGTGAACGAAGGCGACTCGACCAGACATAAGTCCGCCGAAACAAACGGCAGACCAAAACCTCCGTGGCAGAAGTTCATCGATGACGGGGTTTTGTATGTTGAGCCTCTGACCTACATCAGAGGAAGAAGTTTGCCTCATCAATTTTTCATAATTGACGAGGCGCAAAATCTCACCGGCCACGAGATACGAACAATCATCACGAGGGCCGGCGAGGGAACAAAGATAGTTTTAACCGGCGATATAAGCCAAATAGATAGCCCATATCTCAATATCCACAACAATGGGCTATCGATCGCCATTCACAGATTTAAAGAGTATAGTTGCTCCGGCCACATCATGATGATGCGAAGCGTGCGCTCCGCGCTCGCCGAACTGGCAGCAAATATCCTCTAAAAAAACGAGAACCGTTTCGCTGAAACAGCGGAGCGGTTCTTTATTTTCACTTTGAAATATGCTATACTAAAAAACATGGAAACACTTATTCACGCAGATATCTTTTTTTTCATCACCAGCATTTTTGTTATCTTCCTTACCGTAGGGTTTGGGATCGCGCTCGTCTATATCATTCCCATCCTCAAAGATATGCGCCATCTTTCCGCGCTCGCGCGAGAAGAAGGAGATAAGCTCACGCACGACATCGATAGTCTGCGCAGTGCGGTGAAAGAAGAAGGGATGAAGGCGAAGTCAATCCTCGATTACTTTCTTGCCCTGTTTATCGGGCGGCAAAAAGTCAACCGAAAGAAAAAAGCGCTTAAATAATATAATTAATATCTATGAAAAAACCGGCAAAAAAAGCGGTCAATAAAACAGCGGTTGGTACGGGGCTTGTGGCGGTCGCCGCTGCTATCGCCGGCACCTACTTCCTCTACGGCGCAAAGAGCGCGCCAAAGCACCGCAAACAGGTCAAAGCATGGTCGCTCAAAGCGCGCGGTGAAATACTTGAACAGCTTGAAAAACTTTCCAAAGTGGACGAAGCGATCTACCACAAGGTCATCAAGCAAGTGGCGGGTAAATATAAAACGCTCAAACGCCTCGATGCCAAAGATGTGGTAGAATTCGCGGAAGAATTAAAAGGCCATTGGAAAGATATTGCCAAAGAGATCGCGCACTCCGTCGCTCCCCGCCCCGCAAAAAAGACTTCAAAAAAGAAATAACGTACCGCTTCACGCAATGAAAAACCCAGAAGGCGTTGCCTTCTGGGTTTTTTTGTTGCTTATATGAACTTGAAATGCTTGAGTACGGGTTTGACGCTGGGAGCGATATCATCGGGAAGATCGTCCACATCAAACCACTTCCATTCGCGAATATCGGCACCGGGGACGATTTCCCCAACTCTCTTTGCGAGAAAATGAACAGGAATCACATCAATATCTCCCTTCGGTAACTTTTTCGTCACATGCATAATATGTGGCCGCTCATCGATAATATCAATAGCAAGCCCCATTTCTTCCTTCACTTCTCTGCGCGCGTTTTCTGCAAGATTCGTGGTATAGTCCTCCACCTTGCCGCCGCAAAACTTCCAGAAGCTGTCTTCTCCGTGCTTGTTTAAAAGAACTTTGCCGTTTTCCACGATCACCGGCCCTGACGCAATGATTATTTTTATCATAGCAATACCTCCTTGGTTTTATTGGTGTATTTTATTCTTTTTAATCATCTTTTGCAACCGGGAATGAAAAAGCCAGGGATGTTATATCCCTGGCTTTTATTTCTGCGTAATTATTTCTTGGGAAATTTAAATCCCCGCGGTATGACCCTGATATCACTATCAGGGTCGATCATGATCCCGCGCTTTCGGTCTTCCTCTTTTGAAAAACCGATCGCGATGCGAGGAGGAATAACAACATCTTCGCACACAATGGTGCGAAATATCTTCACTCCTTCACCAATGACCACTCGGTCAAAAAAAATGCATTCGGTTATTTCCGAGCCAGGGTCCGCTATAACCCTTCTTCCGAGCACGGAATACGAAATGAACGTTTCGTTAAGGATACACCCTCCGCTAATAAGAGACTGTTCCACTGTCATCTTCCGCGAGGGCTTTGCCGGCGGCTCCTTATCAGGCGGGGTCATGATAGGCCACTTGCGAGAATACAGGTTCAGCGCGGGGTTTTCTCCCGCAAGGTCCATATTGGCCTGGTGATAGGAACCGATGGTCCCTACATCAACCCAATACGGCTTTTCCTGATCAGGCACTTTGTTCTCGGCGAAGTTGTATACATACACGCTCAATCCGCCACGGACCATCATAGGAATCACGTCGTTTCCGAAGTCATGCGAAGACGTGGTGTTATCTGCGTCTTCCGTAAGAACATCACGGAGGACATTTGCGCCGGCAATATAATTACCCATGCTGGCATAGCAGAACCCCGGCTTTCCAGGGATCTCGGCAGGATGTTTCGGCTTCTCCTGGAAATCAACTACCCTGCTTTTTTCGTCCACGACGATAACGCCAAACCGTTCTGCCGCCTCATGCACAGGAAGCTCCATCGCGCAGATGGTAAAATCCGCCTTCTTTGCATCGTGAAATTCCCTCATTTGGCTCGCATCGAATTTAAAGATGTGATCGCCTGCGAAAATCGCAACGAGGTCAAAATCATCGATCTGGGACAAATTCTGATGCACTGCGTTAGCGGTGCCCGTGTACCAATCTCCGCCCGTTTGCTGTTGGGCAGGAATGACCTCCACATACTCCTCGGCATCCGGCCTTCTGGGCCAACACAGGGATATGTGCCGACTAAGGGGCTGACTGTTATACTGCGTCAGGACTTTTATTGTATTCAGTCCTGAGTGGTACAAGCTGTACAAAGCGGGGTCAATGATGAACCATTTCCCGCCAAACGGCACAGCCGGCTTCGCCCGATCAGCCGTCAGTGGGTGAAGCCGATTTCCTCTTCCTCCCGCAAGCAAAAAAGCAACTACGTCATCCATTACCCTTCTTCTCTTCATTTCACCCCTCCTTTGATTATTTAATTTTTAAAGAAAAAACACGGCAAATGCCGTGTGCTCTGTATATCATAATTTATTCTATCTGTCAAACGTTCTGGGGGTACATTCACCTCTGAAGTGCAAAGACCTGCTTCCGGAATAACACTTCCTTTTACTTTTGCCCCTTATTGAGTAAGATCAATTCTTTAAGCCTCTCGTCCATTGTTTCATTGATTTGCAGAAACCTTGGAAAAACACTGTCACTTTCGATATCATCACTTCCGGACGGCAGAATTAAAACATCATCGTTATTAGGACATTCTCCCACCGGAGCAACCTTTATCCCTTCATTCTCGAATCTTTCGACTAATGCATCTATGGGAGTCGCGTAGCCTGGGGTTTTCTCTTCTGAAGATTTCGTATTTGCGTAGGATTCCGGATCAATGCCGGGAAACGGAAAACTCTCTTGGCTTTCGCTAAGCTCTCTGGCAAGAGTAATAAACCTTTCGTTTTTTTGCTCTTTATCGTTATTTTCCAATTGCTTTGATGGGTCTTCGCTCATATCTATTTTTTCTTTCCTTTGCTTTTCTTGGCTTCAAGCATAAGTCGCTTGATCTCTAATCGTTTCTTTGTTTTGTGAGAATGGGATGCTCTCCCCTTCACGATGCCTGTTTTTCTTCCCATATATATGTGATTAATTAACTATTCCGCAAGTATACCAGAAAAGACTAAGAAAGGAAAGTGTTTTTAGATAATCGTATTACAAAACGAGGGGTATCGTACAACAGTGGTAGGTTTCTTCTTTGATTTTGATAGCGATTTCCTGTGGCATATAGGTTTTTATATTTTCCTATATCTCACACCTCTGCCTTGACCAACCCGTTCAACCAAACGCAAAGCCACCAATCTGGCGAGAGATTGTTTGATAGTAACCTGCGGAACGGAACCATTGAGACGCTTATCGATTTCGGCCACACCCATGGTTTCTCCGTCTTTTAAGATAGCGAAAACCTGCTCTTGTCTTTCGGACAAAAGTTTTTCTGGCTGTTCGGCATTCATTAGTTTTCGAGCAACATCACTTTGGGCCAGCAGTGCATCAAGCAGGAAGTTGAGCCAAGGCGAAATATCTTCATTCTCCGTTTTGTGCTTGTTTTGCGTTGCCCGGAGGGCAAGATAATAATCATCTTTGCGTTCCTCAACAATTTCATCAAGTGAAGCATACGGCATATAGGCATAATCATTGCGAAGCAAAAGTAAATTTGTGAGGGCACGACTAAGACGGCCGTTGCCATCAAGGAACGGGTGGATCGCCAAAAATTCAAAAACGAAGTTGGCAATAATAAGCACCGGATGGAGCTCTTTCTTTTCCAACTCTTGGTTTGCCCAATCAATGATTGCTTCCATCTCTGGCTTGACCAGATATGGTTTAGTCGGGTTGAACAAAACAATTTCTTCGCCTTTTTCATTTTTCATAACCACCGCGTTATCAGAATCTTTATACTTACCTTTATGCGCCTGATCCTTGTTAGAGAATTGCAGAAGTATACTGTGGAAATGCAAAATATTATTCTCGGTCAATTTAAGCGTGCGATAGTGGTCGAAAATTCTTCCAAGCAAATCAGCGTAACCGGCGACTTCCTGCTCATCACGATTTTTGGGAGGATTAGATTTCAGACCACGCAAAAGACGAGCCACTTCCTCGTCGCTCATTTTTGATCCTTCGATACGCGTTGAGGCACCGGTAGACGTAATGATTACGGATAACTTAAGCCGACCCAAAATTTGAGGGCTTAGTCTCAAACTGCCCTGCCAAAGACCCTTGAATTCATCAATTCTTCCGATCTTCCCAAGTATTTCCTGGCTCAGTTTTATTCTTTTGTTGAAGCGATTTTCGCTCATATTTTTAAGATGTATTCATGGTATATAGATAACTATATCCAATTATATACAAAAGCATCCTAATAAGTCAACTGTTACTACATCGATGTAGTGATATAGAGAAATATGCTTTAAAATAATGACTTTTTAGGGTGTTTACTAAATGAGTTTTGGCGTTTCCGCAATAAGACACTTTTGTCTCGTGTCGAATACGCGAACTGGTAAAGTGGGGACAGGGACAATACTTTGCTCAGTTAAGCACCCAAATCGAATAATTCAAATATACAGCAAAGCTTACCCAGAGCAAATACGGCACAAGCAGATACGCCGCCAGCCGCGAGATACGGTAAAAAACAACAGTGGTCCAGACGATCGCAAACCACAATGCGCAAAGCTCGAAAAAAGCGAAGCCGGGAAGGCGTAGTCCGAAAAACAAATACGACCATGCGCCGTTTAAGACATACTGCACTCCAAAGATCGCCACCGCGTTCACTTTCTGCAGATCCCCCGTCCATAAGCGCTCAGACCACGCATTCCACGTTTTTCTCTCCCCGGCAAGAATCGGATTATTGACTTTCCAATCGTTTTTCCAAGCAAGATACAAAGAAATTCCTATCAGCGCATACAGCGCAGTCCACACAGGACCAAATACCCAAGCAGGCGGATTCAGTGCCGGCTTCACGAGCCCGGCATACCAAATAATGGCAGGAGCGGTAAATATCGCGCCAATGACACCGGCAAGCCCGGAAACAGCGATGGCAATGACAAGTTTCAATACATTGGTGAATCTCATAAGCATATTTTATCACATCTCCCTTTCATTAAACTCAAACGAATCGAGAATGTTTTCAAATTCCGCGGTCATTTCCGCGCTTGGTAAATCTCCAAAAGTAGTCACGGAAAAACGAAGTGTTTTATCCGGATTATCAAACAGCGCCCAGTCTGGACGCCCCTTCCCATATCGATCAAGCAGATATGCCCTTTCCCCTCCAATCACTGTTTCTTTATAGCCGAGCGAAAGATCATAACCAGAATTCGGGCCTTTGAGCCAGTCTAACGCTGAAAAATCGGGCGAAGTTTGCTTTGCGGAAATAATAACGGCATCAAATGGTTCTTCTTTGTCGGGATTTTCAGCTCTTTTTCTCGCATACTCTGTTTTCACGACCACCGTCCACCCAAGCTCCTTATCTTCCATAAGAACGGTAAATCCTTCGGAAATCGCGAATGAGAATCCCTGGTCTTTTGAATTAAAGAATTTATCACTGCTTCCGGTTCCTCCGCATTTACCGAGTATTGCTCCCAGCATGTCGCCTACGCGCTCATCTTCTGGATCTAAATTCACCGCGTGATACAAAGCTGCGGAGGCGCCAGTGCAATCCCCCGATAGGTATAACGCCATCCCCTTATCTACCCATGCTTCGATATAATTTGGATTGAGTTGGATTGCAATTTCTGCTTTTTCGAGGGCCTCGGAATAATTCTTTGCCATTGTTAATGCATAGATTTCATCGTGTAATTCTTTTGGAGTAGATGTGTTTATAGGAGCAACAACGACATCATGCCGGAAAGCAGAATCCTTATATTGAAATCCGACAATAAGCAAAACACCAGTAATTACAACAGGAATAATAGGGCTATATATTATTTTAGATATTTTCATTTTCAATCGATTTGTAATTATTAGAAGAAATTGATGTCAGGTACTTTTTTGGTTTTCCTATCCCTCTTAAAGTTAATCTTAAACAAAATCTATCAATAATTCCATTCGACTATCCACTCCCGCAAAAGACAAAAAAGCTCGTGAAGGCGCTTTTTTCTTTTTACTCCGAACCTGGGATAATGTTCGGAAAACTATTTTAGAAGGAATTTAAAGAATAGGCTCGCTGGTATTCAATAAACAATCATAACTCTTTCGCTGCTTGAAATTTTATCAAATCATCTTTTGAAAACACTCTTGAAATTGAACATTCTTTGATCATTCCAAGAGATGGAGCCGCACTAAAACCAACGTACTCAATTGTTTTTCTTTTTGCACCCCTCACATATTTGATGGCGGGTATCAGGTCGGTATCAGAACTTACAACCACTGCTGTATCATATAAATCATCCACCGCCCCGACCACCAAATCAACAGACAATTTAACATCAACACCTTTTTCCCTTATACGATCATTATCGTACATTATCTTTCCGGACTTAATCTCAAACCCTTCGTTGCGCAACCCTTCTAAAAACCTTTGTTGGTCTTTGGCCATTTTCTCGCCTTTTTCAGATCCATCAAAATTTTTAACTATACCAATATAATACCTTTTTGATATTAAATTTCTATCTCCGACCAAATGATTTACAAAGGCAGAAAAATCAAATCTATTTGGTTTTTCGGGAATGCTAAAACTTTTTAGTTTTCTATAAGTATTTCCGCCATCGATATAGACAGCCACCTTTTCTTTTTCATTCATATTAAAATTGTAGCATAAAAAGAACCACTCCTGCCATAAAGACAAGAGTGGTGCTGTTAGTACTTAAAGTATATCAGCTTATATTAAAAAATCAAGGGGCGCGATATACCCATCCCTCTTATGGTTAAAAAATCATTTATTTAAGGGAATTTCTGGAATTGATGTCAGGTACTTTTTTATGTTTTCCTATCCATCTTAAAGTTAATCTTAAACAAAATCTATCAATAATTCTATTCGACTATCCACTCCTACGAGAGACAAAAAGCGCCTTTAAAGGCGCTTTTTGTATTTTGGCTCCGCGTCGTGGACGACGTTAGAACCTATTTTGCGAATACAGGCACTTACTTTCATATCCCAATTTTTGATATAATATCCAAGTATGAAGCTAACCAATGACAGCTACATTGTTTCGATAGGCACAAAGAAATTCACCGAAAAGTACTTTCGTGATGAGGATGGTTGGGTCAAAATTTCTGCAAAGGGCAAGAAATTTCGGATGACAGCAGAACAGCTCCTCAATCATCTATTGCCTGCAGTATCTGGTGTAAAATCAGGTCTAATGTGGAAGGTTGAGTACAAACATTCGGAAAAGTTGCCTGTTGCAAAGAAATAAATTTATTCGCTTCCAGCCAGGTTCTAACGTCCACGAGGGAGTATAAAAATAACCCACTGTTTGTGGGCTATTTTCATTTGCTCCGAACCTGGGATGATGTTCGGAACGCTATTTTGGAGGAAGTATGAAAATCAACCTACCCTGATGGGTGATAGTTGTTTA
>ERZ1292630.2447-Hain-H41-02um-R3-2447-length-17166-cov-5_pt1 | contig 14954 bp, 17 predicted proteins | sample MGYA00564408_ERZ1292630 | MGnify/ENA primary metagenome ERZ1292630 (study PRJEB36523, sample SAMEA6512641) | groundwater metagenome | collected 2019-01-08 | study: AquaDiva: Metagenomics assemblies of 32 groundwater samples | reverse complement strand
GAAATTATTGAAGTTGATGGAAAAACACCAGCAGAGTATATGACACTTATTACGAAATACTCCGGCTGGGCCACTAGAGTATCGCAAAAACATGCGATCTATAACCTATTCATACGCCCATCCTATATGACAGAATTAATACCAACAAAACCAACAGCCAAAGTTCGTTTCAAAAAAGCAGATAATTCTATTCATGTTCAGGAAATCGCGTGGACACTTAGTAAATACAATGCTGATCTAGATAAGATGATAAACATTTCAACTGAAGTTGCCCACCCCTTTTTAAATTTAGAATTTGATCGCGCTAAAGAAATGAACAGCGTGACCACTAGCCCCGATTCTGACGTCAGAAAAATGGGCGATGTTAACCCATTTTTCTTAACCGAAAAAGCTCAAGAAAAATATAATTTTACCAAAGTTTATCCTTCTGATGAAAGCCGCAAAAAAGCTGGCCTGGCAGAAAATGAAAAACCACCTATATTTGCCGCAAAGTATAAGCATCAAGATAAAAATATATTGCTGGTTAGAATTGCAACGTATTCGCCTGCTGATTTTAAATATCCTACTTATTTAAAAGCCTACACTGCATTATTGAAAGAGTTTCAAGATTCAGTGGATGTCCTAGTTTTAGATCAAACGCACAACCCTGGTGGCAGGATTTCTTATTGCTCGGGTCTTTATGACTTGTTTGCAAAAAAAATGGACTCCTCAGTTGTACAGCAGTGCAATGCCGACAGGAAATGGATCAACAATTATAAAATAGACCTGCCCTCACAAATGGCGAAATCAACACCATGGACTGCGCGCCTTGCGCAAAGCATGGGTCTATTAATTGAAAAAGCTTATGATAACGGAAGTAGACTATCAGAGCCCCTACCTGTGTTTACAGGAAGCACTTACTCGCTGGGCGAAAGCGTTTGGCAGAAACCCACACTTGTATTAATAGATGAACTGGCTGGCAGTTGTGCTGATATTTTTCCGATGCTTATAAAAGAAAATAAGCGCGCAAAACTTTTCGGGCAAACGACTATGGGTCTTGGCGGCAATGTTGAAGAAGTCGGAATATTAAATAACTCAAATATTGGCATCAAGATGACCCGTGGATTATTTTCAGCTTACAAAGAAAATGGAAATTACACTGATGCTGATTTAATAGAAAATAATGGAGTAACTCCCGATATTGAATACTCGCATACTGTGAGCGATTTCAGAAATGGTTACATTAGTTATATTGAAGCTTTCAGCAACGAAGCCGTTCTTGTAGTTAAATAGTCTATTTTTTTTTAGATGTGGTATCTACTGAGTTTTCTGTTGAGTTTTTGGTGGTAGTCACCACCAAAATATTCATTGCTGCTTTAGCTTTTAAATAAATGCGTTCAAAATTTTTGGATTTCTTCGAAAAAGAAATTAATTTTTCAGAAACCCAAGAGCTTCTTAAAATATAAAATAATATAAAGGCTACCGCTAATGGCCTAAGTGATAGCCAAATTTTCTGACTCAAGCTGGAGTTAATTTGCCAGATAAATAACAACATGAGAATAAAACTCAGCAGAAATAATGGCTTCAACAAATCCTTAAGTGCAGCTCTAAAGGCATTTTTTTGAGTTCCTTGAGGAATTTGTTGCATCACAAGCGAGCTCATTTTACTTTCTTTTAACAGAGAAATTTTTCTTTTAGTACCGAGGCTGTACACAACAAAACCAACAGCAATAAGCAGCTTCAATATTAAAAACCCCAGCACTGCATAAGTTAGTGAAATCGCAATAAAAGCATAGTCTTCACTGATACGCTTTACATAAAACTCAATAAGCATCACTAAATCAAATCCATAGATCATAAATAAAGTGATAAACGGCTGAATAAAAGCCCACAAACAAAGTAAGATGCCACCAACAATTTGTCCCAAAATATTCAACCCCAGTACAGAAATTCCAAGCCAAAATAAAAATCCCTGCATCGCAATTGAGAGCATTGGTCCTAACTTTTTACCTGCTGGCGAAAACGATTTTAAAATGGCGGCAATACCTGAAATTTCAAATGTTGCAGACTTGGGCAGCTGATCTCTATTAACAGCATTAAGCAAAAAAGCCAGTTGATTCAGCGAAAGCACTTGCCCAGTTAAGGGTATTTTAAAACCATGCCCAAGGGACCCTAAGCCGATTTCTGTAATTGAAAGCTGCGCTGCTCTTTTAATTTCTAAGCTTGTTTCTACATTTGTTTTTGTATTTTGATCAGAATCTGTCATTTTTGCCTGTTATTTTTTTCAACATTAAAACAAAATCTTTTTCACCTGAGGTATCCATTAATCCCATCCATAGTTTTTGGCTGTCTGGCTTGATTTTTCTTCTGGCAAATCTAGATCTATTGATCACCACGCAACCCCAGTCAGAAGTACCGGTGTGATCTTCGGCGCGACAAGGAAACATCATGTTTTTTTCATCTTCAGCACTCGTAGCAAAGTAAGCAAACGAAATTGTAAGTGGCTTTAAAGTGTTTTTTTCTTTCAAAATATTAATGGGATTTTTTATTAAAAACGAATTCGTGTAAATAGATGCCGATAGCACGATATAGCCAACACCTGTTTTTTCAAACTCTTGAAGCTTTTCGCCGATTGTATATAAATTTTCTTTAAATAACATAACTTCTGTACTCTGTAATTGAGTGAGCTGATCGTTTTTGAGATCTAACTCCTGATCAACAATAATATTTGCGACTTTATACTCACTTATTAATTTTTTTATCAACTGCGACGCAATATCAATCTGCTCTGGTTTTTCGGGCTCAACACCTAGCCAAAAATGCTTATTTTGGCTAAAGTTCTGCGCTAGACTTTGGCTAATACGCTCAACTACTTCTTGCTCATCATCATAATAACTAAGTTCTATTATGGGGCGCATGGTCGGCTTATCAGTTTTAACCAAATAGCCAAATACTAAAATCGACGTGATAAGCACTGCAAAAACCCAAAGTACGTAAGATTTCATATGAGCTCTTAATACCACCTTGTATTTTATTAAAAAAGTGCTAATTTCAACCAAAAGCAGAGATTTATCTGCTCGATAAGTAAGTTAGGACCTGATCATCAAGTTTGATTTGAGACAGGTACCGGAGGAAATATGCCTACTAAACCCGCTGTTTTACAGACGGCTGTATTATTGATCGGCTCTGGGCGCTTAGCTCAACATCTACAGCACTGGAACAAGCTTCTTGAAAATCCTAATCAATTAATTTGTTGGAATCGCTCACAAGATTTAGAGCTTTTAAAGAACAGCCTAAGTAAATGTTCAATTGTTTGGTTGGCGATATCAGATTCAGCTATTCAATCTTTTTACGATGAGCACCTGAGGGATTCAAAACTTAAAGTTGTTCATTTTAGCGGAGCTTTAGATGACAAGCGTTTTTTAAGTGCCCATCCGCTGATGAGTTTTCCCCACTCACTACTAACAGACGATGTTTATAAAAAAATTCATTTTGTAATCAGTGGATTTGAAAATTTAGGTGAAGCCCTGCCTGGCCTTAATAATGCATTTACGATTCTCAACTCAGAAAAAAAAGCTTACTACCATGCGCTCTGTGTTTTGGCCGGCAACTTTCCACAATTAATCTGGAATGAAGTATCGCTAAAAATGAAAGAGCTTAATTTACCAGCTGAAGCTTCAGATCTTTATATTAAACAGATTACAGAAAATTATCTGAACTTAAAAGAAAAAGCGATTACCGGGCCTCTGGTGCGTAAGGATTATGTAACCATTGAAAAAAACATCACTTCGCTTACTGAAACGACAGCCCTAAAAAATATTTACACTGCCTTTACAAAAGAGTTTAACCAATGAAAACGATTTTAGATTTTCAAAAAAAGAAAAATGCACAAGAAAAAATTTCCATGGTTACTTGTTATGACTATACGTTCGCTAAAATTATTGAGAGCACCCGCATTGACGCGATTCTAGTTGGTGATTCAGCAGCTCAGGTAATGCACGGCCATAATACCACAATTAATGCTTCAACCGCCTTGATGGCTTTACACACAAGGGCCGTAGCCAAAGGTGCACCCAGTAAATTTTTGGTGGCGGATATGCCTTTTTTGTCCACCCGCAAAGGCTTAAAGAACACCATGGAGCAGATTGAAAAATTAATGAAAGCCGGTGCGCAGGCCATTAAAATCGAAGGCGCCGAAGGCCATGCGGAGTTAATAAAACACATCGTTCAATCCGGCGTTCCAGTCATGGGGCATTTGGGACTAACACCTCAGTCGATACACCAGCTAGGTGGCCCAAAAATTCAAGGTAAAGCACAAGCTGCTGCCGATAAAATTCTAAATGATGCCACCGACTTACAAGAGGCCGGTTGTTTCAGTATTGTGCTCGAATGCATTCCAACGGATTTAGGAAAAGTCATCACAGACAAATTATCAATTTCAACTATTGGTATTGGCGCCGGAAATCAAACCGATGGTCAAATTTTAGTACTGCAAGACTTGCTTGGTATGAATAAAAATTTCAACCCTAAGTTTTTAAAAAAATATTTAAACGGCTACGATGTGATTTCTGAATCTATCAACTCTTATGTTACAGAGGTGCAAAAACTTAAATTTCCATTAATGGAAAACAGCTATGAATAAAATTACAGTTTTTGAGTCCATTCATAAGTTTATGATTTACCGAGATTCTCTAAAAGCTGATCTAAAAATTGGCTTTGTGCCAACAATGGGCGCGCTACATGGCGGACATGCTGAATTAATAAAGCGCAGTTCGCAAGAAAATGACCTCACTGTTTTAAGTATCTTTGTAAACCCTACTCAGTTCAGTAACTCCGATGATCTAAAAAAATACCCCCGCACATGGGAAAGCGACATTAAAGTCGCAGAGACCAGTGGCGCAGATATCGTTTTAGCTCCTAACTTTGAGGAAGCTTATCCGGACAACTACAAGTTTAAATTAAGTGAAAATGAATTTTCACTTATACTTTGCGGCGCGCATCGGCCAGGACACTTTGATGGAGTATTAACAGTGGTCATGAAGCTTCTGCAAATAGTTAATCCGAATAGGGCTTATTTCGGAGAAAAAGATTTTCAACAACTTAAGTTAATACAAGATATGACTGCCGCCCTGTTTTTACGAACACAAATTGTGGCCTGCGCCACAAGACGCGAAGAGGATGGACTGGCCATGAGCTCTCGCAATGTGCGATTAAGCCCTGAAGGAAGAAAAAAGGCCCCACTTCTTTACAAAGCCTTGCTTGAATATTCTGATTTTGCAGAAGCCAAGAATTTTTTAAATTCGCATGGCATTGAAGTTGAGTATTTTGAACAACATTTTTCGCGTCGTTTTATAGCCGCCATGATTGATGGAGTAAGGTTGATTGATAATGTTAAAATCTAAGTCTATGAAAAATAATTCTAAGAATGTACTTATTATCTTAACCGGGTCCATCGCCTGCTATAAGGCCTGTTCTATTATTTCTAAGTTAAAACAATTGGGCTACAACCTAAAAGTTATTCTTTCACCCAGCAGCCTTGAATTTATAGGCCGCGCCACCATTGAAGGCCTAACCGGAGAATCGCCTATTACCGACATGTACACGAGCGGAAATGTGATGGATCATATAAGTTTAGCACGTTGGGCGGATTTAATCTTGGTGGCACCAGCCACGGCTAACTACATTAACAAAATCGCACACGGTCTTGGCGATGATTTATTAACCACTCTATTTTTGGCGCATGATTTTACAAAACCCTTTTTAATAGCACCGGCCATGAATACAAAAATGTATTTACACCCAACAACTCAAAACTCCATCAATAAATTAAAGCAAATGAAGGTCGAAATACTAGAGACTGCTTCAGGAGTATTAGCTTGCGGCGAAATTGGCTCAGGAAAACTACTAGAACCCGATCTCATTGTTGAGGAAGTTGAAAAACACTTTGGAAACACGACTCCTGCCCATGCCAATAAACATAATCCAGAGCCAAATAAAAAACTTAAAGTGCTGATCACCTCTGGTGGCACAACAGAGCCCATCGACGACATTCGAGTTATTACTAATAAAAGTACCGGGAAAACTGCAGCCACTATAGCCGATGCATTAATCGAGTCAGGTCTAGATGTAACCTATCTACACAGTCAGACGGCCATTAAAACTCAAAATGGTTGTAAAAATATTTCTTTTGAAAGTTTTAATGATTTAAAAAATATACTTTTTAAAGAGCTGGAGCAAACTAAGTACGCTTATGTTATTCATGCCGCCGCTGTTAGTGATTATTCTGTTTTGCCACTGCTTGGCGAACAAGCCGGAAAAATCAATAGCGACCAAGAAGAATTGACATTAACACTGAAAAAAAATCCCAAGCTGATCAATGAAATTAAAAAAATCAGCCCGCAATCGCATTTGCTGGCTTTCAAATTGACCTCGACAGCTGACGAAAATTTAATTACTAAAAAAATAAACTCTTTATTTGAACTCGCAAAATGTGATTTGGTTATTCAAAACGACTGGTCTGATATAAAAAATAAAAATTATAAGTATCAAGTATTTAATAAAACTAAGAACTCTAAAAAAATTAACGATTTACAGAGCTTATGCGCAGCGATCTTTCAGGAAATCACTGCAAATGAAAATAAACAAGCGGAGACCCTATGATTCTTTCTTTAGATGTCGGTAACACCCAGGTATTTGGAGGCGTCTTTGATGGCGCCTTCGGCCAAGAAAAAATGCTCATTTCTTTCAGAAGAAGTTCAAAACAAGGTTCTTCTTCTGATGAAGTTGGTGTATTTTTACGAATGGTTATCCGTGAAAATGGAATTGACCCCAGTAAGATCAGACAAATCGTTCTGTGCTCGGTTGTGCCGGAAGTTATTTATTCATTAAGAGGTGCCTGTCAAAAATATTTTAATATCACACCCTTCATCTTACAGGCGGGAGTTAAAACCGGACTTCGCATTAAATATCGAAACCCACTTGAAGTAGGTGCAGATCGAATCGCCAATTCCATTGCTGCCAGCCATCTACACCCCAACCAAAACTTAATTTTAGTTGATTTAGGTACCGCCACTACCTTTTGTGCTGTTTCTAAAAAAAAAGATTATTTAGGCGGCTCTATTATTGCCGGTCTCAAGTTAAGTATGGAAGCTCTTGAAGCAAAAACGGCAAAGCTTCCCTCAGTAGAAATCATTTCAAGAAACGATGTACTAGGCCAGTCTACAATTGAAAGTCTGCAATCAGGCCTCTATTACGGCCACCTTGGGGCCATGCGAGAAATTATAACTCGCATCACTAAAGAGTGCTTTAATGGTGAAAAATCATTTGTTATTGGTACCGGCGGATTTTCTAGCCTTTTTGAAAAAGAAAAAATATTCCATGCGATTATTCCTGACCTTGTATTAAAAGGAAACTTAATTGCCTTGCAAATGAACCAGCAAAACCAAAAATCAAGCTTTATAGGAGCCGAAAAGTGAAAATCGATATGCTTTACTCTAAAATCCACAGAGCAACTGTAACGGATGCCGATCTTAATTATGAAGGCTCGGTCTCAATTGACCCCACACTTATTAAAAAAGCCAAGATGTTTTTAAATCAAAAAGTTGATATCGTGAACTGTAACAATGGTGCCAGATTTTCAACTTACATTATACAGGGTAAAAAAGGTGAAGTCTGTCTAAACGGAGCCGCGGCAAGGCTGGTTCATAAGGGCGATAAGGTTATTATTATTGCTTATGCCTCGATTGATATTAACAAAGCCGCCTTGCATGAACCAACAGTGGTTTTTGTTGATGAGCAGAATAAATTCAAAGAAATTCGAAAAGAAAAATCGGGTCGTAAATCTTAATTCTAAGTACTGAGCGGTGCAATTCTGGCTAAAACTCTCCAAGACTTCATCAAAGATTGGACCTCAATTTTCATCAATTCAATCTCGGCATTAAGTTCGATTACTTTTTGATCTTTGGCCACAGAATATTCTTTTTTTAATTTTTCAATGCGTGCCTGAGATTCAATTAACTTCAGCGACAGTGGCTCCATCTTTTCTTTGTAAAAGTCTGAGTTTTTGAATTTTAAAGATTCAACTTCAAGTCTGGCCTTCAGAATTTCAGAAAATTGCACTGTTTTTAATTTTTTTGCGAGGCCCGCTAAGGCCGCTAATTGTATAGACCATTTTGTCGGGTCCCAGTGGTACCATCTGATGCCATTGCGATAATCAATCTGAAACTTATGGTGAAAATTATGATAGCCCTCTCCGTGAGTCAAAAATGAAACGATCAAACTGTCTTTAGCTGTTTGCTCTACTGCGTACGGAGTTTTTCCAAGCGTGTGGCATAATGAATTAACAAAAAAAGTCGACTGTTGAGTTAAAAAAATTCTTATACCGCCAGCGAGCACAATTCCCAGTAAAGCATTGTGCATAAGCCAACCAACTAAAAAAGGAAAAACGTACCCTACAGTAATTGCACAAGCCAGGTAGTAGTCATTCTGAAATTTAACAAGTTTGTTTTTTTCAAGGTCAGGTGCTTGAATCGGCAGACTGACGGCCTTATGTAGCATCATCCAACCTATATGGGCGTACCAAAAACCTTTTTTAATTGAATATGGGTCTTTATCGGTGTCCTCATATTTATGATGAATCCTGTGATCGCTGGCCCATTTAAGTGCCGAGCCCTGAAATGCACCAGAACTGATAAACAATAAAATCCACTCAAGAACGGGGTGTGCCTCATACGATTTATGAGCATAAAGTCGATGATAACCCATTGTAATGCTAAGGTTTGTAGCAACCGCAAAAATTAAACCAAAAACGCTTATACCAATAATTTGATTTAAATTATAATTTTCGGAAAATACTAAATATAGAACCAATACTAAAATTGAAATTATAGGATTAAGAATCAGAAATAAAGTAACAGACCAGCAAATAGATTTTAACTTATCTTTTAATGAAGCATTAAGCATATAGCTCTAATACTACATGCTCGAACCGAGATTTGCTAATGCTAATTTACGCGAAAGTATTGAATTACGTCATAATTAGCTATTGGCTTAAACGCATTTAAATCTTTTAACCATTTACTGTGGCTCCAACCCAACGCCAAACGCTCATTTTTTGACAATTTTTTAATTTTTACAAAATCAAAATAATTCACAATTTTACTGAGGTCTCTAGACTTTAGTTTGTATGAAGGTAAATGAATTTGGATAAAATCAAGTTCCTTGTTTAGAAATAAAAATTCATTTAAGCCAGAAGCAAATAGTGGTCGCAAATTTGCTTTTATAGATTTATTTCGAGAATTAATTAAAATTAAACTTTCCGAATTATTAAGATAATTTGTAATCAAAATTTTGCTTTCTCGCGGCTTGTCAAAAATTAAGCGATACTTGGTAAAAATATTTTTTTCTGAAGCTCGAGGTATTTTTATATTCGATGGCAACAAGTAAAGCCCATCCATTTTTTTAACTGCAACTTTTAAAGCGGGGTATGAGTTTGCAAGGGCTATCAATTCCGCATCTCTATTTTGAGCGTTTTCTTCAATTATCAAATCAAGCTTAAGTTCACTCAATTCATTTTTAGAATAATAACCGAGCTTGTTTAAGTTTTTATTAAAATTCGCCGACAAATCCACACGATCTGTATCTTTTAATAACAGCTTTAATTTAGAAATCGAATCCATTGAATCACTAATAGAAAATTCGTGACGCTGTAATAAATTACGAACTATACTCTTAGAAATTTTTCTTTTATTAAAAAAATATAGCTTGTTAAAAGATTCTCCCCAAGCCCTGGAAATCAGATTCTGATAGCCCCCATCGTTTATAATAAAATCCGACAAGCTTTGTAGAAAAATTTCATCTCGAATATTTAATTTATTTTTTAAACTCAGTTGTATCAGCGTCTTTTCAAGCAGCTTAGTTTCTAGTAAATTCGACCCGACCTGAACACCATTAACCAACTCTAGAACCTGATCCTTACGAATATCGTCAATTACAATAGTAAATTTATCTTCAACACCCAACTGAGCTAATGCCACTTCTAAATGTTTAAATCGCTCTTCTAAAATGGGCAAATAATCATAAAAATAGTTCGAAAAAGTAACTTTTTTATATTGGCTACAGCTGTAGATAGTTTCTGTATTTTGAGTACCTAATTTGTCTATTTTATTGACAAGACTAGAGTTAATACAAAGAGGCTTTTTAAGAGCTACCTGTACACCCATTAGAATCATCAAAATCAAAAAAAAGAGACCTAAAGGTCTTCTGACATAAGACACACACTGTCTGTAGCAAGAGCGGGGCCTATTTTTGAACTTTACCTAGTGGCTTAAGCTTTCCCAAACGCCCCACTTTTGATGGCAGTTTGTGGTTGATAAGTGGTTGCAACCAGCTATTAACCGCAATGAGTACATCCAAATTGATTCCGCTTTTAAGCTTCATGCCATCAAACATATAAACCACATCTTCAGTGGCCACATTGCCAGCTGCACCAGGGGCATACGGACACCCACCCAGTCCTCCAATGCTAGAATCAAATGTACTAACACCAACACTGTGTGCCGCAAGAATATTAGCCAAAGCCTGCCCACGCGTATCATGAAAATGGCCTGCCAATTTTTTTACAGGCACAACTTTCTTTAAGTTTTTAAATAAAGAGACCACCTGACCTGCATCAGCTGCACCAACTGTATCCCCGATAGAAATTTCGTAAACTCCCAATTGGTGCATTTTTTTTGCTAGACTGATAACTTTTTTTTCTGTGATTTTTCCTTCAAACGGACAATAAAAACAAGTCGACAAATAGCCGCGAACTTTTATTTTAAATTCTTTAGCTAACTCCATAACGGGAATATATCTTTCAAAACTTTCCTTAATTGAGCAGTTTATGTTTTTTTGTGAAAAACTTTCTGAGCAGGCAGCAAAAATGGCCACTTCTTTTATGCCTGCATCTATCGCCTGCAGCATTCCCTGCCTGTTCGGAACCAAAACACTGACCTCCGGGGCATATTTAAGGCTATTATTTTCAGACAGAATTAATTTACACAAAGGCATCGTCCCCGCCATCTGTGGAACCCATTGAGGAGATACAAAAGCTCCGATTTCAATATTTTTAATACCTGACTTTACCAGTTTTTCATAGAGATCGTATCTTTGCTCAACAGTAAGCTGACTGGTTTCATTCTGTAAGCCATCACGCAAGCCCACTTCAACTATTTTTATTTTATTTTTGCTCACTTTGCTGATAGTTTTTTTCATGAATACTATCCCTGTTTATCATTCTTAAGTTGTATCAGTAAGTATCCGAGAGTTACTTGTTCACCGACTTTAGAAAATATTTTTTCAACTGTTGAGTCTATGTCAGCCTTCAATGTATATTCCATTTTCATAGCCTCCATAACCAAAAGAGTGTCTCCCTTACTCACAGTTTGATTTTCACTAACGAAAATCTTAATCACCTTACCGGGCATCGGCGCCAATATTTTATCGGGAGACTTACTAGAACTTTTTGTTTTTTTGTAATTGCTCTGATAGTTGCCTTCGGCCAAATCAATTAGATCCCAACTGTAGGTTTGTGCATCTAATTTAAACCAGATTTTTTTATCAATGATTTCAGCTGTAACAGTTTTTTCTTGACCATCAATTATAACTGAAAAATTATTTTTCATTAGACACCTCTCCAGTAAGAGGCCCAGGGACTAACAACGCTGTTCAACAGAGGTTGATCAGCTGATTGAGTAGCTGATTGACCTTGTGTCGATTTTAATTTTTTATTCACCAACTGCGCCCATTTTTTAACTTGCTCATCGTCAGATTTAGACTTTAAGCCGTCGGCAAAATAGGTCTCAATAAATCTGGTGGTCATTTTTGCAGAGCGAAACTCATCATGATTTAAAATTTCGATTAAATACGGAATATTTGTAGAGACTCCAAAAATCACACTGTCTTTAAGTGTTCGAATCATTTTATCAATGGCGCGATTACGGTTTTCGTCCCACACAATCACTTTGGCAATCATCGGATCGTAGTAAGAAGTAATGGTGTCCTCAGATTCAAAGCCATATTCGAATCGCCGCCTTGGCCCTTCTGGCCATCGCACAAGCCCCAATTTTCCAGTGGAAGGCATCCCCGACTGATAAGGATTTTCCGCATAAACCCGACACTCAATCGCATGGCCCTTCGGCATACGGATATCCTGCGGACTGAAAATGAAATTTCCTTGGGCCGTCAGTATTTGCATTTTTACAAGATCTATACCCAAAACTTCTTCTGTTACAGGATGCTCTACCTGAAGTCTTGTGTTAACTTCTAATAAATAAAACTGATTGTCTTGTAGTAAAAATTCAACAGTTCCGGCATTTTTATATTGGCCTAAGCTTGCTATTGTACAGGCAATCTCTCCCATTTTTCGTCTTAACTCTTTTGTTAACGAAGGTGATGTGGCTTCTTCAATAATTTTCTGATGTCGACGCTGTACTGAACATTCGCGATCAAACAAATGTTCCACATGGCCTGTGCTGTCTCCGAAAATTTGAAACTCGATATGTTTAGCACGCTCTAGATATTTTTCTAAAAAAACTTTGGCTGACCCAAAGGCCGATAAAGCTTCGCGCTGAGCCGATTCAATTAAATCTTTAGCTTCGCTTAATTGGCGAATTAATTTCATGCCGCGTCCGCCGCCACCTGCCGCCGCTTTAACAATAACTGGTAATCCGATTTTTTCAGCTTCGTCCAATAATACATTAATAGACTGATCATCGCCCTCGTAACAGGGAATTAGCGGCAATCCCGCCTTTTTAGCTAAATTCTTAAAAAAAATCTTATCACCTAGTTTTCTGATCGCATCAGCGCTTGGACCAATAAATACTAGCCCGTTTTTTTCACACTGCTCGGCAAAATCGGCGTTCTCTGATAAAAAACCAAAGCCCGGATGAAGCGCGTCCGCCCCAGCAGCTAAAGCTGCATTAATATTGGCTTCGATATTTAAATAACAATTAACAGATTGAGCAGGCCCACTGGCGGCGCCAATACATATTTTTTTGGTCGCCATCCGGTAAGCACGCGACTGCATGTCAGCATCAGAATGCAACAAAACAGTTTCAAGACCTAGTTCTTCACAGGCTCTTATAATTCTAACGGCAACTTCGCCGCGATTGGCAATTGCAATACGCTGAATTTTTTTCACAAAAAATTCTTCATTCTATTCTGAGCCTCGGCACCTACGCGACGTTCCGAAATTACACGAGTACAAAGAATTTTTGAGGCTGCGACATCTTGGCCACTCAGCAACGAATTTAATAGTTTTTTTGTTTCTTTCATGGCTTCAATACCGTTTTCAGAAAAATGATTTACAACTTCAGAAACTTCAATATTGGAACTGTCTGTATTTTTATATACCTTTTGAACTAAACCGATATTTTTGGCATCTTGTGCTTTAAAAATTTCTGCACTCAGCATCAAAGGTCTGTAAAATGCATCCTGAATTTTTCTTGAAATAAAACCAGATATAATTGCCGGAACAAGTCCTAATTTAACTTCACTGAAACAAAATTTTGTGCTTTCTTCAGCAAAAACATAATCACTGACCGATAGTAGCCCTAAAGCCCCAGCGAACACGGCTCCATGAGCAATAGTCACCACCGGAACCTGACAGCTCCTCATCGCCTCAAACATATTCCAAAGCCGATTAGAATCTTCGATATTTTCTGCAAGCGAATATTTAACCATTTCCTTCATCCAATTCAGATCAGCGCCGGCGCAGAAAACCTTTCCCTCAGCTTTTAAAATTATCAACTTGGATTTATTTTCAGTATTTTCTTTAATAAAGAGCTCTGTGAGTTCAGAAATCATTTCGGGATTAAATGCATTTCGAACTTCTGGCCGATTAAGTGAAATAATCTTTACCAGTGGATCATTTTGAAAGCTTTCAATTTTAATGAATTTCATATTATTTTTCATAAATTTATTACATCCTAAAGACGCCCTGTTGTTTAGGGCCCCAATCTTTATTTAAGCTGGCCGCGATACCCAAAGCTAAAACCCGACGCGTGTCTTTAGGATCAATAATACCATCATCCCAGATTCGAGCCGTTGAAAAATAAGCCGAACTTTCTAAATCATATTTATCAAGTGTTGGCTTTTTAAACTCATTCTGTTCTGCCACCGACATCGTTTGGCCTTTTAAAGCCAATTGATCAAGCTTCACAGTTAATAGTACATTCGCCGCCTGCTCTCCACCCATTACAGCGATGCGAGCATTTGGCCACATCCAAAGTTGCCTTGGAGAATAGGCCCGACCACACATACCATAATTTCCTGCGCCATAAGAACCGCCGATCACGACGGTAAATTTAGGAACTCGTGCATTCGAAACCGCCATCACCATTTTTGCGCCGTGTTTAGCAATTCCCTCTTGCTCATATTTTTTACCAACCATAAATCCAGTTATATTCTGCAAAAATATCAAAGGTATTTTACGTTGTTCACACAATTCAATAAAATGCGCGGCTTTTTGCGCACTCTCGCTGAATAAAACTCCATTGTTGGCAATAATACCCACAGGCATTCCCCAGATATGGGCAAAACCCGTTACTAAAGTTTTTCCATACAAAGCTTTAAATTCATGAAACTTAGATCCGTCCACGATACGCGCAATCACCTCACGAACATCGAAAGGCACCCGCGAATCGGCAGGCAGTACACCATATATTTCATCAATTGAATAAAAAGGTTCTTCAATAGGCTGCGTTTTTAACTGATTTTTTTTTGGTCTATTTAAATGTTTTACAATTGATCTTGCAATTTCAAGAGCATGATGATCATTCTCCGCCATATGATCGGTAACACCTGATATTTCCGAATGTGTGTAAGCGCCACCCAGTTCTTGGGCATCCACAATTTCGCCGGTCGCAGCGCGCACCAAGGGTGGGCCACCCAAAAAAATAGTTCACGTGTCTTTAACTATTATGTTTTCATCACAC
>ERZ1292630.3076-Hain-H41-02um-R3-3076-length-14961-cov-4_pt1 | contig 14961 bp, 14 predicted proteins | sample MGYA00564408_ERZ1292630 | MGnify/ENA primary metagenome ERZ1292630 (study PRJEB36523, sample SAMEA6512641) | groundwater metagenome | collected 2019-01-08 | study: AquaDiva: Metagenomics assemblies of 32 groundwater samples | reverse complement strand
ATGTTAATTCTTCCCACCAAAATTCATTTGGCATTGGAGTACTTTGGAGTTCGGTCACGTTCGTACTTTCATAACGAAACGATATCCACCTATAAAGCGCTCGATCCGCTTGCCTACTACACTGCCCAGATAGGCCGCGCACATTACAATGGCGTGTGCGATGAAAAGGGAATTCCGCTATACCGTATCGGCAGTGAGTCGGGCCATCTGCCTGTCCAGGTGGCGTTTTGGGCGCTTGGCAATTTCGAGCACTGGAGGGAATCGAAGGACGAATCGGCTCTCGCAAAGGTTCAACTGGCCGCCGAGTGGTTTGTCGCAAATCAGAAATCCGGTGGATTGTGGCTGACGCCATTTTCGTCAAAACGATTCGGGCTTGATCGTGACCATCAGTCGGCAATGGTTCAGGGGTTGGCGATTTCCACCCTTCTTCGGGCAAATAGCGTTATCTCAAACCAGCGATTATTATCTGCCGCCCGACTTGCGCTCGAACCCTTTGGCCGCGAGGTTCGCAGTGGCGGTGTCACGGAATTTGTGAATGGTCATCCCATCTATGAGGAGTACCCCTGCAAACCGCCGCGCCATGTTCTCAACGGCACAATCTATGCCTTGTGGGGCTTGAACGACGCAAAAAGACTTGCAAACGACGTGCATGCGGAAAACCTATTCAATGATGGCGTCAGAGGGTTGCTGAGCATCTTACCTCAATTCGATTCCGGATACTGGAGTTGGTATCACGTGGGTGAAGGGGTGCAAAACCCCGCAACGATTCTTTATCATCGACTGCATGTCGTGCAATTGCGAGTAATGGCTGAAATGACGGGGAATCAGGAATTCAGTACTATCGCCGACAGATTTCAGCAGTATCTCAGTAGTCGAATGAATGCGATTCGCACTCTTCCCAAAAAGATATTCTGGCTGATCGCAGGCTCGATCTAACGGCGCAACTGGCCAGTGATTTTCCTCATGTCGAGGGCAGTCAGGTTCCAATAATAATCAATTCCCAGCCCAGTCGACAACGATACGACGCCAGTCACAATTAGTGAAACAAATTGGGTGCAATCAACGGCCAACCGACACAGCAGAGTAGTTAATGCGCCCGCGAACGAAACCGCCACCGCTCCAACCAATGCTCGATGAATCAACTTTCGGTCGGCCACAGAATAGCGAATGTCGTGTTTTGTAATTAAATACCATTCCAGTGCGATAAATGACAACAAGAAGTGCAGGGTCGTTCCAAGCCCGATTGCCATTGCCCACTGCGACTGAATAAACCAGAGCCCAAATCCCGCCTTAAGCAGAATGGCGAGGAATCGCACGGTCGCGAAATATCGCCATGCCTTGAGGGCGTAAAGCAATCTCCACTGAAAGGTGCTAAGCGCGACAAACAACGTTGCCGGAATAAACCATGCCAAAATCTCAGATGTCAGCGCGGTCGATATTGCATCAAATCGTCCGCGTTCAAGAAGGAGACGGATTACTTCAGTGCGATGCATAAAGAGCAGGACGGAGGCGGGTATCAACGTAAACGTGCAGGCCGCAACGGTGCGGTGATACATTGTTGCCATCCCCTCACGAGAACCACTTAGCGCCAATCGGGCAAAGGCAGGAAAAATAGCAGTCGCAACGGAGTTAACTGCAACACGAACGGGCAGAAAATAAATAACAGCGGCATAGTTGACGGCTGAAACAAAGCCAGTGCTCAGAAACATTCCCGCCATGAACCGGTCCAACGGCTCAAGCAACAATCCGACAGACTCGATGAAAATGACGATACTGAGAAAACCAAGATATTCAGATCGATCAAATGGCGTCTGCGATGATTTGCCATCATGCCATGACATCACCGCTACCGGTACCAGCGTCATCATTGTCTGAATAAACATGCCCAGCACCCATGCGACAATGAACGCCGCCGAATCAAACGATGGAAAAAAGGTAACAAGTGTGGTGATGGCAACGATATTGAACACGAGCGGTGCGAGAGCGGGCAGAAAGAAATGGTTACGTATGTGCAGAATTGAGCGAAACAGCGCCTCCAGCGCACGTAGTGGAATGAGCAGGCAAAATGTGCGTGCAATCGACGAAACATAGGCGACCGACTCAGAGGGGAGATCATCTCCGAGCAAACCAGTTATAGTAGGTATTAGCGTCCACGTAGTAATGGACACTAAGGCGATGATCACCGCATTCGTGGTGAGAAATGGATCTTTGAGAGTGAGTCCGCGGGCATGGTCGGGGCTTGACTGTAATAATGGAATCGAAGCCATCGGAAGCGCAACAAAGAGAACCGAGCCGACCAAAATCGGAACCGTGAGAGCAAGTAAGAGTAAGTCGTATTCAGCGCTTGTTCCAAAAAAATGCGCCAACACCGCTTCCCGAACGAACCCCAGCATTTGTGACAGCACGGTGAACAGTGCGATGAGAATCGACGCGTCGCGCACCCCTTGTTTGGTAAGTCGTTCGCGCCACGTCATAATTTATGCCGCTCCGATATTCAGAAGGGCGCTGACGGTGTCGTGAAGAGCGGCGCGATAGTGGAACCCGCCGACGTCCGTTTGACGCATCATGGCGCTGAATGTCTCAAACTCAGACGGATTTGCCCACCGCACTTCCCGTATTTCCTGTTTGTCGGTGAAAAGCAATTCTCCACGCACATATGCGGCCTCGAATACAAACGACTGCCAATTGAGCGATTCAGTCCCTGCCCAAAAATTCACTTCGGTGCGAAGCGCAAATCGTTGGATAGCAATCTCACACCCTGTTTCCTCAAGGGCTTCTCGTGCGATTCCGTCGAGAAAGGGTTCGCCGGGGTTTAGTCCTCCCGAAGGCGCCCGATACAACCCGTGGGGATAGGAGTGCTTTGCTATAACCAGAAGCTGACCCTTGTGATGAACATAAAGCGTGAAATCATGCGCCCGTCCCTTGGCCAGAGAGGCGCGAATCAACCCCTGCTCACGATCGTTGAGAGGAAAGGAGTATCTCGCCCGTTTGGGTGTGCCAAAGCGGGCGGCCATATCGGCGACCATCTCCTCGGTTACATACATAGAATCAAAAGAGCGCGGTAATTTCAGTTTGTAAAGGGAGCGTCGTCACATCAACGCCGTTGTGCCCTATCAGCACATTAATTTCGGTGCGAAAGCCGCAATCTTTCATATATATCCCCGGCTCAATTGAGAAGAGATGTCCATTTTGAAGGCGTCGGGTATCCTCGGTTTCGAGATTGTCGATATTGGGACCGGTGCCGTGCTCGGATGTCGTAATGCTGTGACCGGTGCGATGCACGAAGTAGTCGCCGAATCCGGCGGCCGTGACGACATTGCGAACGGCGTCGTCGACCTCCCAGCCATAGACCGGACGGGAATCGATATTGGCCCGCAGGAAAGAGATCGCCTCATCGCGGGCTTTCATGAGTACGGCAAAGATATGAGTGTAACGTTCGGGGATATCTTCTTTTTTCCCCGCAAAGCCCATCCAGGTAATATCTCCGTAGACAGCGCCAGACTGTTTGACCTTCGCCCACAGATCGAGCAGAATCAATTGTCCGCGACGAAGAGTGGTCGATTTGCCTGAAAGTGGTTCGTAGTGGGGATTACCGGCATTACCGTCGACCGAACAATTAGGCCCAAAGGCCGCCTCCATGTCAAAGGCCGAAAATTGATCGCGCATGAAGTTGACCACGTCGTATTCGGTGACAGTCTTTCCTGACACAATCGATTCGCGAATAAACGAAAATGTGGTATTCTGGATTTCAATCAAATTGTTCGCCGCTATCCGGTGGAGTGCGATCTGTTCGACCGACAATGCCGCCTGAAAGGCCGCCACCAGATCAGCCGATGTGACAACATCAATGCCAAAGCCTTTCACCAGTTCAATGGTTCCGGCATCGACAAGGCCGATATAGGGCAGTCGCCCTTTGGGGCTGTATTCCATCGCGACTCGGTGGCATCCTGAAAGCAAAGTTTCCAGCTTTTCTTCCAACGCCCTAAAGCCGGAAAAAATGATGTGAGTACCCTGAATGCCTTCGAACTTATCCTGCTCGATAGCATGAACGAGGGCGGTTGGTTTTCCTTCGGAGGGGATGAAGTAAAATGATCGGCGGGTGACTATTCCGGAAAGGCCGAGCAGTTCCACCGCGATAGTATTGCGGGCATGAAAATCTGCAAGCAACCAGCCATCAAGTTGATGCTTCTGCAAATACTCCTGAATGCGTGTGATGTCAAGCGACATTTGTTTCCCTTTCGCCAAACTCAAGATAGTTATCCAGTATAGGTAACCGCATTCTTCTTGTCACATGGTAAATGGGGCGTCAATCTGAAGGGACAGAGCCGCCTTGACTTACATGTCTAACCCCCCTTAGATTGTCGCGAGGGTTTTCAATGAACTGCAAGATACCGCGAATCGTGATAACCGGCGCTCCCGCTTCTGGAAAAACTGATTTCATTCAGTGGCTCAGGCCACGTGAACTCTTTCGCGACTTTATTTTCTTTGACGAACTTGCCCGTTCTCTTCTAACCGAAAATCCCGGCTTTCGTCATGACTGGCACGAATTTCATCGCGAAATCTACAGCCGTCAGATTAAACGCGAAAACGACATCGCCGGTAAACCGTTTGTGACTGATCGCGGGACTATCGACGCCTTCGCATTTCACCCCGAAACCATGACCGCCGTTGGCACCACCCTCGAACGGGAATATCAGCGTTATAGTCTCGTCATCCATCTGGGGACTACCGCCGGGCTGGGGGACGAACTCTACCGCACCGATACTGTTCGCCGTGAAAGTAGAGCTGAAGCTCTGGAAATTGAGAGGGCGCTCACCGGAGGTTGGGGTGGTCATCCCCGGTATAGGTACATATCACCCAAACCAACAATTGATGAAAAATTTGAAGCCGCATTGCAGATAATTTCCGACGAAATCGCGGAAATGGCCAACATTTGAGTAATTTTTTCGTCTAATAGATAACGATTTTGGATTTATATATAAGGGAATCAATCATGACAACAGGACGGCTTGCACTCATCCTTGCGGTAGTAATGTCTGCTACTTGCCTTGCAGACTCGGCTTTCATGAAAAAGTTTTCTCAGGACTATACGGCCATCGGTCAGGACCTTCTCAACAACCCTTGTCAGATGGCAACGATCAAGAACTTTGTATACAAAAAAGATTGCGCGACATTTGTCTTTGAGGATGGAGTGATCCACCTCCTTCGATATGTCGACAATCGTCCGACCACGGCGATTTTTGTCGGCATGGGAACTGTTCACATCGATGTTCCCTCCCACAGTGAGCGACATGGCCTGCAGATGGCATCGCACAAAGATGCCGTCAATGACACTTTCCAGGTTTTGTTTGTTCGGATGGCTGATGATTTTGATCTTGAACTCAAGAAGCGGTTCTCATTTCAGGAGACAACACTCGATTGGAAATATTTCAACGCCGCCAAAACCGCGCAAGGCGAGGTTTTCTTTCTCCCGCGAATCGAGCATACCTATGACAACTACTTTCAATTGATCCGTTCGCTCTATGCGCGAGTGGCAGGTGGCTATTTTTGGGCTGATTTCAACCGCTACACCTTTACATTCGATCCGAATCGTCCTGAGGAAGTAGCTATAGGCTACGAAGTCGAGGGCGGCGATGTAACCGTTCGTGAAGGGGCAGTCTTTCAGCGCAGTGAGAGCAATGCGTTCGACGATAGCCTGCTGTCAAATATTGCCTATCCGACGACAGTGGTTGACCGAAGCGCGACTCTGACAATGGGGGGGCCGGACGGACGTAATATTGACCTCGCCGAGTCCCATGTCCGGCTCGTTGTCAATGATGACAGCGCCAGGTTTGTCTCTTTGTTTCTGCACTACAATCTCAAGGAGGATTCGATTTACTTCAACGGCAAGCCCGTAGACTATTGGCGCAGAAAAGATTTCGACTTTATAGGCATAGTGCTTCCGCAGTATGCGAGGAAAGGGGACACGCTTGATTTTACCCTGTGGTATAAAGGGAAAAATTTCGACTTCCCTTTTCCGAGTGTCGAAGACCAGTCCCCCGCCCCTCTTGTGGTGAATTATAAAGTCCCCCGGGGATTCAATTACATCGCGCCGGGAATGGGTGCGGTAACACAGGATGGACGATACGATATATTCACAGCGTCACCTACGGGTCTGTACAGCAAGTATGCTCACGAAGCATGTGCCGCGGGGTTCGACACCATTCCCGTTACGACAAAAGGCGGGTTGGCTGTCAATTTTCTGAAGTCAGAGGGAATCAATAAGAGAACCTTTACCTGCTACGTTCCCGATGAGATCTACCAGCCAGTCACGATCGGCGCCTTCGACTATTTTGGTTCGTTTCTTGGTTCGCCGTCGGCAGTATTCAGTTTCTATGTTTCACCGCAAAGTTCGGCAAGCGCTCCCGGGTTGGTGGGAGTTCCGCAGGTGGCGTGCGTATCGGAGGGGATGATGGCCGCTGTCGGTGGGTTTCACACCGTTGCCGGTCCGACGGTGGCGCGTCAGTGGTTCGGGACTCAAATGCGCCCCAAAACAGACAGAGACATCTGGATCACCGAAGCGATGCCACTCTATCTCGGCGCCATGTATATTCAGAACAGCCTCACAGTGGGGGAATTCTATTCGCACCTGATTAATCGCCGTGACACATTTTTCACCATCGCAGATCTCTCCCGCGATTTGCCGCTTGTAGCGGGAAGCCGCGGCGAACCGATGTGCCGGGTCAACAAAGCCATCTGGGTTGTGCATATGCTGAGATTTTTGATGTTTGACACAGAAACTAATTCGGATAGAACGTTTCTGAGGTTTGTTCGCGAGTTGTCCCTTCTGACCAACATGAAATCGTTCAGCAATAACGATGTCATTCGCCTGGCGGAAAAACACTACGGCCAGAAACTCAACTGGTTCTTCGAGCATTGGTTGTATGGGCGTAATTATCCGAATTACGACGTGGAGTACTCAGTGAGCAAAGGGGAGGCGGGGTGGTCAGTCGCATGCAAGACAAAAGTGCGAAATGTCGATTCGACTTTCACGATGCCGGTGCTGATTCGACTTGCGGGCGCCTCCAGCGAAACGAAGACGGTACGTCAGGTCATATCAGGAAATAACGCTGAATTTACCCTCGGTCCATTTCCCTTCGAACCGAAGGAGTTTCACTTCAATGAATATTTTGGAGTTTTAGCAAAGGCGAATGTGTCGAAGAGATAACTGGGTATCAGCTTGATATGCGAATTCGCTGAAGGCAGAGATGCACACATCGGGGCTTATTGAAAAACCCTTCAATTCACTGTGCACTCTCGAAACTGTCACTCCCGCGAAAGCGGGAATCCATCTTACTCTTTGTCGGGCAAGATGGATTCCGGCTCTGCTCCCCGCATCCGCGGGGATTGGCCGGAATGACAAAATTCTTTTTTCTCCCAAAACACACTTTTTCAACAAGCCCATCGGTTTGCCCTGATCCTGCAAATCTGACATACACATTGCCGAGTAGGCGACCAGCTACTCGTATATTGTGGGTCGTGTTGGATCCCTCTTCCTCAAAAATCATGTTCTGAAAAAGCTCCATGCCATAAAGTCCTAATGCGATGGGTCGATGATACATGTATCCGGTAGCGGTAACGACCTTGAACACAATCAGAAAGGACTGTAAACATGACACAGATGACAAAACCTGCCCCCAGCCTCTTTGAACGCCTCGGCGGCGCTGGCGCCGTTGATGCCGCCGTCGACATTTTTTACAGGCGGGTGCTCGCCGACAAAAGTATCAGCCACTTCTTCGATTCAACCGATATGGATGCGCAGAGAGCCAAGCAGAAGGCGTTTCTCACCATGGCGTTTGGCGGCCCGAACAAATACAGCGGAAAAGATCTTCGGACTGCACACGCTCCGCTCGTTGCGCGCGGACTGAATGGCGGTCATTTTGACGCCGTTGCCGGTCATTTGAAGGCCACCCTCGAGCAACTTGGCGTCGAAAAATCGCTGGTTGATGAGGTCATTGGCGCCGCCGCCTCGACGCGTAAAGATGTTTTGGGGCAGTAATATTTCAATTCACTGTTTCTTGGTAGCTTAGGAAAGAGGGGCATCATAATATGGCGGTAATAGAATACGAGGGCGCCACTTTTCATTGCTCCGATTCCGAAAATCTTCTCAGCGAATTGATTCGGCAGGGGGCGGATATTCTGTTCTCCTGCCGAAACGGTATTTGCCAGTCATGCATGCTGAAGTACAAAGGTGGGGCCCCTATTCCCGAATTGGCTACCGCGGGTCTGAAAGAAACGTGGCGCAATGAGGGGTACTTCCTGCCGTGCCTTTGTCCAGTCCCCGGCGATCTGACGATCTCTCGCATATCCAATCCGGGGATAATTCAGAGGGCAGTCGTAGTTGACAAGACATTTTTGGCTACCGGAATATGCGCTATACGTCTCGATACAGAGAAATCTTTTGAATACCACTCCGGTCAATTCATAAACGTGCGCCGTGTAAATACAGGTCTCATACGCAGTTATTCTCTGGCGAGTGTTCCGTCGCTTGATTCATCTCTGGAAATTCATGTCAAGCGACTGGAGAACGGCGTGATGAGCAATTGGATGTGTGATGAAGTTGCATCCGGTGAAGTGGTTCAACTGATCGGTCCCCACGGAGCAAGTTACTATCTGCCGGGACGGCCGAGCCAGCGAATGCTCCTCGTTGCGACCGGTACCGGCCTCGCACCTCTCTGTGGGATAGTGCGATCGGCTCTTGCCGCGGGGCATGCTGGCCGGATTGATCTTTACCACGGAAGCCGCCACTCGGAGGGGCTTTATCTGTGCAACGAACTCAGAGAGATGGTGAGCAGGTACAATAACTTTCACTATCATCCGTGCGTCTCAGGATCAACCACAAGAGAGGGCCATCGTCACGGTCGGGCGGATGACACTGCTTTTGCAGAGAATGCTGATCTCACAGGTGTTCGGGTCTTTTTATGTGGGGCGCCGCCGATGGTGCAGTCAGCGAAACGATTGGCGTATCTGGCTGGCGCGAGTTTGGCGGACATCTTTGCGGATCCGTTTGAATTACGCGATTTGAGATCGAAAACGAGAACCGACCCAGACCCAGGCAAAATCGGCCTACCCCAAAAAGCGCTCACAGTTTAATTAGTAATCGGTCGAGAAGGAAATCAGCCCACGGAGCCTTCGAAGCTATTCCGCCATTTGGCGAAGTTTGTTCACGTCGAGTATATCAATGTGCGGCCCGGTGACATGGATTATTCCATCGCGCGATAGCTTTGCCAGAGAGCGCGACAGCGTTTCGGGAATCGTGCCAAGCTGGGCCGCGAGGACAAGTTTCTTTTCCGAGAGATTGATATGGATAGGATGGCGCGAGTCGCCGCGATTATTACCGCTATGATCGTCGTCAAGGTGATGCACCAAATAGCGGGCGACGCGGGTTGTTACGTCCGACAGAGACAGCTCATCAACGAGACTGACCAGCGAACGAAGCTTCGCTGACAGGCGCACAATAAGATTCAGCGCCAGATGCGGGTTCTTTCCAAGAAGGGCGACGAAGCGGTCACGATCAATCGACAACACTTCAGACTCTTCGAGCGCCTCGGCGCAGGCGGCAAATTTGCCGCTCACAAACATCGATAGCTCGCCGAAAGACTCTCCCGGCGCCGCCACCATGAGTATCTGTTCTTTCCCTTCATCCGAGTGATTGAAAAGTTTCACCTTGCCAGAACCCAGAATGAAGAACCCGTGGGCTGGATCCCCCTCACTGAAAATCATCCCATGACGAGGGTAGTGGTGTTTGACAACCGACGGTAGAATTTCATCCAGGGCGGATTCTTCTATCTCATCGAAAAGCGATGATCCCCGCAGAAGATTCTTAAGATTCTGGCCGGGGCTGACTGTCGTGCTATTCTTACTATTGCGTGATGGCATACTGGTTTTACCTGCTCCTATTTGACTTAAGATAAGGAGAGCAGAATCAATTGGAAAGGGGAAGTCTTGTAAACAAAAGCGGAGCTTAGAGGAGGGAGTTGAGCAGTTTTTCGATATCGGACATCATGAAGGGCTTGGCCAGAAAACCATCCGGGCGGGCACCATCTTCGCCAATGTTCAGTTCGGCCATCGAATAGCCGGAGATGATAACAACCGGGAGTTTGGGATGCCGCTTTTTGACCTCGGCAAGAAGCTCGAGCCCGGTCATGTTGGGCATACGCATGTCAGAAATGACCATGGAGAATTTTCCGTTCTCAAGCTCAGACAGAGCCTGCTGACCGTCGCCAGCCCGAACCGACTCATAATCAAATACCTCGAGCATCTCCGCCAGCAAGGAGGACATGTTCGGGTTGTCGTCGACTATAAGAATATTTTTTGCCATAATGTGCGAATGAAACCTACCACTGATTAGTATCGGCAGGCAAAGCGGCAAAGTTTAGGGAGAAAAATAGGAGAACTATCTGTGATAGTGAGAGTTAGCAAAGCGGTCAGAGGCGGTGATAATCTCCGCCCGAATTGAATCCAACCCTTGACCTGATACCGCCGAGGCAAGAAAACAGCTACTGCCATTCTCGACATGCGGAACAAACTCCGGGTTTGCGTCTATCTTATTATATATCAATAGATAAGGAATACGGTCGGCTTCAATTTCACGAAGTAATTGGCGGGTCTCTTCGATTCTTTCTCGATAGTGAGGGTCGGTACAATCTACTACATGCAGGAGCATATCTGCCAGGGCGACTTCTTCGAGGGTTGATTTGAAAGATTCCACAAGCTGGTGTGGAAGTTTTCTGATGAACCCCACCGTATCCGAAAAGACCACCCGACAAGGATATCCCGACGACATGACCCGGGTTGTCGAATCAAGGGTCGTGAAAAGCATGTTAGCGGTGGTGACATCCCCTTTGGTCAGCTTGTTAAACAGTGTCGATTTGCCAGTGTTGGTGTAGCCAACCAACGCCACTTTGAATAATTCCTGCCGCGATTTGCGCTGGGTAGCGCGCTGAACATCAAGTTTCTCCAGCTTCTCCTTGAGTTTTGCAATGCGATCGCGTACGCGACGGCGGTCGACCTCAAGTTGGGTTTCCCCCGGTCCCTTGGTTCCTATACCGCCGACCTGTTTGGAAAGGTGCGTCCAGGCGCCGGTGAGTCGGGGAAGAGAGTACTCAAGTTGCGCCAGCTCAACCTGGAGTCGCGCCTCGGCGGTGCGGGCGCGGGAAGCAAAGATATCGAGAATCAGCATCGGCCTGTCGATGACTTTTATGGCAAGTTCTTTTTCGAGATTTCGCTGTTGAGCAGGAGCAAGGGAATCATCGAAAATCACGAGATTGGCTCCGGCCTGCTCAATCATTTCTTTGATTTCAGCGACAAGACCTTTCCCGATGTAAAAAGCCGGGTCGGGGGCAGGGCGAACCTGGATGCGACTGGAGATGACCCGGGCGCCCGCTGAGCGGGTCAGCTCAGCCAATTCGTCAATCGATTTCTGCTCATCCTCTTTCATGCGCGAATCTCTGGCGAGACCGACGAGAATAGCGCTCTCTACTTTTTTGCGATGTTCATACATGGATTGTAATATAGTGCAAATTGAACTGAAAAAACCGATCAGTTACCGGCGCTGGAAAATGCCTTCTTCAAACTCATGCTTTACTTCGAAGCCAAGCTTTTGATAACAGTGCACGGCGGCTGAATTATTTTTTGCGACATTCAGGCAGACGAGACAATCCTTGTCCTGAAGATCTTTGGCCTGACAGGCGGTGAGATAACTTGCCAATCCCTTCCCGCGCCAATCCGGATGGATGGCGATATTTCCAATGGCCCCAACTTTATAGTCGAGGGAAGCGCAGTGGACACCTGAGGCCGCAACGATGGCGCCATCGACGACAATGCCGTTGGCATACCCACGGGGGAGAACATCGGCGTCAAAGTAGCCGTCGGGATAAGCAACACGATAAAATGCCAGGAGCCGCTCGGCGTCGTTAGTGGTAAACTGAACATGCGTACCAAGCGGCGGCGCCATCGGCGCTAGTATCTCTTTAGTGAGATGCATCCTTAATGTGGTGCCGTGCGGCTGTTCAACAAACTGGCGGTGAAAAATCTGTCGATATTTCAAAAAGTAATGGCCATAGAATCGGGGAGGGAGCAAGTCGAGAAGTTCCTCCAGGAGTGTCTCAAATCGATCGGTGAGTCCGAATGCCAGCACCGTCGGAACCTGACCGCCGCTGTAAATGAGAACGGCCTCGGCGATGGCGCTCCACGAAGCGTTGTCAGCCGCCCATTGACAGTCCCCGAAGTAGAAGTCGTCCAGGTCGCCAAGATGATAGGCGAAAAGAATCGGGTCTTTCTGGAAATGACGAGCCAGTCGCGCCTTGTCGTGGGTGAATAGAAGCATGCTATCAAGCTAACCGACAACGCGCGTCGAGACAAGTCGGCTGGTTATCGCTTGTAGCCGAATTTTCGGAGAAGCGCGTGGCGCTCCGCTTTGTCGAATTCCTCTTCGATTCCGGCGGGCGGTTCTCCATCGATAACTCCAAGGACTCCTCGTCCCTGAGGGGACTCAGCGACCACAACCTCGAGAGGATTGGCGGTGGCGCAGAAAATCCGGCAGACTTCGTCGACCGCTTTTATCCGTCCGAGGACATTGATGGGAAACCCGTCGCGAAGAAAGATGAAGAACGTATGCCCGCAGGCGACGTCAAAAGCCGCGACCTCGGCGGCCTCTATCAACTCCTGTGAGTTGCCGTCACTGCGCACCAACCGCTTGCCGGAGGCCTCACAAAAGGCAACGCCAAACTTGATAGTGGGAGAAGATGATATCAGTGTCTCGTAGATATCTTCCACTGTCTTAATGAAATGAGATTGTCCGAATATGACGTTGGCCCCAACCGGTATGGTAACCGATAGGAGTTTTGTCCTGATATCTCCGTGTATCATTCCTTCTCCTACACATTCTTGAACAGTTCATCATTCACGCCGCTGTTCACAACCGGATTGCGGTAATGCTCAGTTCCGGCAAAGCTGACGCCGATAAAAAACATGGCTTTCCCTTTGCCGGTTATTTCAAACCGCTTCGGAAGCCAGACGCCATCGGGAGTCGGGGCATAGCTTATCGACATGCGCATCTCTTTCATTTTGAACATCGTGCGATGCACCAGCTCGGCCGGGGAGAAATCGACACGAACGAGGTTAAATGTCTCGATATCAAAAAAGTAGTCGCCGTTGAACCGGTCTTCGCGGATTTCATTTGATGACACCCGGAAATGATGACAGGTGTATCCGTCGATCACCTCGGTCTCCATCCCTTCATAGGAGATGGTGTAATCCTTTCGGCTGGCAGGCAGGAACGGCGAGACCATTCGATACGAAATGTCTTTGGCTTTGCGCCGCACTTTCTTTTCGGCTCGTTCGGCGGCTTCTTTGTCGCGATCTTCGGGGGATTGAAGCTTAGCCTCTTTATAGAATTCCAGTATTTCTTCGTGGTACCATGCGGTGTCGGGGAGATACTTGATTGTTACCCGCTTGATTAGGCGCGCCTGCTCTTCAAAGACGCCATCGTCATTCTTTTTCCCCTCGATATACTCGGCGTCAAAGACGACGTCATGGACTGTCGCGCGCCACAGCGTGTCGGTGGCGACAATACGGGCAATAAGGGCTTCGGGATCAATCCCCGGCGCATCTTGTGCAGAAAATGCTGTATGTGAGCCTGCGAAAATAAGAACGAACATGCCTACGCATGCCACGAGTTGTTTCATTTGGGTGGGTCTCCTATTATGATAGACTGAATAATATCTCCGGGAACAATCTCGTCGACAACCTCCATGCCGGATGTTACTTCGGCAAAGACGGTGTAGCGTCCTTCCAGATGTGGTTGTGGCGACAAAGTGACAAACCACTGTGAACCGCCGGTGTCTTTTCCTGACGTGGCGATGCCGACTGTGCCGCGCTTATACGGTGCGTTGGTATACTCACAACGAATCATATAGCCAGGGCTACCCGATCCATCGCCGCGGGGGTCTCCCCCCTGAACGACAAAATTCGGGACGACACGGTGAAAACTAAGGCCATCGTAAAATTCGTCTTTGATCAGTGATAAGAAATGGAGAACGGTGAGTGGCGCTAACTGAAAATTCAGCTCCATCTTGAAATCCCCTTTGGATGTCACGACTGTGACGACGGGATTCGTGGTTACCGTCTCGAATGCCTTCTTCAGTTGTTTATCCGTGATGCGAGTTTTGGCATATCGCACTGCCGAAAGGTGGTCTTCGCCGAGCGCCTCTTTGGCGGCGTCGACGGCCTCGCGCCTGACGATATATTCGTCGTCGGTCATTGCTTTGACAAGGATGCTTCGCGCTATCGAATCGGGCGCATTGGCAAGAAACGCTTTCGCGACATCGACGGCCCCACGGCGGAGATCGATGTCATCAAGGCCGGTGCGGTCAAAGAGCGACCGCAGATCCCGTAGGTAGCGAGTGAGCTTGCGAATCTTGACCTGTTCGATAGCGGTCGAGGTGACAGTAAAGTCAGCGTCGGCAAAGGCCTTCGAGATATAGAAATCGACATTGAATGAATCGGTACCAAAAAGGGTTTCCAGAGCGGCGTTTCTCACAAGAGGGTCCTCATCCGCAAACAATAGAGCGGCACGTGAGGTGACTTTATCGCTCTCTGTCAGTCCATACGATCTGGCGCAGGCCGCCCGCACGAACGGATTGGCGTGGGTCGCCATGGAATCAAGCAGACCAAGGGAATATTCCTTTTCCACTGAGGCGAGATAGGTGATTGCCGCCGAGAGAATGTTACGGCTGGAATCGGTCGATATCATCGTCCGCGCTGTGGCGGTGGCGCATGCATTTACCTGGCCTTTCAACGCTGTCAGCAATTCCACGGCGAGTTTTTCGTCGCTTTCGTGAAACAGCTTGGAGCAAAGCTTGTCCATTGCCTCCACTGTCTTTTTCGGCGCCAGAGAGCGAATCGCCTGCGCCACCACTC
>ERZ1292630.2985-Hain-H41-02um-R3-2985-length-15257-cov-6_pt2 | contig 14962 bp, 14 predicted proteins | sample MGYA00564408_ERZ1292630 | MGnify/ENA primary metagenome ERZ1292630 (study PRJEB36523, sample SAMEA6512641) | groundwater metagenome | collected 2019-01-08 | study: AquaDiva: Metagenomics assemblies of 32 groundwater samples | reverse complement strand
TGGGCATTGCTGCCGCCCGACTGGCGATCCAGGTAGTCGTCCAGCGCGCGCACCACGGCGTCAGTGCGCGTGACTCCATGCTGGACGCAGTATTCGGCGAGCTTCTGCTCCACGCGGGGTGGGATGTGGGCGAACAGTGTGTCGCGCATGATGAGATCCCATAATACATTTGACGCAAATTGTAAGACAAGGGCACGGCGACCGCAACGACATCCATGCTGCCGTCAGAAATTCTTGCGCTGCAGGTCGAACAGGGCGGCGCCGCACAACAGCAGCGCATACACGGCGGTTTGCACCAGCAGTCCCATGATTTCGGCCGGGGTCGGCGCGCTGTAGATCAGCCAGCCGGTCTGGGTCATCCGATCCAGTCCGGGCAGAAGGAAGGCGATCGCATCGACGGCCAGATTTATGAATTGCTGGCTCAGGACCATGCTGTCCGACAAGGGATTGGCGGCGATGATCTGCAAAGCACCGATAGCGCGCGCCAGCAGGTAGAAGCCCGTGACCGCCGCAAGCGCCGAAATAACCTGGGTCAGCGATAGCACGCAAAACAGCGAGACGGAGGTGACGATCAGCAGTTCGCATGCGAGCGACAAACCCCAGAGTGCCACGCGCGGCGCCGGCGCAAACAGGGCGAGCGGCAGGCTGAATATCAGAGCCAGCACAAGCGCCGTCATCGCGTAACCGGCGAGCTTGCCGAAAAAATAGCTGCTGCGCGGGATCGGCCGGGAAAGAATCAGTTCCATCACCTTGTCGTTGAATTCCCGCACCATGCTGGTGACGACGAAGGCGGCCAGCATGAACACGGCGCCCACGCGCACCAGCGCCGCGAGCAAGGCCACCTGGATTTGATTCGATTCGGCTATCGCCACCTGCTGCAGAAACTGGGTGAACGCCAGCCCGGCGGCTACCAGTGTCAGTGCCAGCCACAACAGGCGGTTGCGCAGCGCCTCGAGCAGCGTGTAGCGGGCGATAGGCAGGATATGTTGCAGCATGAGTCTTTCGGCAGATGGCGCGGTTGCAAATTCCCGGTGTCGGGCTTGCACCGGATTCGCCTTTCTCAGGTTAAACTGCAAGCATAACAAGTGCAAGCACCTGCATCATGGCCATCGCTACTCTGACCCGCGCATACCCGATCCTTATCAGCCGCTATTCGCGGCTGCTGTTCGTCGCCATGCTGGTATTGCTGCACCTTACCGCGATGCGCGGTGTGGAAGACATCTGGGCGCGCGCGCTCATGGTCGCTCACTTCGGGCTGTTCATCCTGTGGCAACCGTTCATGCGCGGCGAGCAGAGCCTGACGCCGCTGCAGATCTCCGCTATTGCGCTGATTTGCGTGCTTACCATGCTGTTCTGGAACTGGTGGCTGATGTTGTTGTGGTTGTGCATACTTGCCGGAGTGGTCGGAGGCAAGGTGTTCTTGTTTCAGGCGCGCTGGCAACGCAATTTCTACCTCGTGGTGCTGGTGTATCTGGTGTCGCTGCTGCTAGTCTGGGTGTTCCCGCAACTGCTGCCCGGGTTTTCGCAGACGCAGGAGTTAAAGCAGTTCGCGCAGTACGGGCTGCCGCTGTTGTTTCTTGCGCTGCTGGTGTTTCCGGCGGAGACCAACACCGGGGAAACGCCGCAGGTGATGGATTTTTTCTACAGCGCGTTTCTGTTCATGATCATCGCGCTGCTGGTGCTCGGCAGTTTCGCTTTCATGACCCTGGGCAGGATGAATTATCCGGTCGCGCTCACCTATAGTCTGCTTCTGATCGCCGGAATATTGCTGCTGCTCGGCCTTGCCTGGAACCCGCGCGCGGGCTTCAGCGGCGTGGGTATGCTGTTCTCCAGATATCTGCTTTCGGTCGGCCTGCCGTTCGAAAAATGGTTGTCCTTTCTGGCCGAGCTGTCGCAATCGGAGGCGCAGCCGGAAAAATTCTTGCGCGAGGCCTGCGCCGGTCTGGGCAAACTGCCCTGGGTCAGCGGCGGCTCCTGGCGCAGTTCCGCCTATAGCGGTGAATTCGGCAAGCCGAGCAAGAACACGGTGGAATACGCGGACCAGGAACTGGATTTGCGTGCCTACACCCGATTCAACCTGAGCCCGGCCCTGGTCTGGCATTTTCACCTGCTCGGCCAGATGCTGGGTGAGTTCTATACGGCCAAGCTGCGCGAGCAAAAGCTGCAGCAGCAGTCTTATTTGCAGGCGGTGTACGAGACCGGCGCGCGCATGACCCACGACGTGAAAAACCTGTTGCAGTCGCTCAATGTGCTGTGCGCGGCGGCGGAGCAGGAGGCGCAGGGTTCGGGCGAGTTGCAGGCGTTGGTGCGGCGCCAACTGCCGGTGATCACATCGCGCCTGCAGCAGACGCTGGACAAACTGCAAGCGCCGACTAGCGACACGAGCGGCATGGTGCAGGCGCGAAGCTGGTGGCGCGCCCTGCAGCGCAGCCACTATGCCGGCCGAAATATCGAGTTCCGCGAAGGCGTGATCGGCGACCAGGCACTGCTGCCGCGTGAGTTGTTCGACAGCGCAGCCGACAATCTGCTACAAAACGCGATCAACAAGCGCAAGCTGCAGGGGGATTTCGCCATCAGCGTCGGCTTCAGTTGCGGCGACCGTGTGATATTGGAGGTATGCGACGGCGGCAGCGCGATAGCTGCCGAAACGGCGCGTGAACTGCTGCGCGGGCCGGTACCTTCGGATAGCGGCCTGGGCATTGGCCTGTACCAGGCGGCGCGTCATGCCGAGGCCTCCGGTTTCACCCTGGCGCTGGCGCACAACGCGGACGGCAGGGTGTCGTTCGTTCTTTCCGGCGCGATCAAACCGGGCGCGGCGCCGTCTGCAACCCCGACTGCCTAGCCGCCCGCGCGCGCGACGGCGGATTGACGCCGAGGTGTGCTTCGGATACCACGAGGTGAGCGCAGCGTTCCTGCGCTCGCTTTGGTAACGGTGCTTACGCTAGAGACTCAGATTAAACCTATAATAGTAGGATTTTAAGACACAGGCAGTGCGCACACTAATTAATCCTTCCTTAGTAGGATATTTGTTGATATCTACCACTGGAACGCTTAAAATACTACTCTGATAGGAGATTAATCATGAAGCGCGTGATTGCCACCCCTTTACCTTCGGATCCGTTTGTCTCGGATGCCTGGGTCCTTGGCGCTGCGGTTCGCGCGGCGCGTACGGCGGCGGGGCTGACGGTGGAAGACGCTGCGCTAAGCATCGGGGTCGCAAAGCAAACCCTCTCCGACCTGGAGGCCGGCAAGGAATCCGTCGGCCTCGGGCTTGTGCTTCGAATCACGCGCGACCTCGGGGTCGCCCTCTTCGTGGTGCCGGCCACGCAGCGTGAGCGCTTTCGCCGGATGCTCACCTCGACCGGAAATGCCTGATGCGGCTCAACGTATTCATCGAGCAGACCTTGGTCGGCGTGCTCGAGCACGAGCCGCAGACGAACCGCTTTGCCTTCACCTACGCGCCTTCGTGGCTCGGCTCGCCCGACCGGTTCGCCCTGTGCCCTGCGCTTGCGCTCCTTTGCCCGAAGGGCGAGACGCCGGATTCGCACAGCGCGGCGGTACGCCGCTTCTTCGAAAACCTTTTACCAGAGGGCCACGCTCTCGACGATGCGGCCGCGGCCAACAAGGTCTCAAAGGCCAATCTCGTCGGGTTGCTGGTGGCACTCGGCCGGGAAACCGCCGGGGCACTGCGCATACATTCGACCGATGTGACTGAGGCCGCCAGCCCGGGCGCGCCCGAGGCGGACGCGCACCCGGTGCGGCGCATGCTCACCAGAGGAGAGCTCTCCCAGCGCATCCGCGCGCGGCCCCATCTGCCGTTTGTAGTGTGGGACGGCAAAGTCCGGCTTTCAATTGCCGGCTATCAGGACAAGATTGCGGTCTATACCGAGCAAGGGCAGTGGTTTCTGGTCGAAGGCGTGAGTCTCGCGTCCACCCACATCCTCAAGCCGGAGCCCGTGTCCGACCGCCTGGCGGGGCTCACCTCCAACGAATTTCTGTGCATGCGACTTGCGCGCCGAATCGGCTTGCCGGCCGCCGAGGTGGAACTCGCGCAGGTGCCCGAGCCCGTGCTCGTGGTCACCCGATTTGACCGTCGCGTGGAAGGCAACGTCGTGCGCCGGCTTCACGTCATCGACGCCTGCCAGGCGCTCGGCCTTGCCTCCGCCCTCAAGTATGAGCGCCCCTATGGGGATAGCCGGGACGTGCGGCACATTCGAGACGGGGCATCCATGCCGCGCATCTTCGAGCTTCTTGCGATGAGTCCGAACCCGGCGGCGCAACGGTTGCGCCTGCTTCGCTGGCTCGTCTTCCAGGTGCTGATTGGCAACACCGATGCGCATGCGAAGAACCTCACGTTCTTCGCCGGGATCGAGGGGCTGAGCATCGCGCCCGCTTACGACCTGGTGAGCGTTCTCGCGCTCGAGGCTGCCCCTCTCGAGAGCACCTATGCGATGGCAGTGGGCGACGCCTTCTCGACTGATGAGCTTTCTGCGTTCGAGTGGGCGAATTTCGCAAAGGCTTGCAGGCTCGCGCAGCGGCTGGTCTCTAACGAACTTTCCCGCCTCGCCCAACAGACGCTGAACGTGTTGCCCGAAGTGGAGCAGGAAGTGCTTGCCGACGGGGCGCTTCCCGCCCCGGTGCACGCGGCCTGCGAGGTCATTCGAACACAAGCAACCCGGCAGGCCCTCATAGCCGGTAAGGTAGCCAAAGTGCCGAAAGACATGCTTTGAGGTGCGGGCGGTATAAGAAAATGTTGGACCGCAACTACACTGATTCACGCAGAACATTCGCCATGCGCGTCTGCCAACCTGGGCCAGTAGCCTTCCATCGCGCCAGCGTATCGGGCGACAACCTGAGACTGATCGCAACTTTTGATTCCGGAGACTTGGGACGTCCACGTGGCTTTAGCCGAACTTAGCGGATTCGTGGGATGTGAGGTGGCCAAGTGATTGAATATCTCCTCATAATCCTCTCATTATTGTTTACTATCTTCTCAATAATGATAAAATAATCCACATCCACTCACTTATGAGAGGATAGACCCACTGGCAATGAGGAACCCTGAAGATGGCTAAACCTGAGATTTCGTTCGCGATCCTTTCCCTGTTGGAGAGCCTCCGCGCACAAGGCCACGAGGCGGTTTCGCCTGGACAGATAAAAAAGCAGTTGGGCGAGAGCCGCGCGACTATCAACCGGTATCTGAAGCAACTGGTCGACGACAAGAAGTTGGTTTCAACCGGCAAGGGCCCGGCGACTAAGTACCGTCTTCCAGCCACCCACGTTAGCGCGGTGGTCGAGACGGTCGAAGCAAGCGACCGCGCTCAGGCATTCGTATCGCCAACTCTGAGTCCCAAGGCATTGGAACTCAGGGCCAAACTTGGCCGGCCACTGGGTGCGCGGCTCCACGTTTCCTACCAGCGCGAATTCGTCGACAACTATGCACCGAACACGTCGTCGCTGCTGCCCCAGCCGCTAGCGGAGGCCCTCTACGCCGAAGGTCGAATGACCGGGCAGCAGCCGGCTGCTACGTACGCCAGAAAAGTGCTCGAACAGCTACTCATTGACCTCTCCTGGGCCTCGTCCCGACTCGAGGGCAATCGCTACTCCCTGCTCGAGACCCAGGAGCTTTTTAAGACCGGGCAAGGTGCAGGTGACGCGTTCGACCCGGACAAGATGATGTTGCTCAACCACAAGGAGGCAATCGAGTTCATGGTCGATGCCGTTCCTCACTACGGCGTGAGCGTGCCCGTAGTGAGGAACCTCCATGCGGTGCTCATGAAGAACCTGCTTGCGAATGACCAGGCCGCGGGAGCGATTCGGACAACGCTGGTCAATATCACGGATACCGTCTATGTCCCTACACAGGTTCCCCAACTCCTGGAAGAAATGCTGAACCAAATCGCGGAGAAAGCCCGTCTTATCAAGAACCCGATCGAAGCGGCGTTTTTCCTATGGGTCAACCTCGCCTATCTCCAGCCCTTCGAAGATGGGAATAAGCGTGCGAGCCGCCTCGGCGCAAACATTCCCTTGATGCTCTACAACTGTGCCCCGCTGTCATTCCTGGATGTCGCTCCCTCCGATTACACTCAAGCGATGCTCGGCGTATATGAACTGCTCGACGTAAGGATTGCGGTCGAGGTTTTCGCCTGGACCTATCGCCGTTCGGTGGCAAAGTATGCATTGGTCCTCCAGTCGATGGGGCTGCCTGACCCATTTCGAACAAAATATCGCGAGTTGCTTGGCGATGGAATGCAACGAGTCGTCAGAGACGCACAGCCAGTTGCAACCGCCGTCGCGCAAATGGACATACCGGAGAAAGAAAAATCGGCGTTCGAAACCATGTTGCGCAAGGAACTCGATCACCTGCAGGTATTTAACTGCGCGCGTTATCGCCTGACGATTGGACAAACCGAGGCCTGGGTCGGCAAAGGACGACCGGTTAACTGAGGTCGACAGGATTGAGCAAATCCACCGTGCAATGTCGTCCGCCTTCGCCGGCGATCGAAAGAAGACGTCGTCGGCTTCGTCGGGTCGGCCGGGTCCGGTTTCCTGTGGGGCGACGATGGCTGGCGGCCGGCGGACGCTTTCGATATGAACCCGAGCATCGACAGGCGCGAGCATGTGCTGACGATCGATGGCCTCATCGCCGATCCCGATATCGAACCGGCGGTGGCAACCGCCGGCTTCTATGGTATCAACGACGGCCGCGCGAATGAAATTATCGACAAGACCAGAGCGATCGTTTCGACCTGGAAAGACCGCGCGCGCAAGCTGGGGATCGCCGCCGGCGATATCGAACTCACCGGGTCTGCTTTTTCCGCGCTCGGTGATATGCGGGGGCGCGAATAACCATGCGCTTTGTCGGCGCGGTCGAACCGGGCCGGGGAGACACCTGCCGCTTAGCGCAGCTCAGGGCAATTTGCCCGATACGACCATGCGGTTCATCAGCGTCGTCAGCGGGATAAAGGCAACCAGGTCGTCGAATAATTCAGTTGCGCAAACGCAACAGCACATAAGCTAACCGCGACGTGGGGCTTCACGGTGAGATTGACCGATGTTCTCAAATATGAGAACATCAGGCCATGCCCTATTCCATCGAATACTTTCATCCGAAGGTACTCGCTGAGATCGAGTCCTGGCCTGGGGATATCCTTGCGGACTACGCGCGCATTGCGGAGCTTCTTATGGAGTACGGCCCAAATCTGCGGCTTCCGCACTCGCGTACATTTGGAGAGGGTTTGTTTGAACTCAGGCCAAGAGGCAAGTCGGGAATCGGGCGGGCGTTCTATTGCTTTCTCATAGGCCGACGTGCGGTGGTCCTGCACGCTTTTGTCAAGAAATCGCAGCAGACGCCGGATCGGGAACTGAAGCTGGCTCGCAAACGCATGAAAGAGGTGCTCCATGACTGACATCAAGTATCAATCCGTACCTCATAACCACGATGCTTTTCTCAAAAAAGCACGAAAACGTCGCGGCTTTCAGGCCGCATATCAAGCTCTCGCGGTTGAGTATGCAGTCGCCAACGAAATGCTCGCTGCACGTTCCCGGGCCGGGCTCACGCAGGAGGCGGTGGCCTCCCGCATGGGCACGACAAAAAGCACCGTTTCGCGCCTTGAATCGGCTGGCAAGCATGCACCGTCGCTCACTTCGCTGAAAAAGTATGCCGAGGCCGTAGGCTGCAAAATCGAGATTAAGCTGGTCCCTCAGCGGTGAAGCCCTGCAACCGCATGCAACTGACGCACGCAAGCGGGCGCGGTTGACGCAGACGATTGCTTGCGCAACCACGGCTTTCTGTGGGGCGAGGACGGCCGGCGCTCACTTTCGACATGAACCCGAGCGTCGGCAAGCGGGAGCAAGTGCTGACGATCGATGGTTTCATCGCCAATCCCGATATCGAACGGGCAGTGGCAACGGCCGGCTTCTATGGTATCAACCACGCTCGCGCGAATGAAATCGTCGATAACGCGAGAGCGATCGTTTCGACGTGGAAAGCGCGCGCGCAAGCTGGGGATCGCCGCCGGCGACATCGAACTCACCGGGTCTGCTTTTTCCGCGCTCGATGACAGAGGAGGAGGTCGCCGATAAGTATGCGCTTCATCGGCGCGGTCGAACCGGCCGCGGAGCCGCTTGCCGCCTAGGGAAGCACGCCGGCCGCGATGAGCTTCGAGTACAGCGTGCCAACCGATATCCACAGGACCTGATCGTCGAACTCGCCGCCGGGCGCCCCGACGGGCGTAGGTGGATGACTGATGAAAACCGCGTCGTTGGCGCCGGCCGGATTTTCATTGGCGGCCTCGTCTCCTAATTGCCCTCGCCCGTTCTTGCCCGGTGCGTACAGTATCGCGACCACGGTGCTCTGGTTGGTGACCGAATTCGTGGTCGGGCCACAACTCCCGGCCGAGATAGAAGCGCACACGACCAGATCGTTGGGCAGCACCGTGACGCCGCTCGTTTTCAGGTTGGCCTTGTTGGTGAAGTTGGCGGAGGTTGTTGTTGGTGTGGTGACTCGAGAGACCGCGTAGCGGATGCGGTTGCCCCACGCGTCCACCGCGAATCCCTGCGTATCGACCGGCTGGTAGCCAACGGTGACGGCCGGCATCAGGCCGTACGTGACGCTGCCGACGACGCCGCCGTAATAGTCGTATGTGTTGCCCGATGCTCCACAAACGCCGTTTACCTGCACCTCGGCGCCTGCCGAATTGCTGTTAGCCGGACACGGAAGGCGCCCATTCGCAATCGCGTAGCCGAGAATCGCATCGCGCGCAGCTTCGAGCCGGGTCTGAGTATCGGTCCAGTTGCGTTGGTCCACTTGCGTCGAAAGCATCGCCATCATTCCGCCCATCAGGATAGAGACGATGAGCAGCACGATGGTGAGCTCGACCAGCGTGAAGCCCGGCTGCAGCCGGGGCGGAAATATTCTGCGAGGAAGTAATCGTTTCAAAGGCAGGCGGTGGTATGTGGTATGGGTAGCCATCATGATCACGATGGCGATCTCAGCCAGGGTAAAGCCGCGGGAACGGTGTTTCGTCGGCGTTCAAGGAGCGAGTACCACGATCTTGTCGTTGAAGGTATTGCTGCGGGTATTCGATTCGAATATCCGGTCGGCTGGCGTGAGGTTCTCACCCTCGAAATAATCGGGAAGCAGGCTCGACGGCCGCGCCTGGTCGGTGCCGTTGGACTTCTTGCCGGCACGGCCCGCGAACACCAGCAGTGCGCCTATATTGCCGTTGGGAGGTGCCATATTATTCACGGTCAGGCACGCAGTAGCCGGGGGGCAGGGGCTGATTTGCGTGGGCCCGTAGCCGCTGGAAACCGCATAGTAGGTGAGCCTGTACCACTCGTTGTCGAAGAACCAGTTTGCCGCAGTCGGGCGTACGGTGTACTGGCTGGGGCTGCCCGACCAGTTGATGTGCAGAATTGCCGTGCGTCCGGTAGTCGTGTTCGATGTGCTTTGGAGCAGCCCGTTCGTTGCCGAGGTGCCGCCGAACAGCAAATCCATATCACCATCCGCGCGAATGGTTTTGGTATTGAGGCTGGGTTGGGTGATTACTCGGCTGCAGCCGCTGCATGTGGAAGAAAATATTATCTGATTGTATTCCACGAACGCCATGCCAACATTCTGTAGTCTGGCTGTAACCGAAATGTACGGCTGATAATTGACGCTGCCGCTGATCTTGCGGTAGGTGATGTAACAGGTAAACACTGTGCTAGTCGTATAAGAACAATCTTGACTAAGGATTTCGCCCGTAGCTGCAGTCGCGGTGCCGGTGACCTGTACCATCACGTCGGTCGCAAGAGGGGTTTTCCATGTGAGGAAATTCGGATCCAAAGTGACAGGTAAAAGGCCATCGGTGGTGGTCGAAGTGCCTTTGTAATCGTTGATCGTCGTGCTTGGCGACGTAAACGGCACGGCAAAGGGGTAATAGCGCGCACCGCTCGGGAGCGCAGCCACATACGCCGTGATAAAGGGCTTGACGTCGGTCTCGATTTTGTTTGCAACCATGTTCTCAACGACTGAGAACAGATCGGAGTGGCTAACTGCGAGCAGGGTGTCGTTGAAACTAGCGGACGCCGGGCCGGTTTCGAACAAATCGTCGTTGGCGACATCACCGTTCTTGCCTTCGAGATAATTCGATACCGATTTCAGCGCCGTGATATTCGTGGGGTCGCGATTCTGAGCGTTTGCGACTGCGCCCGGGGCGAACACGATGGCGACTATGCTGTTTGCTAGAGACGTGGCTGTATAGGACGAGCTTGGAGGAGGTTTCACGCTGAGATTGAAAAATAGGTCGCCGAAATTATCACTATTGACAACCGTGCTGGTGGGTGCGTTCACGAAATTGGCCGACAGCGCATACCAGAGGCGCTCGCCGCTGGCATCGCGCAGGTCGGGCAGGCCAAGGGTTTTCCAGGGCAACCTCCCTATGCGCAGGCTCGCACTGGAGGTGCAAGGGGAACTTGCTGTACCTTCAGCGGAGTTGCCGGGCTCATTTCGGTCCGGGCATGGCAGCGCGCCGGGCTGATAAGTGTCCAGATTAATGTGGTAGGTTGCTGCGTAGCCGATCAGGGCTTCTTTCGCCTGCGCGAGCGCGGCATAGGTCTTCTGGTCCCGCGCTCGTGTCAAGTCACCAGCGCTCCGATTCAGGCCAGCCACTATCGTATAGGTGATCACGACGGTGACAAGGGCGAGCAGGATCAGCAGGGCCGCGCCGCGCTGGCGTGCCGGCAAATGCCTGCTCGCGGTGCCGAACATGGATTTAGCGCGCCGGCGCCGGCGGTTTCGCGGCGGCGCCGCGCTTCTTCGCCGGCTCGGTCCTGGGCGAGGGCTTGCCGACCGTGATCACGCCACCCTCCAGCCGGTCGCGCACTTCGCCGCTCGATCGCTCGTAGATTTGGCCGATCTTGAGGCTGACGCCGGGTTCGCCCTGGTTCGGGACCACGGTGACCCGGGCCGGGTCACGGCTCGCGCGGCTGTCGTACTGCGGCACGCCGTTGACCCAGGTGACGGCCTTGCCGCTGGAGCGCTGCACGTGGCCCTCGAGCGTGAGCGGGCCTTCATTGATCTGCGGCGCCTCTTCCTCAACGCGGTTGGTGGCGCGCCTGCGGTCCAGATCCTGGCGCTGCTGTGGCGTGAAAAACAGGCGCCCGAGTTCTTCCGCTGTTGCTGCGGCAGGCGCGCACAGGCACGACAGTATCAGCGTCAGTGAATAGAAAAAGCAGATTCCTCGGCCTTTCGCCTTGGAATGACAATTATCAGAGTGACATTTCCTCGAGATCCCCATGATTCATTATATCCTCGGGAATGGCAGCCGCCAGGGTCTACGCCGGCTTGTTGTGGCGAATGGTGATCAGGTCGACGGCGCAATCGGCTTGCAGCCGTGGCGCGAGCACGGTTCCGCCGCTGCCGCGGTCCGTGCGTTGGATGTTGCAGCTTCTCACCGACAAATACAATTTGCTGCGCTTGGCCAGATCGTCGATGAAGCTGAGCAGATCCTCCTCGTGCAGCAGTTGCAGGTTTATTTTTACCCGGCTGGTCATGAAATAGACGCCGCTGCCGGCGCCAAAGCCGGGATAGTCGAGCTGTTTCTGCGGCTCGATGCTGTAGCTGACGTTGAACAGCCGCCGCTCGCTCTTGATCGCCGTGAGGGTGTCGACCCAGTCCAGGCGTTTTTCCTCGCCGGTGATGCCACGCGCCGCCAATGCCCGGTACTGTTGCAGGTTGGCCTTTATTTCGCGCTCTTCCTCGTTGGCGCGATCCAGCCGGCCCTGCACCTCGGTGCGCTGGGCAGCGATCGCCGCGCGCTGCTTTTTCGTGTCTTCAAGATGGCGATCGGCGGCGAAATAGCCGGCCACCCCGACGAGGCCCAGCGCCAGACACACCGCGACAGGCAAGCCCAGTCGTTTCAGGTCCTTGGCGCCAAACTTCATCTGCCCAGCCTTCTGCCGATGGTGATGGCAAAGCGCGCGTCTTCCGCGATTGCACGCTCCGATCCGATGTCGCCCTTGAGCGTATCTTCGGCGGTGACGTCGAAAGGCATGCGTACGCCGGAGATCTCCAGACGGGGGACCTTTCTAAATGCGTCGATGAACTGACTCGCCATGCCGGTGATAGCGCGCACCTCGGCGCGACGCGCGCCCACCACGCGCGCGGAAATGGTGGCCAGCTCGTATCCCAGGTCGAGCGCGGGCACGCCCGCGGCGGACGGTGCCGGGGCAGCAGCTTTGGGCGCTGCACCCTTGCCGCTAACCGCCTCCTGCCCCTGCTTGCCGACATGCCACTCGATGCGCTCGATCTCCACCTGCGGATAGGCGGCCAGGACTTTGCTGGTTTCCAGCAACAGATAGGCCGGGGAAGCGGTCTGCGCCTGCAGCATCTGGTACTGCTTGATGGTGGTCTTCAGGTTTTCGGTGGAGGTCGGGGTCGGCGGGAAGGTGGCGGTGACGCGCGCGTACTCGGCGCTCAGCGCATCGAACCGGGTTTGATCGGTCTGGGTTTGCTGGCGCAGATTGTAGACGTCGAAGAGTTGTACGCCCGCGTACAGCAGTCCCGAAACCAACACCGCCATGCCGGCCGCGTACAGGCCGTTGCTGAGTTGCCACAGGTGATAATGGCGCCGGTGCTGCTCCTGCGCAAATTGCCGCGCGGGGGTGGCGGTGGCCGCGGCGTGCAGGAACAAGGCATCGCAAGGCGCGTCGGCCGGAAAACTCACCAGTCCGGCTGCCCGACACTGGGTGTCTGCGTTGACCAGATTGAAGCGCAGCGTCTCGGTGCTGCGGCAAGCTTCGGTGAGCGCCGCATGGTACTGCCCCGGAGCCAGCACCATCACGTCGATGGGCGTATTTGCCGTCGGCAGCAGGCGCATGGTCACCAGGTATTGCTGCAGGTGCGCCGATTCTGCGGCACAGGTGGCGGCTACTGCCGCTGTGTCCTCCAGGTTCAGCCGGCCGATCCGGGAAAAGCGGATTTTGCCGTCGTCGACGTAGCTTTGCCGCAGGCCCGTCTGCTGCACGCTCACCAGCAGGCAGCGCGGCGATTTGAGCCCTGCGCCCTTGATCAAAGCGGGCGCGAGCAGCGCAGTGGAATAGACTCCCACCAGGCGGACTTCGTTCTGCACTAGCGCGGCAAGCCAGGGCTGGAACTGCTGCGTGTTGGAGAACGAGGCGTACAGGACTCTTTCGTTGCGCCGTTCGCCTTTATCGTAACCGAGCGACAGGCTGAGGGTGAGGCTGGTGTCGCGATAGCGCTGCGCGAGCTTTCTCGACAGCACCTGTCGCCGGTCCTTGCGGCCCATGTCGGGGATGATGTCCTGATGGTAATCTTCCTCGACCACGTCGATCACCAGGTAGTAAAGATTGCGCGTGCCGGCGAGATAGGCGGAGAAGGCGGCGAGCCCGGCGTCGTTGCGCTCGAAGCCGGCATCGGCCGATAGCTTGCCGCGCGACAGGCTGTAGGCCATCAGCCGGTTTGCGGTGAGATAGAGCAGGCGTTTTTTTCGCAGCATCGGGACGCTAGAACTTGATCTTGCTGATGGAGTCGTAGATGGGGCCCAGCACCGAGAGCATCACCCAGCCAAGGAGCGCGCCGAGGATGACCGTCATGGCCGGCTCGATCATCACCTCCACCTTGCCGATGGCATCTTTTACGTCGCGGTTGTAGAAGTAGGACACGTTCAAGAGCGCGTTGTCCAGTTTGCCGGAGGATTCACCCACCCGCAGCATGCGTATCACCAGAGGCGGGAACAGGCCCACGTCCTGGAACGCAGTGGAAACATTCTTGCCCTCGGCGATCTCCTGCCCGGCGCGCGCGAGGCCCTCCTTGATCACCAGATTGCCGGCAATCTCCTCGGAACTCTTGATGCAGTCGAGAATGGTGATGCCGGAGGAATACATCATGGCAAAGACGCTGGCAAAACGCGACAGGATGATTTTGCGCTGGATCGGCCCGAGCAGCGGCACGTTCAGCTTGAAATTGTCGAACCGATAACGGAACGCGGGGCTGCGTGCCAGGGTAAGCTTGAGGCCGGCGAATACCACCACCGGCGTGAGCAGGATCAGCCACCAGTAGTTGATGAAAAAGGCCGACACCTGAATCAGGACGCGTGTCTGCAGCGGGATCGCCTGACCGGTGCCCTTGATGAAGCCGATCATCTGCGGCACCAGATAGATCATCAGGAACAGGGTCACCGCGAGCACGATGCTGCCGACGAAGGCCGGGTACATCAGCAGTTTTTTCGTCTGCGTGATGAGTTCGTCCTCCCATTTCAGGTTTTCGGCGAGGCTTTTCAGAACCTCGGACATGCGCCCGGTCTCCTCGCCCGCGCGGATCAGGCTGGCGAATACCGCGGGGAACACGTCGGCATAGTCGGCCATGGCGGCCGACAGGCCCTGCCCGCCCTGGATGCTTTCGATCAGGCCGCCAATGATCTCGCGAAAGCGCGGGTTCTCCACGCTGTCGCGCAGGTCCGTCAGCGACTCGATGATGGCGACGCCGGCGGACGTCAGTTGCTCCAGATGGAAGCAGAAGTTGATCAGATCGCGGCGCCCGATCGTGCCCTTGAACATGCTCGAGCGCCTGCGTGCCGGACCGCCGATGACAAGGTCCAGCCCCATGCGCTGCAGGCGCAGTTCGAGGTCGATCGGGTTGATGGCTTCGATCTGTCCCATGAGCGACCTGCCGCGGCCATCGATTGCCTTGTAAGAGTACAGCGCCATGCGGGTGGGGGGGCGGCGGCAGGCGCGCTACATGCGGTCGGTGAGGTCCACCACCCGCATCAGCTCGTCCAGCGCGGTCGTGCCCTCGAGCACGCGGCGCGCGCCGTCGTCGGCGAGGGTGCGGAAACCCTTGGCTATGGCGGCACGTTGAATCTCGCGCGCGGTGGCGCGCCGCGAAATCAGTTCATCCATGTCGACATCCAGCTTCAGTATCTCCATGATCGCCAGCCGCCCGCGGTAGCCCTGGTAA
>ERZ1292630.3074-Hain-H41-02um-R3-3074-length-14965-cov-7_pt1 | contig 14965 bp, 14 predicted proteins | sample MGYA00564408_ERZ1292630 | MGnify/ENA primary metagenome ERZ1292630 (study PRJEB36523, sample SAMEA6512641) | groundwater metagenome | collected 2019-01-08 | study: AquaDiva: Metagenomics assemblies of 32 groundwater samples | reverse complement strand
CTGCAAACCAAAAATACTTTGGCAAATGGCACGGCGTCATACCAGTCTGCCTACGGACAGCTCGTTAGCCAAGTGGGTAATAAAACTCGAGAGTTGGAAGTAACCAGTAAAGCGCAAGCTACTTTACTGAAACAAACTGAAAACACCATGCAATCAGTATCGGGTGTTAATCTGGATGAAGAAGCTGCTAATTTAATGCGCTTCCAGCAAGCATATCAAGCTTCAAGCAAGGTCATCGAAATGAGTAATACACTGTTTGATTCAATTCTTCGTATTGGTTAAAGATATATTCAGGCTAAAGGCAATATTATGCGCGTCAGTACAAATACAATTTATGAAACCGGAACTAATTTAATGCTGCAACAGCAGGAATCATTAGTTAAAACGCAACAACAGCTTTCTACCGGTAGGCGCATCCTAGCCCCTTCAGATGATCCTATTGCTGCAGCGCAAGCATTAAATGTTACACAATCAGAATCATTGAACAAGCAATATGCGGTTAATCGCGCCAGCGCCAATTCTTCGTTGGGATTGGAAGAAAATATATTAAAGCAAGTCACTTCGCTTCTTCAAGATGTTCATGGCACAACAGTCTATGGCGGAAATTCGACACTGACAGATGCTGACAGAAAGATTCTAGCGACGGAATTGCGAAGTAAGTTGGATTCATTAGTTGGCTTGGCCAATACAACGGATGAAAATGGACAATTTTTATTTTCAGGTTATCAAGCAAGTACAAAACCTTTTGTTCAAACCGGATTAAATGTGCAATATTCGGGAGATCAAGGACAAAGATTGAATCAAGTAGGACCGGCGCGCCAACTTGCTATCAGTGACTCGGGCACGGATATTTTTGAACGTATAAAGAATGGTAACGGTGTTTTCGCAACCGCAGCAAATTCCCTAAACTTAGGGACAGGTGTAATTGATGGTGGATCGGTGATTACTCCAGCGAGCCTAACCGGCGCTAATTACGATATAAATTTCAATGTTGCTGCTGGTTTGACAACTTATGATATCGTCAACACCACAACAGGATTACCAGTTTCTTCAGCCAATCCCTACGTAGGTAACAGTACAATCAGTTTTGATGGAATACAGGTGAGTATTAAAGGTAATCCGGCGAACGGGGATAAATTTACAGTTTCTCCCAGTAGCAATCAAAGTATTTTCAAAACCGTAAGCGATCTAATTACAGCACTTGAAACGCCATCCAGTGGGCAGCCTGGGGGTACTCGACTTGCGAATAGTTTAAGCACAGCGCTACAAAGTATTAATAATAGCTTAGAGCATGTGCTTACAAAACAGTCCTCTATTGGGGCCCGGATGAATGAAATCGATACCTTGGAAAGTGTCGGTAGTGATCAAGATATTCAATTTAAGCAATTACTATCACAATTACAAGATGTTGATTTCGCAAAAGCAACATCAGATTTCCAAAGACAACAGCTGTATCTTCAAGCCGCACAGCAGTCCTATATTAAAATTTCCGGGTTATCCTTGTTTAATTATATTTAGACATAGCAATTTCTTTCTTAAGTTATTTTTTTTCGCTGATAGTTTATGCCTTGATATCCAATATCGTGACGAATCTGATAGTCATCAAAGTGAATTTTTTCAATGAGTTTATAGGCATTCTGCTGCGCGATTCTAACGTTTTCACCTAATGCGGTTACGCATACAACACGACCTCCTGCCGTCATAATTTCCTTTTCATCATTCCCTCCCATGCGCGTTCCGGCATGAAAAATATGAAAACTGTCGGTATTTTCTTGGTCAATGATAAGATCCTGTAGGCCTTCGATTACGTCATTCTTTCTCGGATTCTCCGGATAGCCATACGCTGCCATCACAACACCCAAAGCAGCACGCCGGTCCCATTCTGCATCAACTTTATCCAGTGTTCCATTGACAGCATGCTCTATTAACGTCAGCAGGTCACTTTTTAGCCGTAACATGATGGGTTGAGTTTCTGGATCTCCCAGTCGGCAATTAAATTCAAGTACTTTTGCTTGATCTTCCGCAGTAATCATTAATCCGGCATATAGAAAACCGGTATAGTGGATGCCCTCTTCTTTTAATCCATTGATTACCGGATAGACAATATTGCGCATGATTTGCGCATGTAGGCTGGGTGATATAAAAGGTGTTGGCGAATATGCACCCATTCCACCAGTATTGGGACCCAGGTCTCCATCAAATAGGCGTTTATGATCCTGGCTAGTAGCCAAAGGCAGAATATGGCATCCATCGGTCATAACAATAAAACTGACTTCTGTGCCGTGCAGGAATTCCTCAATAATAATTTCATAGCCCGCACTGCCAAAATTCTTTTCTACCAGTATGTCGTTGACGGCAGAATGTGCTTGTTCATTAGTTTGAGCAACTACAACACCTTTCCCCGCAGCGAGCCCATCGGCTTTAATTACCAGAGGAGCGGATTTCTGATCGATATACTCATGTGCTAGCACAGGATCTTGGAATCTTGCATAGTTTGCTGTCGGAATATGGTGCCGTTGCATGAATTCCTTGGCAAAGATCTTTGAAGTTTCGAGTCGAGCTGCTTGTTGGGTTGGGCCAAATATTTTCAGGTCAGCGGCCTGGAATGCATCAACGATACCTGCAGCCAGTGAGGTTTCTGGACCTACGATCGTTATCGCAATGTGCTCTCTCTTTGTAAATTCAATTAATTCTGGAATGGATGTGATCGAAATATTCTCAAGTCCACGCTCTAAGGCAGTACCCGCATTACCCGGCGCCACAAATACTTTTTGGATTCGAGGTGATAGACTCAGTTTCCATGCCAATGCATGCTCTCTGCCGCCGCCACCAATAACCAGTAACTTCATGATATTGTGAGATTCTCTAATGTCTGAAATGACGAATTCCGGTGAACACCATTGAAACACCCTGTTCATCGGCGGCAGCAATAACTTCATTGTCACGGATACTGCCACCGGGCTGAATTACTGCTGTTGCACCAGCTTGCACCACAACATCTAAACCATCCCGAAAAGGGAAAAATGCATCCGATGCAACCACAGATCCAGCAAGTGTGAGGCCTGCTTGCTGCGCTTTTATAGAAGCGATGCGTGCACTATCAACACGGCTCATTTGACCAGCGCCGATACCGGTGGTTTGACCATTGCTGCAAAATACGATGGCGTTAGATTTAACAAATTTTGCAACGCGCCATGCAAAAAGTAAGTCTTCTAATTGTTGCGGCGTGGGTACTATTTTGGTGACTATTTTAAGATCTGCACCTGTAATATTCAAAATGTCAGGTGTTTGCACAAGAATACCACCGCCGATTCGTTTTAAATCATAGCGATGATGCCCAATTTGTAATGGTAGAATCAATACACGGATGTTATTTTTTTGCAATAAAAGCTGTTGGGCTTCCTGCGTAATTTCAGGCGCAATAATGACTTCAACGAATTGTTTTAAAACAGCCTCAACAGTTTCTGTGCCTATGGTTCGGTTAAATGCGATGATACCGCCAAAAGCAGAAGTTGGATCGGTTGTAAATGCAAGTTGGTAGGCACGCAAGGTTGTTTCAGCAATGGCTATGCCGCAAGGATTAGCATGTTTAACAATCACGCAGGCCGGACTGTCAAAAGTTTTGACACATTCCCAGGCTGCATCGGTATCAGCGATGTTGTTGTAGGATAATTCTTTTCCTTGCAATTGCTGATAATTTGCTAAACTGCCTGGAGTTATGGTTTCATCGCGATAGAAAGTAGCTTTCTGATGCGGATTTTCTCCATAACGTAAGTGCTGTGCAATGCTGAAATTCAGGTTGAGGGAATCTGGGAAATCTTTTTGATGATAATCGGTATCTAATGCAGTTAAATAGTTACTGATGGTGCTGTCATAAGCAGCTGTATGTGTAAAAGCTTTTTTTGCCCACATAAAACGGGTAGCCGAACTAATAGATCCCTGATTCGCTGCCAGTTCTTCACAAAGCAATGAATAATCTTGAGGGTCTGTGACAACAGTTACTTTCTGATAATTCTTGGCGGCTGCACGTACCATGGTAGGGCCGCCAATATCAATATTTTCAATAGCATCGACCAAACTGCAATTCTGTTCCGCAATCGTTTGTCTGAAAGGATACAGGTTGACGATGACTAGTTCTATATTCGGAATAGATGCTTTATTAAGCGCATGCTGGTGATCCAATAAATCATTACGCGCGAGTATGCCGGCATGAATTTTCGGGTGCAGTGTTTTGACCCGGCCATCGAGCATTTCTGGAAAACCAGTGTAGTCGCTGACTTCAATAACACTTATCCCCGCTCCAAATAACAATTTGGCAGTACCCCCTGTTGACAGGATAGTTATATCGTATTGAATCAGTTTTTTTGCTAAGTCGATAATCCCGGTTTTATCGGAGACGCTGATGAGTGCATATTTAATAGTCATTTAATTTGGAATTGTTTCATTTTTTGACGTAGCGTATTTCGATTTATTCCGAGAAGGTCCGCTGCTTGAGTTTGATTGCCTTTGGTATGTTGTATGGCAATTTCAATCAAGGGTTTCTCAACGCTTTGAATTACCATGCTATATAGATTCCCGGGTTTCTCTCCATCCAGGTCGTTGAGATAGCCGCCGATAGCCTTGCGTATACAGGATGCAATTTCATTCTCCTTGATAGCATTCATAAACTAACTGTTCCCTTCTTTGATATAACTCAATCTTTGACCTTCTTCAGCTAATTTTGAGAAAAATTTATTGGTCTCTATAATTTGCTGATCACTGGTTTGTAATTGATTCATTGACTGACGAAAGCCAGCGGAGCCAACGAGTCCTTTGGTGTACCAGGATATGTGTTTGCGTGCAATGCGAACACCCGAGTATTCGCCATAGAAATTATATAAATCATGCAGATGATTAATGAGTACTTGATGTATTTCCGCTACTTCGGGTGGTTGTAGGTATTGATCAGTTGCAAGAAAATGATTTATTTCACGAAATATCCATGGCCTGCCTTGTGCGGCGCGACCTATCATCACTGCATCGGCTTTTGTATAGGCAAGAATATATTTTGCTTTTTCGGGAGTAGTAATATCACCATTCGCAATGATTGGGATCTTGGCGGCGGCTTTAACAGCCGCGATCGTGTCATATTCGGCAGTACCGGTATATGCGCAAGCTCTTGTGCGGCCATGAATAGCGAGTGCTTGAATGCCTGAGTTTTCAGCAATATGTGCTATGGCTAATGCATTCTTATGTTGTTTGTCCCAGCCGGTACGAATCTTAAGTGTGACAGGTATATCTACAGCCTTTACTACTGCATCAAGAATTCTTTCCACTAACTTCTCATCTTGAAGTAATGCAGATCCGGCCATTACATTACATATTTTCTTTGCTGGACAACCCATGTTTATGTCAATAATCTGAGCACCATTTTCAACATTGTAACGTGCCGCAGCTGCAAGCATTTTGGGATCAGCACCGGCAATCTGAACTGAGATGGGGGAAACCTCACCTTCATGATTCGCTCGTCGTAGTGTTTTTTGAGAGCCCCATAGTAACGAATTACTCGACACCATTTCAGAGACAGCCATACCGGCACCCATAATTTTGCATAACTGTCTAAACGGACGATCGGTTACGCCCGCCATCGGAGCAACAATCAGTTTGTTTTTTAGAGTGTGTGTGCCAATCTGCATGTAAACGGTGTCTATAGGCTGGTGGTTATTGATAATCAAAATATTGTTGTTGAGTAACGATCATCTGGACACTCAGTGGCGATCCTGATAATTGGAGCGAGTGATTACATAATTTTCACATTCCGTTGGATCTAATTATAGCTTTTGTCAGACCGATAGTGGAGGTATGTTTGGAAATTATCCTCTGGCCCCAAATATCATTCGACGGGCAACAAATCTTTTGAGGGGCGGAATACAGTTCAATGTACTTAATCCGGCTCCACAAGCGTGTTTGAGTATTTTATTTTCATTAGAAAAAAGCTTGATCAATGAGTCTGTAAATAGCCTGCCGGCATTACTATCAATGCGCCTTCTTTGACGATACCTGGATAACATAGTTGGCGTGCCAATTTCCAGTGCCGTGTTTTGTGTGTTGATGATCTCACAGGCCAATTCATAGGCGTCTCTCAGGCCCAAATTAAACCCTTGTCCTGCGACGGGATGTAATGTTTGGGCCGCGTTACCAATTAGTGCAATCCTTTGAGTTGTGGCCGGTGCTGCATATTTGAGTGCCAATGGGAATGCAGATCTTTTTCCTGTTTTAATGAATTTTCCAAGCCTATTACCAAAATGCTGATGTAGTCGAATCAGAAAATCCACATCGTCCAGCGCGGTAATTTCTTTCATTGCCTCGGGGCTTACAGTCCACACTAAAGCGAAGTCTTCACCGTTTGGAAGCAATGCAACCGGCCCCTCAGTTGTAAAGCGTTCGTAAGCTATACCTGTTTGCATTTTTTCGGCTTGAACATTTGCAACAATGGCCCATTGCTGATAATCGTATGTTTGATAGGTAATATTAGGTATTTGCTTGGCCAATTGGCCGCCATCGGCGAGAACAAGTAGTTTAGCTGAAACCTTTTCTTTTTTACCCTGGTAGTCGAAATAGACATAACCCAAATGGTCATCGGTATCGAGTTGAGTGACAATTGCACCAGCAATGTAGTCCGATTTTCTTTCGGTTAATTTCTTGTGCATGGAGCAAAAAAGGCCGTGATAATTCACTACATATCCTAATGCTGGAACACCTGCGTCATCCGGTGTTAAAACAGTTTGGCCGAAACTGCCGCGGTTGGAAATATGGATAGTAGTGATTGGAGTATTCTGTGTCAGTTCGCTCCATACCCCTAAGCGATGCAATATCAGACGGCTTCCATGTGATAATGCCAATGGACGAGGGTCTTCGTCTTTCTCGGGTAGCCCACGTGCTTCGAGTAGTAAATTTGAAACACCGGTATCGCGTAGAGCAAGTGCCAGAGCCATGCCTACCGGGCCACCGCCAATGATAACGATGTCATAATGATCAGTGGTCATTTTATTTATGCTTTGAATTGTTTCAGGATATAAACTTTAATCTATAAACCAGATGAGATGCAAAATTCAATAATTTCGATTGCTATAAATTACATTTTGCATTCAAGAATAGCATACTGTACATACTCATGGAATGCGGGAAACTGGGCGCTTGAGTATATTACGCTGATCGAAAAATCGCATCATTGTATAATTCTGTTTCTAATCGATGGTTGCTGATGCGATAAGTTGATTTGCTATGTTGTACAAATGATGATTTTAGGATTTTCTGTGCGGATATGTTGATGGGAAGGAATTTTATATGACAAGATTATTAATAATTAAATTGCCAGGATGGGTCGCAGGTTTACTTATCTTTATTTCTACCAATGTCTGGTCGGTGAATCTTGATACTGAATTGGTGGGTGCTGCAGACAAGGGTAATTTTTCATTGGTAAAAAAGATACTGGATACGCAACAAATCGGACAAGAGGAATTGAATACGGCTTTTCTGGTTGCGGTTAAAAAGGGAAACCCCGCGATTGTTGAACGCTTTTTACAAGCAGGAGTAAATGTAAATCTAAGAGCAGAGAATGGTTACACGCCATTGATGCAGGCTGCTCGTGATGGGCGAGAACAGATTGTCGAAGTTCTGCTAACAGCTGGGGCTGATGTCAATGCTGCTTCGGAAGAAAATGATACCGCTTTGATATTGGCCGCTGAGAAAGACAGAAGAAAAGTGATCGCTTTATTGTTAGCTGCTCAAGCCCATGTCAATGCAAAAAGAACTAATGGCATGACAGCACTTTTACTGGCAGCGCAAGAAGGTCATCAACAAACTATTCAAGTCTTGATCAAGGCGAATGCCGAAGTCAATTATCAGTTGGAGAATGGCGCGACAGCATTAATGTTGGCTGTACAGAATGGTCATCTGGGGGCAGCCCATTCGTTGATAGCGGCAAATGCCAATGTCAATGTTAAAGCAAGTAATGGCGTAACGCCGCTAATGCTGGCTGAACGTTATCGCTATCGGGAAATTATTGAATTGTTAAAGAAATCCGGTGCCAAATAGCAAACATTCATACACAACTTCTAATCAAGTTGCTATAGTGCTCCGGCTTGATATTGTTAAACTAAGGAAATAAAGGAAATTATAAATGAAACTTTTAGCTGTTCTATTACTAGCTGCTACAGCTTTATTACTTACTGGCTGCGGTGAAGAATCAAAAAGTGATAAATCAGAAATCAGCACATCACCTATACCTACAAATGAAGTAACCAAGCTGGGTGAAATTCCATCGTTCATAGGCGAAGGGTTGACCAATGAAGAAAAGGCAGAGCTAAAAGAACAAATTTTGCCTGCGGGGGTAGGCGATGTTAAAACTGCCGAAGAAAAATTTAAAGCTTTAATGGAAGATGCTAAAGCGGGAAATCCTGCTGCTCAGAATGGTCTGGGTGTTATGTATTATACCGGTGAAGCGGTCTCAAAGAATCCGTCTGGCCAGTTATTGGATAATGACCCTGAAGTAGCAGCCGGGTGGTTCTTTCGTGCGGCAGAGCAAGGTTACGCGGATGCGCAATTTAATCTGGGACTCATGTATGCAAATGGTGAAGGTATCTCACAAGATATGGTACAGGCTGCCGAGCTCTTTAAGAAAGCTGCAGAACAAGGTCATGTGGATGCACAAAATAATTTAGGTGCCATGTACTATACTGGGGAAGGGGTGGAAAGGGATGAGAAGAAAGCTGTTGAGTGGTTTGAAAAAGCGGCAGCTCAAGGTAATGAAGATGCTCGTGCAAACCTGGAAGCCATAAAAGCATCAGGCAAATAATCGGGTGATTTTATACCCGATTGGATTATCAAAGGCAGGGTTCTATCATGCCTTCTACATGAAGCATTTATAATGCGATACTTGGTTTGTGTCTTTGAAGTCAGCGTAACGCGCCACTTTTGGTTTTCTGCACCTATCCCCGCAGTCTTGCCGCGGGGATAGGTGCAGGGCGCGCGAAGAAAATTTATTTATAACAACGAAAGCTCAATTTCTGCAGTATGTTCAGATAGGATAACTCAGGCAATGGTTACTTCTTTGGATAAATACACATCCTGAATTGCATGGAGTAATTTGACTCCTTCATCGAAGGGTTTCTGGAATGCCTTACGCCCGGAGATTAAACCCATACCGCCTGCGCGCTTATTGATAACCGCAGTTCGGATTGCCTGACGCAGATCATCGCTACCAGATTCGCCGCCCGAATTTATCATGCCTATCCTTCCCATGTAACAATTCGCGACCTGATAGCGTACCAGATCAATCGGGTGGTCCGTGGTGAGTTCGCTATATACTCTGGGATGAGTTTTGCCAAACTTAATTGCGTTATATCCCCCGTTATTGGTTGCCATTTTTTGCTTGACGATATCAGCGCCGATGGTTACTGCCAGATGATTAGCCTGCCCAGTCAGATCCGCGCTGACATGGTAATCCTTGTCCGCAGTTTTAAAAGCGTTGTTACGTGTATAAGCCCATAATATGGTTACCATTCCGAGGTTATGCGCATGCTCGAATGCTGCCGAAACTTCTTGGATCTGCCGCCGTGATTCCTCTGAGCCAAAAAAAACCGTTGCGCCTACTGCGCAAGCACCCATATTGAAGGCCTGGTTGACACTGGCAAAAAGTGTTTGGTCGAACTTATTCGGATAAGTCAGCAACTCGTTGTGATTAATTTTAAGAATCATGGGAATCTTGTGCGCATACTGCCGTGACACGATGCCCAACACACCCAATGTGGAAGCGACTCCGTTACAGCCGCCTTCAATGGCAAGTTCAACTATGTACTTGGGGTCAAAGAACATTGGGTTGGGTGCAAATGACGCGCCTGCTGAGTGCTCAACGCCTTGATCGACAGGCAAAAGTGATAAATAACCTGTACCTGCTAAACGCCCGTGGTTATATAGCGACTGAAGATTGCGCAGTACACTCGGCTTTCGATTGCTGAACGCCATTACGCGATCAATGAAATCAGCACCGGGTAGCTGTAGATCATGCCTGGGTATAGTAGTGCAGACATGCTTGAGAAGAAAGTCACTTTCATTGCTCAGAATACTAATAATATTCGTCATTTTTTCTCCTGTTTAAGGTTTCTACAGCATCATTTTCGATAGATTGATAATGAGTAATCATAACTGAAGCATAGAAGCGCTTAAATAAGCATTTTGCTTATTTATTAAAATATAAATCCATATTTAGTCAAACAATAATGCTTAAATGACATGTTGGTCAATTGAATCGACCCGGTTTTTCCAGAGCCATATTATCTTGAGTCAAGCTGCATCAGCTGACTCTTTCCGTTGGCGATAGTACGCCGTTTCAAATTCAACAGGTGGGATATTGAGGTGGTAAGATTTTAGATGAGGAAATAGCTTCTAAGTGGTGTAGTTTTTAATGAATCAATGCGCAGCTGAGGAATCAACCCAGTACTTACAAAGTGGTGGTGATCGAAAATTTTCCTAATTTCTCAGTTAAAAAAACAAAGGCTGTGTCATCGTTAGTTAGTGGTGGTGTAACCCAATGAATTTGGAGCAAAATATCAATTATTGGTTTTTTGGCGAATGACTTGTTTATAAATGATAATTTGTGTTTATTTACAGCGACCAACAATTAACGATGACATAGCCAAAACAAACCCCGCTACCAGAGCGGGATTTGTTGGGGATGCAATAAAATTATACTAAGCATTTTCTTTCCGGCGGCGTGCTACAAAACCCAATAACCCCAATATGCGTAAACGTTATGGAATCATAAGAGCCTGGCAATCTGATGACGCCATGAACTTCACCGGAACCGAAGAATCCCGTTCCCGATCCATTCAGGATGGGTGTGCCGGAACCCCAGAATCCTGAGCCAAAACTGTCGATCTCTATCGGTACGCCAAAATCCACGGTATTGCCATTCCAGCTAACCAGACCGATATAAGGATCCACTACGGTTTGTGCAAACGTTACCGTGACTGTTCCACCCACATTAAGCGCAATAATATCCGAGGCTGGCGGCGCATTATCGACGGTGCCGTTGGTATATGCCGCCCCTGTCCAGAAATTGGTTCCTGCGCCGGTTGTGACAAATGAATGTGCACCGGTAGCGGAGTAGCCAACACCGACTGTGGTTGATCCAACCAGAAGATCTCCGTTTGCAGAGAACGAGTCAGAAGAAGTCCAATCAGTCCATGATACGGTCACTGCAAACGCTGATGCAGAAAAAAAGATTGTAATAAGAGACCCAAATATTAATTTCATTATATGTTTCATAATTTTCACCTTCTGCATACTTGTGAATAAAAAATAAATTCTTCTCGCCTTTATTTAAATACATATTAAACATTGGCTATGTCATCGTTAATTGTTGGTCGCTGTAAATAAACATTTCCAATCCCTGCGAATTTCGAATGAGAAATGGGCGATTAATAAGCAATTGGCTGGAATTCATTGTGCCGGATTGAAAGAAAAGGATTTTGACATCCTTGGAAAAGAAAAAGGTGCCATGATTTGGTCTCCGATGAGCAATTTGCTGTTGTATGGCGAAACTGCAAAGATCAAGGCAGCAAAAGAGGCTGGGGTTAGAATCGGTATCGGTTCCGATTGGTCGCCTTCGGGGAGCAAGAATCTCTTGGGAGAACTCAAAGTAGCCCGGTTGGTCAGTCAAGCGATGGGATCTGTGTTCAGTGATCGCGATATTGTTGCTATGGCAACACGGAATGCCGCTTCTATTTTGCAATGGGATGCCGTGCTTGGCTCGCTCGAAGTAGGAATACGCGCCGATTTAATGGTCATTTCACAGGACTCTGGCGATCCTTATGAAAGTATTTTGCGGGCTAAAGAAACTGCTATTCGTCTGGTTATGATCAATGGCGTTGCACGTTATGGAATCCCCGGTTTGATGCGACGTTTGGCGGCTGTAGGCGAGATGCTGAGAATTGGGGGATTAAAGCGGATGATTTTCTTGCAACAGGAAACGGCTGATCCATCGGTTGGAAGTCTCTCATTAAAAACAGCAATAAGTATGCTTCGTGAAGCACTTCTCCGGTTGCCGGAATTGGCGCGTGAGTTAGAGCAACCTAAAACAAAGCATCGCACGCTTCTAACAAAGCTGGCAAGTGCGCTGCCAGTAACGCAAGAATGGACTCTCGCCCTCGATGAATTGGAAGATTCCGGGATGGATCTACGTCCACGGCTACCGCTGCCGGGTGAGTGCGAGCTTACAGGCGCATCGCGCGGGTTAGAGCGCGCGGCGGCGCCGCTTTCGGAAATCGTCGTGCCGTTGAAACTGGATCCGCTAACGGTTGCTGACGATTCGACATTTCTTGATCGAGTCGAAAATCAGATCAATCTTCCCAATTATGTGGAAACCGGCCTCAAAACATTGTATTGATGTACTTGTTTACATAAATCCCTATCGCTGTGAATTGGGTAGTCACCGGCAAAACGCAACGAAGAAAGACCAATCGACCCTTTTGATTTTGGGGTTGAAAGCACCGTCCTAATTCATCAGAATGCGATCTTGCACTGAAGGAATAGGTCGAATGTTTACTGTCCCAGCATACAACATCAATCAATTAGCGATCGTACAAAGATCGCAGACAGTCTTGCAAGTTTTTTTTTGGCTATGTCATCGTTATTGTTGGTCGCTGAGAAAAAACACAAATTATCATTTATAAACAAGTCACTCGCCAAAAAACAATAATTGATATTTTGTAACAAATTCATTTGGTTACATCATCATCACTAACTAACGATGAAATAGCCTTGTTTTTTAATCCTTTTTTTGATACAACATGCCCCGAACTGGCGCTTTGCTTTCGTTATCACGTGAACACCATACATCGTTGGTAATGGTACGTGCTGCCCGGAAAGCAGCGGATGCTAATGACAACATCGCTCATTCAGAAGCACTGAAACGGATTGAAGCGCATTGGCATGCGGTGTTGGTTGCGCACTTTGCGCAAGAGGAACAATTGATCCGGCTTGCGGCAGATGCACTGGATCCAGAGGCTGTCGCGCGTATTCTTTCTGAACATGCGGAATTGCGTACGCTTGCCTGCGGACCTTGTTTACTGGAACCCATTGTGCGCCTGCGCCGGTTTGGCGATTTGCTTGCCGCGCATGTGCGTTATGAAGAACGTGTGCTATTTCCACAACTACAATCGCATTCGGGTATGACATCTGAGACCCTACTCAATCCAAACCATTCAGAGAGGGAATGATCGTGTGTTTTCCTGATTTCTATGAACAAGCGCCAGTTGTACATACTTATGATCCATTTGCTGCGATGTTAGGCGCCGCTCGTGATGGTTTGCTCGACTATTACTACCTGGATGCGGTGCGTCTGGCCGGGCATTCCTGTCCTACCGTCGCCGGTGCATTTCTGATCGGGCGCGCGGCGCTGGCTGCACTCTACCCGAACGAACCCACCGAACGCGGCAATATTGCCGTGCATATGCCTGCACCGGAAGATGAAGGCGTCACTGGCGTCATGGCGCAAATACTGACGTTGCTCACTGGTGCTGCTGCCGGCAATGGATTTTATGGTATGCGTGGACGTTTCAGACGCAAAGGCCTACTTAGTTTTGCGGATCAGCGTGAAGGTGATGCGATCATTTTCACGCGCCTCGATAACAATGTGAATGTGGCTGTAACGCTTGATGTTTCCTTGATACCCGCCGACCCTGCTCAGGGGGAACGTTTGATGGCTATCCTGCAAGATTATGCTGATGCTTCGCAACAGATTGCATTTGCTGACACCTGGCAAGATCGCGTGCGGCGCCTGTTACTCGAGTTTTCGGATGAGCCGCGTGTGATACGTGTCACATCGATGAATTAGCAGGCTAGACTACTGCTCCGCAATATTGCAATTTCGTTCTTGGCGCACAATTCGTGCCATCAAACAGCCTGGAAATACCTGTTGAACGAAGCCGCTATCGCGGAGAAACACCCCTCAGCAGCCAGTTTTAATAACATAATTCATCCTCACCCCGAAAGGGATTTTTTTGTACTTTACCATGAGGATGAATCGTAATGACATCAGAATTTCCAGCGCAATTTGCGTGCAATTATCAATGTCTGCTCAATCGTTTGAAGTTGCACGGGATGCAGCCAAAAACCATCGCACTGTATTCACACGGCGTACGACGAGCCGGGGACTATTTTGATTATCGGATTGATGATTTGACCCGGCTTCAGTTGACCGATTATTTCGTACATATCGTCGATTCGCTCTCCTGGAGTTCGCTCAAACATGACCTGTACGGGCTGAAGTTTTATTACGCCCAAGTATTGAATAAACCCTGGCCGGGCGCGGATCTGGTCAAACCGCCCAAGTCACAGCACACTGCCGGATATTATTACCGTGCCACAGGCCCAACAGATATTCATGACCACGCGGGCGCTTAGTTATCGCGTGTTTTTCTTCACCCTGTACAGCCTGGGGTTACGGCTGGGTGAAGGCTTGCGTTTGCAAATCGGGGATATTGATGCGGGGACCGGATGCGGGTGCAAGTGCGAAACGCCAAAGGCAATCGAGACCGCTTTGTCCCGTTGCCGGAGAACACCTTGCAGATATTGCGCCGTTTCTGGCAGACCCACCGCAACCCCGCATTGCTCTTCCCCAACCGTAAGTGCGGACTCAAAAAAGCCCACCTGACCACCACCCCGCTGGATCGTGGTGTCATCCAGACCACCTTGCGCCAGGTCACTGATGAAGCAGCATCGGTTGAACTGGAGAATTATTACCAAACCGGAGGGGATTTGCACATTCCACTGGTCACGCTGCACACATTACAAGACCGGCAGGTGCCATACTGGCACGAACTGCTGTATGGGCGTAAGTTGGCCGCAGCCGGGAATCAAAGTAATCGCTTTAACAGGCCGTTGAAAAACCCACCGAGTCGGGTAAAATTTGATGGAACCCACT
>ERZ1292630.3071-Hain-H41-02um-R3-3071-length-14970-cov-6_pt1 | contig 14970 bp, 13 predicted proteins | sample MGYA00564408_ERZ1292630 | MGnify/ENA primary metagenome ERZ1292630 (study PRJEB36523, sample SAMEA6512641) | groundwater metagenome | collected 2019-01-08 | study: AquaDiva: Metagenomics assemblies of 32 groundwater samples | reverse complement strand
GGAGCCGCTCCGGGTTCGGATAAGACGGTTCCGGCGTGCCGCAACAGACCCGCCGGAACTGTCACGTACCCGCGGTACGCCCCTGTCGATCGCCGCGCTTGCGTCTCCGGCGGACCGTTCGATAATGGTCGCATGATCTCTGCCCGATTGATCCGAGTGACGATGGTCAGCGCGTGCCTGCTCGCCCTGACGGCCTGCGAGTCGCCCGAGCCGACCCCCCTCGACTACGGCGTTCGACAGGTGCGGCAGGCGGATCGTTCGGTCGTGCTCGACGCGGCCGAAGCCGCTCTCGTCGAACGTGGATACTCAATCGCCAAGCGCGACCCGGCCGAGGGCGTCATCACCACCGAGTCGATCGAAAACGATCCCCGCGACCGCAGCAGTCGGTCCGGCGTGGGGCTTAGCTCGGCCGCCAAGACGCGACGCTTCGTCGAGGTTCGCGTGGCCGGTCCGGGCGATCTGACCAAGGTCTATTGCAAGGTACTTGTGCAGGAGCAGGCCACACAGGCCTATAGCATGTACGCCGCCGATCGATCCGGCAGCGACCTTCCCGGCCAGCAGACCGCCATCGACCGCGACGCGGCCACCACCGCCGCACAGAACACCGTCTGGCGCACACTCCGCCGCGACACCGCCGCCGAACGCCAAATCCTCGACGCTATCCTCGAACGCACGGATGGGGGAGCTCATCCGGGTGGGGGTAAGACTTGAGTTCACGAGCGGCACAGTTGGAAAAGGTGCGTCCGGGACGCACCCTACCTTGTGATGCGCGTGCCGATGCGTCCGGCTACGGCGTCGGCGGCGCGGTGCAGCGGGCCGATGATGACCTGAGCGCGGTCGCTCCGCGCGGTCCGCAAAAAGTTGGCCGCACTCTGCACCTTCGGGCCCATTGAGCCGGGCGGGAACTGACCCTCGTTCAACCACCGCTCGGCCTCATCGACGGTCATCTGCCTGATCTGCCGCTCGGTCGCCTTGCCGTAGTCGATGCTCACGTAGTCCACGGCCGTGAGGATCATCATCAGCCCCGCGTCGAGTTCCGCGGCGAGCAGGGCCGAGGCGAGGTCCTTGTCGATTACGGCCTTGACGCCGCAAAGTCCTTCTCGCGGGTCCTCGACGACGGGAATTCCGCCGCCGCCGCAGACCACGAGCAAATCGCCCGCCTGCACCGCCCGGCGGATCGTCTTGATTTCCATGATGTGCCGCGGCATCGGCGAAGCCACCACGCGGCGGAACTTGCCGGGTGAGGATTCCATGATCGCCCAGCCCTCGCCGCGCTCATACCGTTCGGCGTCTTCGCGGGTGAGCACCCGGCCGATCGGCTTGGTCGGGTTGCGAAACGACGGGTCGTCGGCGTCCACGCGAATGGTCGTAACAATGGCCGTCGCCGCGCGGTCAAATCCGCGGCGCCGCAATTCGTTGGTCAGCGCCTGGGCGATCATGTATCCCATCCCGCCCTGCACGTGGGCGACGGCGACTTCCATCGGCAGGGGGTAGATCGCCCCGGCGGCGGCTTCGTTACGGAGCAGAAAGTTGCCGATCTGCGGACCGTTGCCGTGCGTGACGACCAGCGGGTAGCCCTGCTCGACGAGTTCCGCGAGGGCGACCGCGGTCACCAGCGAGTTCTCGAACTGCTCGGCGACGTTGCCTTCCTGGTCTTCTCGCGAGATCGCGTTTCCGCCGAGCGCGACAACAATAATCGGTTTGTCGGTCATAGAGTCGTCCGGTCTATTCAGCCGGGAGTCCCGAGAGGTACGATGATCATCGGCGACGTCGCCCGAATCGAGCGGCGCGACCGCGCCCCGTTGGGCATTATAGGTCGTCGCACGGAATAAGCCCGCGTGTCCGGTACGCACGGGGTGTTTATCGGCCCCAGTTGGCGGGGTCGTGCAATTGCGCGATCCGACCCACGCCGCAATAGTGGAATCGGCTATACTCCGCCGTCATGCGACAACGAAGCAACCGAGCGCAGCGATTTGCCGAGCGGAATGAGTCGACCGAAGCACGGGAACGGTTGGAACGCCGTTGGGCCGGGCGACTCGACGAAGAACCCCGATTGGCGACGCTGGTGACTTCCGATGGCGCGCGGCGCGAACCGATCCACCGCTGGCTGGCGTACCGCCAGGGCTTTTCGCCGGGGTTGGTACGGCTTTTTCTCGAGGAAAACGCGACCATCCGGCGCAGCGACCCGACCTGCCGCGTGCTCGATCCGTTCTCCGGGTCGGGCACGTGCGTGGCGGAATGCGCTCGGCAGAGCGTCCATGCGATCGGCGTCGAGGCGATGTCGTCACTTGTGTTTCTTGCAGCGGCGAAGTTCGAGCGCGTCTGGCCGCCGATACCGGAACTGCCGGACACGTCGAGCTGGGAACGCGTCGCGGAGCGCCTGGAGCTGCCGATCCACCGGGCGGCGCTGATGCTGGCCGAGGCGCGGCGGCACACGGCCGAAGGGCGGCTCAACCGCGGCGCCAAGCCGATCGCCGAAACCCTCGCGGAGGTGGTCGCCATGATCCGCGACGATTTGTGCCACGCTTTGGCGTTGTCGAATCAGGTGATGGTGGGCGACGCGCGGCGACTGGGCGGAGTGGACGATGAGTCCGTCGCGGGCGTCCTCACCTCGCCGCCTTATCTCTCCCGCTACGACTACGGGCGGATCAACGATCCGCTGGAAACGATTTACCGCTCATGGTTCGGACACGACGATGCCCCTGTCCGCCGCGATCAGGTTCGGCCGAGGCCGCGCGGCCAGGGTCGATCGGAAAGCATCGAGACGATTCATGAAGCCGCCGCCGAAGCAACCGGCGCACTCGAAGCCGCCGGACAAATGAAACTCGCTCGCGTCGTTCGAGATTATTTTCACGACCTGTCGCAGGTGCTCGACGAGTGTCGTCGCGTGATGCGGCCCGGCGGCGTCGCGTGGTTCGTCGTCGGCGGGGCGAGAATCAAGGATGTCTACGTACCGGCGGACTTGATCGTCGCGGAACTGGCGGAAGGGACCGGCTTCGAGGTCCAATCCATCCGCGCGGCGCGGGACCTGATTCCGTCTCGCCGCAAGTTCGGACGCGTCGGCCACCTCGCTCCGCGCGAATCGGTCGTCGTAATGGTCCGCCCGTAGCGTCGAGACTTTCCGTCACTCCGCGATCCGTCGCCGATCATGTATAACTATGCGGCGCCCAGATCATGCGATCGATTGCGATTTCATGGTAGCGGTCACCCGGTACCAGATCGCCAGTCGTGTAGTCAATCGCGTCGTATTTCCGCAAGGCGGCGGTCAGGCCCAACCCCTTGAGTTGATAAGCATCGACAATCCTTCGGAACACCACGGGTAGATTCAGCGGCGCCTTTCTTTGCGCGGGCGGCTCCTTATCGGTGTAATGTTTCGGTGCATCGAAGGAATCTTGGAAGGTCACGGGCTTGTGACGATAGTTCTTCCAGATGCCTTTGCCGGCTTTCCGGGCGGAGGCTGACGCGCGCAGAAAGAGCGGGATAAAATCCCCCGCCGACTCGAAGAGAAATGGGAACGCCAGTCCGCGACGCAATAGCTCGAGTGAAATGAAGGCGCCTTTATTCCCCATCGCGTCGCTGGCGTAGACGTAGCCCAAAACCCGACCGTATTTGTCGGTCACTTCGCGGTCGAGTTCGATGAGCGCCCACCCCGCTTTCGCAAGTTGGCCGACAGCATATCGGGTCGCCGGGCTCCATTGGGGTTGCGAGCGCTCGCTCTGGTTGCGTTTCTTGTCCTTCAGAAAGCGGATTGTTTTACTGTCCACCTTGAGCGAAAAGGGATTGGAGCGATAGTGCTCCTCCGGCGCATCGATACCCTCGAATCGGATTGGAGCATACTGCTCGCCGGGCTTGCCCTTTAAATGGATTGTCCTCGGCTTGTGCGATCCGGGTATCCAGATCTGAATCTTGCCATTGCTTGGCGGCAGCGCTTCCCCGTTTAACAGGAGCACCGGGTCGCGGAGGTGAATCGTGTCGCCATCCGGTCTGAATTTCGTATCCGGCGGATAGCTGACGCGCCCAAGAAGGTGTTGTAGCGGATAGGAAGGAAAGCTCGCCATAGTTCTTCTCCTGAGGGTTGTGGAAAACGAAACTTCCAAGGATCGACTGGCGGCGCAAATGGATCGCCACTGTGCGGAATGATACCTGTTATTGATGATGCCGCAAAGACGATTTGTGGAAAATTCTCCCAAGACTATCTGCGGCGACGTATCCGCTCGACCACGCCCATTGGAAGTTAAAACCGCCGATGCGTCCGTCCACGTCGAGGATTTCACCCACGAGGAACAGACCCGGACACACCCGCGAAGCCATCGTCGCCGGGTCGATCTCGGTCAGCGGAACGCCGCCCGCCGTCACTTCGGCAAAGTTGTACCCGCGACTGTCGCGGACCGGCAGCGGGCACTCGACTAAGGCGTGAACCAGCGCACGGCGGACGTCCTTATTCAGATGCGCCATCACGATCCGCGGCTCGATTCGGAGCCGCGCGACGATCGCCTCGGCCGCGCGGGCGGGAATCAGCGTCGCCAGCCCATTGGGCAGAAGCGTCTTGGGTTGCACCGCCGCCAGGTCGATCAATTTTTTTTCGGCAGTCGCAAAGTCGCATCCAGGCAAGAGGTTCGCCGACATCGAGACCTTTCGACCTTCCAGCGTCGCGCGGTGCCAGTGTCGCGACGCATCGAGCACGACCGGCCCGCTCACGCCGAAGTGCGTCCAAAGCATCGCGCCGCGAATGCGAATGGGTTTGTCGCCCTCGATCGCAAGGGTCAATTCGACATCCTGGGCGATGCCGGATAGCGGTGCGTGAAAGTCGCCGTCGAGAACCAGCGGGGCGAGTCCCGGCGTCGTCGGTACAAGGGTGTGCCCAAGCGATTGGGCCAGTGCGTATCCACCGCCGTCGCTTCCGGTCTTGGGCAGCGATCGTCCGCCGGTCGCCAATACGACCGCACGCGCCGCGATCGGCCCGCGCGGCGTACTCAATTCAAAGTGTTCGTCGCACCGCGTAATGCCGGTGACACGATGTCCCGCGAGCAAACGGACGCCGCGTCGCTCGGCCTCCGCGATCAACGCCGCCAGCACCGTCTTCGCGCTGTTGCTGTCGGGGAAGAGTTTGCCATGCTCCTCGACGTGCATCGTGACGCCGAGTTCACGGAAGAATTCGACGGTCCGCGATACGGGCAGCGCGGCCAGAACCTGCTTGATCGTATTGCGGCTGCCTCCGCAAAAGTCGCCCGCGGTCACGCGTTCGTTGGTGACGTTGCATCGCCCGCCGCCCGCGACGAGGATTTTGGCCCCTAGTTTTTTTGCGCCGTCCAGCGCGACGATCGCCCGCCCCGGCATCCGCCGGGCGGCGAAGATCGCCGTCGCCAGCCCGGCCGCCCCGGCCCCGACGATCGCGACATCGACAACGATTCCTTCTGATCTCATCCGCCGCCTGCGAAAAGCTCGTGAACGAGCAGGTCACATCGGGAAATCCGTCAGGGGGTCGCCCTGGGCGACGCCCGCCGGCACGGTCCCGTCCATCCAAGCCGGATCGTCATCCGTTACGAAACGCCCAGGCTGCGCCGCCGCCTCGCTCCAACCGGAACGATCCCGTCAACCGGCCGCCATCCAGGCTGAATCGACAGGTTGCCTCCGTCAGCTCTTGAATCTCCACCGCCCCCGCGTCGATTCGTCGCACTGTCCCCCGACCCCCGGAGACCGGGCCTTCGTACTCCAGATAGGCCTTGCGGTGATCGCCGATCCGCCGGGCCGGGATCGGCAGGCTCGAAGCGTCCACCGGCTCGCGGTGAAGCTGCCAGGTGAGTAAAACATCCCCGTGTTCGAGCATCAAATCCCAGTGCTCGCCGTCGGCGAGGCGATGGTGTAGAATGACGAACCGGGCGGGCATCACGCGCCCGCCTTTCGGCCCGACGGCTGGCGCGGGCCGACGATCCGAGGAGCGGTCTCAGGGAGGTTTCGGAGGCGAACATCATGGACGAACGGCGAATCGACACCCACAGCATCCTTCATCGAACGGTTTTTGCACTCACCATCATCACGGCGGCAACGGCCCTCGGCGGTTGCGGACCAAGCTATTTTCAACTCCGCAAGGAGGGGCAGATCGCGATGATCAACGGTCAATACGGACCGGCGCGATACATGCTCCTTCAAACCGAGGACAAGGGACGTCGCCGCGTCGAAAACCTGCACGACCTGGGCGCGTGCGGCGTCATGCTGGCGAAGGAGAAGTTTGCGCAGATGAACCATGCGGCCGCCTTCCGCGAACTCGACGCTGCGATCGACTATTACTCGCGGGCGATCGAGGAACACCCCGGACATCAGGCTTCCCTGGAGGGTAAGAACATCGCCCTGGAACTCAAGGGGCAATTCGAGAAGGCGCTCAAGCACGCCGAGTGGGCCGCCGAATTCGTCGGACCGTCGGCCAGGCAATACCTTTTTCTGGCCGACGAGTTCGATCAACGCGGCGATTTGGACGGCGCGATGTTGCGTTATCGGCAGGCCGTCGCCGTCGAACCCAAGAACGCCGCCGCCCATGCGGCCTTCGCCAAGTTCCTGTTGCGCAACGATAACGATCGTGCGGCAATGTTCCAGCTTGCGGAGGCGAATCGGCTGAATCCCAAAGACAAGTGGGTGGCCGAGCAACTCGCGACGCACGGTCTTCCGCCCGAAACGAAACTCGCGTCCCATCAAGCAAGGCCCAACGCCAAAGGCGTTACGACCTCCAGCCCAGGGTTGCCGCAACGCGGCTACCCTGGGAACATAGGCCATCAAGCAAGGCCCAACGCCAAAGGCGTTACGACCTCCAGCCCAGGGTTGCCGTAACGCGGCTACCCTGGGAACATAGGCCATCAAGCAAGACAACCCCAACGGGGCTGTGCCCAGGGGAGCCCAATGCCTCAATCCCTTTCCGCCGTGTACATCCATCTGGTCTTCTCCACCAAAGAACGTCGTCCGTTCCTTCGCGACAAGACCACGCGCGACGCGCTCCACGCTTATCTGGGCGGCATTAGCAAGCAGCTCGAATGCCCGCCGGTCCGAATCGGCGGTGCCGAGGACCACGTGCACGTCCTCGCGCGTTTGGGACGCATGATCACCCAGGCCGATTGGGTCAAGGAGCTCTAGCGCGTTTCAAACCTCTGGCTCAAGGAGCAGGGGCGAGACTATGCCGACTTTCAATGGCAGGGAGGGTACGCCGTTTTCTCGGTGAGCCAGTCCAATTTGGAACAGGTCAAAGAGTACATTGCCCGACAGGAAGAGCATCACCGCAATACGACGTTTCAGGATGAGTTCCGGGCGCTGCTGCGAAAGCACAGCATCGAATTTGACGAGCGGTACGTGTGGGATTGAGCCGCAACCCCGATGGGGTTGGCGCGGTTGCCGCTCGCCGACCCAGGGTAGCGCCTTCGGCGCAACCCTGGGCTTTCGGCCACGGCTCCGTTGGGGCCTCCACAAGATCCGCCGGAGCGGCAAAGGGGTCGGGAGTCTTTGATTGACGGGTCGGGCGATAGGCAACAGCCTCCCGGCCACACCAAGGCGGCCGGCGGAGGCGTGGGATGTGTTGATGTACCACGTGCTCAACCGGGCGGCGGGACGGGCGACGCTCTTCGAGAAGGATGGGGATTACGAGCGAATGGTGTGGCGTTTGGCGCGTGAGTCATCCTTGCATTGGCCCTCGCGGACGCCCCGGGAAGCCAAAATAAGACCCCCGACCCCTTTTACATGTCTTTTGCAGGTCGGCCCCCGCTTCCTGAACGACCACGGCGGTTGTAACGTATTTCGCATAGATGTGCGGCATTTGTGGCATTCTCCGATTCGACGGTGGGCCGGTCGCAGCGGGCGCTGTCGAACGAGCGTGTGCCATACTGCGGCACCGCGGACCGGACCACACCGGCGTCTGGACGAGTGACGGCAGTCGCGGCGTGCACGGCGCGGGAGTTGGTGCGGCCTTGGGCGCGACGCGGCTCGCGGTACTCGATCCGCGAAGCGACGCCGACCAACCCTTCCACCGCGGCGGCCGTTTCCACCTCGTCTACAACGGCGAACTGTACAACTTCCGCGACATCCGCCGCGAACTGACGGTCGCCGGCGAATCTTTTGTGACAGACGGTGACACCGAGGTGGTCCTCGCCGCGTGCGCCCGTTGGGGCGGCGACGCCCTGCAACGCTTCGACGGCATGTGGGCGATCGCCTTTTACGACGCGAACGAACGCCGCGGCTTTCTCGCCCGCGACCCCTTCGGCATCAAGCCGCTGCTCTACGCGACCGGCGCCGGACAGCTTGCCTTTGCCAGCGAACTCCGCGCCCTTGCGTGCCTGGGGCAGTGGGATCGCGGCATCGACCCCAGCGCCCTCGTACAACACTTGTCCTTCGGCTACATCGCCCATCCCGCGACGATCCATCGCGGCGCGCGGCGCCTGCCGCCCGGACACTTTCTGCCCTTCGGGCCTTCTGGCCCCGGCGAGCCGCAACGCTACTACAAGCCGCGAAGCGCCGCCGACCCCGAAACGCCGCGCGACTATGCCGAATCCTGCTCCGCGATCCGCCGCCGCATCGCCGACGCCGTCGTGCGGCAGCGAGTCTCCGACGTTCCCATCGGGGCGTTTCTTTCCGGCGGCCTCGACTCGTCGATCATCGTGTTGCATCTCGCCGAGGCTACCGGGCGCCCGATCCGCACGTTCTCCGTCGGGTACGCCTACCAGCACGCCTACGACGAACGGCGCTTCGCCCGACTCGTGGCCTCGCGGTTCGGCACGCAACACGAGGAAGTCGTGCTCAACGAGCGCGACGTGCTCGACGCGATCCCGCGGATTCTCGACCACCTCGGCGAACCGGTCGGCGATAGCAGCATCATCCCCACCGCGCTCCTCGCGCAGGTCGCGCGACGATACGTAACGGTCGCCCTCAGCGGCGACGGCGGCGACGAACTCTTCGGCGGCTACTGGCGCTATCTCGCCCACGCCTCGCTCGCCAGCTACCGGCGAATCCCCGCCCTGTTGCGAACGCGGCTCATCGAACCGCTTCTCGCCTCAATGAGCGCGTCGCGCTCGTCTTCGCTGGGCAACCGCGTCCGCCAATTCCGAAAGCTCCTCCGTGCCCGCGGCGACAACGAGCTTGCCCGCCACGTGGCCTGGTCGCGCATCCTCGCTCCGGAGGCCGCAACACTCTTTCGCAATCCCGAAATCATCACAGCGTGCGAACGTGCAACGGCCGATCTCGCGCGACGCCTCACCGCCGATGGTCGCTCCGACGACCCGCTCAACCGCGTCCTCGCTTTCGACCTCCGGCATCAACTCCCCGCCGACATGCTCGCGAAAGTCGACCTCGCGAGCATGATGCACTCGCTCGAAGTCCGCGTCCCGCTGCTCGACCGCGAAGTGGTCGAAGCCGCCACGGCGATGCCGTCCCGCTATAAGATCGATCGCGGCCTGCGAAAGCGAATCCTCACGGACGCCTATCGCGGCCGGTTGCCCGACGAAGTCCTCGACCGGCCCAAGCAGGGTTTCGAAGTGCCCTTCGGCGAATTCCTCCGCGGCCCGCTGCGCGAACTCTTCCACGACACCGTCGCGCGCGACGCCGTCGAATCGTTCGGATTGCTTTCTTACCCCGCCGTCGAATCCATCTTCGACGACCACCTCCACCGCCGCGCCGACCACGCCGACCTCCTCTGGGCCTTGCTCTCTCTTTGCTGGTGGCGTCGCCTTTCCGGCTAGTCCCAATTCACTTAACTCGGCTTTTGCTTTTTTTCCCCCTCACGCTGCGTGACTCAGATGGTCCAGCAGCATGAGACGGGAAAAGGCAAAAGCCGAGCTGAGGCATCGTATCCGCAAGTCTCGGCGCACGGGCTGCGTCATCCGTGCGGCGTCGTCGGGTGAATCTGCAGGTTGCCGCCAGTGATGTAACTGTACACTTCGTAGACCACCGCGCTCGACGGATCGCTCGTTGCGTGAATACGGATGTGATAGAAGTCCGGACAGTCGCAGTCCGCCAGAGCGCCCGCGGAACCGGTCGTCGGGCATGTCGATGCGGGTGGATCCTGCTTGCCGCTACGACCCGGCTCCCCGAGATCCTCGATATGCACCTCAAAAAAGTGGAATGTCTCGCCCGCGACAACGCCGCTCAACACAGCCGGCGGATTCTTGATATTCTTGAACTGACCGACGCCCTCGAAGTCGATCTGCTTGGCCGGTGCCGGCCGGGCCTGAACGCACCACCCAGGATCGCTGCAGACGATCAGGCTGACCTCGGTCTCGTCCGGCGCGCTGGCTGTCCCGGCATGGAACAAGAAACTTCCGTCGGGACCGCGCTGTTGATGATGCGTCCATTCGCCGTAGGGTTGCGGCTGACCGGCCACCGGCGCGCCCGCCTGACCTCCAAACGTATAGCGGTCCACGTCATTGGCGTTGGTGCCCTTTTTGGCCGACCCTTCGGCCATGGTGCCATTCCAATTGCCGAATGTGTCCACGCCGCCGCCGGTGACGCGGCACGCCAAATCGCGACTTTCGCAGTCAAACGTCCGGCAGGTCGTGCCTTCCGGTTGCGGAACGCCGCCCAGTATCTTGCAATACGACGGCGACCAGTCTTGACACACATTTTGGTCTTCACAGCAGGCGACCGTACATCCGTCCTGGCGGTCGGGACAACCGCAAACGAAATCCGCGCCACAGGCCGTTCCAGGCCCCCCGTTGGCGCCACCGCGCAATAAGCACTGGTCCTTCGGCAGATCGCTGCACGAACCGTCCGGCATGCAGCAGGCCACGAAGGCGCACTCATCCACAGGTGTGGTGCATTCGCAGACCATCGACAAACACGAGGTGCCTTTAGCCTGCGGCGTGCCGCCGAGCTCTAGGCAGTGCCTTGGACTGCTGTCATAGCAGGCTGCGTCGGGGAAGCAGCAGGCCGCCTCGCAGCCGTCGAAAAGGTCCGGGCATCCGCAAATGAACGCGGAGCAAACGTTGCTCAGCCCGCCGCTGTACCCGCCTTGCACGGGGCATGCTTCTTTCAGCATATCAACGCAAGAGCCGTCGGGCAGGCAGCACGGGCGCGGGATACCGTCCGACGCCTGAGAAGGACTCACAACCAACATAAGAACAAGCGATACAACAATAGTCGTGTGTTTCTGAAACATCTCTGACTCCTCTCCTTGCTTAAACGAGGGCTGCGGCACGACTACATCGTCGTGTCTGCACGCACCCGTTGCGTAGTCTCATCTTCCCGCCGTCGGTTGCGAAACGACACAACCGCGGTTCTCGCGCATTCCTTGGCACCAACATTGATCGCCGCTTCTGAATACTTTCGTGCGCAGCGAATCTCGAAAGAGTGATGTGACGGGGCCTTTTTTTAGGCACTCCGTCCCTTCGCTGCCGTATATGCGACGCCGAGTTTCTTCGGGCGAAACGGCAAGTCCAACTCCCAGCGTCAAGCTTCTCCAGCTTAAAGAGATGGTGTTAAAATGTCAAGGCGATCGCGGCGACTTTGGCTACATTTTTTGCAGGTAAATTCACACTGCGACCAATAACTCGACGGTATCGAACCGCCCAGGTGAACGAAAGTCAATCGACCCCCTTCTCTCCCAGCCAGCGTTCGGCATCGATGGCGGCTTTGCAGCCCATGCCCGCGGCGGTGATCGCCTGGCGGTAGACGCTGTCCACGCAGTCGCCGGCGGCGAAGACGCCCTCGACGCTGGTGGTCGAACGGTACGGGTCCGCAAGCTTGATGTACTTCTTCGCGTCGAGTTCAAGCTGCCCTTCGAGAAACGCCGTCGCGGGGGTGTGGCCGATGGCCATGAAGAGTCCGCCGACTTCGAGCGTCGATTCTTTCTTCGTTGCGGTGTCCTGCAACTTCACGCCGGAGATCATCGCGTCGCCGAGCACATCCACCACGACCTTGTTCCATTGGAACGCGATCCTGGGATTGCTCTTCGCCCGTTCGGCCATGATCTTCGACGCGCGCAACTCATCCCGCCGATGGATTATGTAGACCTTGGACGCGAATTTCGTGAGATACGTCGCTTCTTCGACGGCTGAGTCGCCGCCGCCCACCACCGCCAGCACCTTGTCACGAAAAATCGGAAGCGCCCCGTCGCATACCGCGCACGCGCTGACCCCGCCGCCGCTCTGCGCCAGCCGCTGCTCGTTGGGCAGTCCCATCCAGTTGGCCGTCGCGCCCGTGGCGATGATGATCGAATGCGCGCGATACTCCGCATCATCCTCACCGATGACGACGAAGGGCCGCCTCGACAAATCGACCCGCTTGCAATCGTGATAGGCGTAGCTGTGTCCGTCGTCGGGGTCGGATACGTCCGGGCGCAGACCGTTGTCGGTCACGATGCGCGTTTCGAAGCGCACGGCCTGCTGCTCAAAGTAGGCCATCAGCTTCGGGCCGGTGACGCCTTTCGGGAAGCCCGGATAATTCTCGACTTCGGTGGTGAGCATGAGTTGTCCGCCGGGCAGCACGGTCGTGGGGACGCTCCGGGGGCGACCCGCGAAGACCAGCGGGTGCAGGTTGGCCCGCGCCGCGTAGATCGCCGCCGTCCAACCCGCCGGACCCGAACCAACGATGATGACTTTCTCGACTTGATCGTGTTTCGGCATCGTTCTGCGTGCTCCTGCGCGTTGAGCCGCCGGCTCTTCCACACGGACTCGAATTCGTTTACCTCGCAAGGCCGATCCTACCGCCGGATCGTGCGGGCGTCCAAGTTGGGGCGAAGACTTTGACCGATCGTTCACCATGTCCTATGTTCTCGCGCACGATGGCGACCGTCGCCTCTCCTTGCAATTGCGGTTGTGCACACCGTTCGCACCTCATCAGAGCCGCGAGCGGAAGCGAGCGGATAGGTCTAGGTTGGCGACACCGCACCTTGTTTCGTCACATGAAGATGACGATCCTCAAGTGTCGTTTACGCGCGAAGTGTTGCGTCGGGTGCGCGACGCTGGTTCCGGCGCTATTCGGTGCGGGATGCGCCGCAACGACGGGCCGACCCGCACCGTTCGCGTCGTCCGTCGAAGAATGGTCAGAGGACGGCTTCAACGGACGCCGCTACGTCACCGAACACTTCGAGATCGTCAGCACGATCCGCGACGCCGAGTTCGAAACCGCATTGCCCGGCTTTCTCGAAGCGGTTCATCATCGTTGCGCGGCCACGCTTCCGCCGGCGAATAGCGACACAGCCAGGCTGACGGCCTGCGTCTTCGGCAACCGTGCGGAATGGGAGCGGTTCGTCCGACGCCGCTTCCCGGCGCGATACGACGTCTACTCGCGCATCCGCTCCGGCGGATTCACCGAAGGCTCGACGAGCGTTTCCTTTTACGTGAGCCGCGCCGGAACCCTCGCGACGCTCGCCCACGAAGCCTGGCACCAGTACGTCGGCGCCAACGTAAAGTCTCCGATGCCCGCATGGCTCAACGAAGGCCTCGCGTGCCTCCACGAGTCCGTCCGCACCGCGGGACGCAAGTTCGTCTTTACCCCGCGCGAGAACACCTTCCGCATCAACAGCCTTCGCGAGGCCGTCCAGACCGACAAGCTGATCCCCCTCGCCCGCCTGATCGACACCGACGCCGGCGAGGTCATCAGTCAGGGCTACAGCGTGACGACGCAAACCTACTACGCCCAGGCGTGGGCGCTGGTGACGTTCCTTCGGTACGGCGAAAACGGCAGTTATGCTCGCGCCTTCGACCGATTGCTTTCCGACATCGCCGACGACACGTTTCGCGTTCGTCTCAGTGCGGCTTCGGTCACGACCGCGGCGACGCCCGGCGTCAGCGCGCAATCGGCCGTCTTCGAAGCTTACTTCGGGGTTCGACCCGAACACCTTGCGGAGGCGTATTACGACTACCTCGTCCGTGTCGCGGGGTTCTGATGCGGTACATGATGCCGTGCACCTCCCATCTGAGCCGCGGGCGGAATAGAATCCCGGCGCGCCGGGAGCCCGCGCGACCGGTCGCACGGCCTGAAGCCCTCACCCTTATGCATAAATCCTTCGCAGTCGGACCGGAGGGCCGAACGAAAATAGCCCAGCGTTTCAACGCTGGGAAAGCAGGACGAACCGCGTTTTGAGTCCCGTAGGGACGACTGAACGGTCACCCGTCCCTACGGGACTTGCGTTTTCGTTTTCTCCTTTTTCCCAGCGATAAATCGCTGGGCTATTCTCACGGCGTCCCGTTGGGACGCTAATGGTCCATCACCCACTTGTGTATAAGGCTCAGGGTTTTAGCCCGCGCGGGGGCTATGAGCCTGCTTGATACTTTCACGTCCGTGCATCTCGGGCTAGTCTTCGCGGCGATACCTTCGGGAGTCCATGAAACGTGTTCACCATAATTGTCGAATGCGGCTTTTCCGCGATACACCAGTTGCGGCTGCCCGGCGGCACGCTCGAACCTCGGCACGGCCACGACTGGATCGTTCGCGCTCACTTCTCGCGCGCGACCCTTTCCGACGCCGGCATGGTGATCGACTTCGCGGACGCTCAGGCGGCTCTGCGATCCGTGATCGAACCGTTACAATACGCCGACTTGAATTCGTTCGAGCCGCTTTCCGGTTTGAACCCGACGGCGGAAGTCGTCGCAAAATTCATCTTCGACCGGCTCACCCGTCCGGGGTTCGACTCGCTTCGGCGCGTGGAAGTCACCGAAGCGCCGGGGTGCATCGCCGCGTACGAGCCGACACTTGCGGCGGACCGCGCCACCGCGGGTCCGTGACAGTTCCGGCGGGTCTATTGCGGCACGCCGGAACCGTCTTATCCGAACCCGGAGCGCAAGCGACGGGCCCTATGCAGCCTCCGGTGGGGTGGATTGGCAGGGCAATCGCATCTAAATCTACGGAACCCACTTGGCGCGGCTGGAACGTGGGTTGGACCAACTCAGACTGCTTTGCTCGGATCGCCGCGGCCCTCGATACCAGCATGAAAAACGCCGTTTGGAATTAACACTACAGCGCAAGGTAAGCTCAAGAAACTGGTCGATGGTGTTCGATAAC
>ERZ1292630.3070-Hain-H41-02um-R3-3070-length-14972-cov-17_pt1 | contig 14972 bp, 13 predicted proteins | sample MGYA00564408_ERZ1292630 | MGnify/ENA primary metagenome ERZ1292630 (study PRJEB36523, sample SAMEA6512641) | groundwater metagenome | collected 2019-01-08 | study: AquaDiva: Metagenomics assemblies of 32 groundwater samples | reverse complement strand
GATGGTTGGCGAGCCCCAGATAGTTGTTGGCGCAGAGATTGAGGACTTCACCCTGGGCCACGCGAATCTCAGCCCCCTGAGGGCCGAGGATCTGCCGCTCGGATTTGTAGAGGCCTGCCGCGCGGATGTCAGTGAGCCGTTCCGAAACTGTTTTTTTGAGTGAGTGGTAGGCCATTCTCAGTACGTCTCACCTCTTACCCCTCACGGAAATAGAACTACTTTCCCGCATTGGCCGGAATTGATCAACTCGAACCCCTGCGCGAAGTCTTTCAGGGGAAATGTGTGAGTGATCACCGGCTTGATATTGAGTCCGGCCTGGAAGAGACCGGTCAAGCGGTACCAGGTTTTGAAGAGTCGTCGGCCTGTCACCCCATACACGCGGATGCCCTTGAAAATAATTTCGTTTGGCAAATCAAAAGACACAGATCCGGTTGGAATGCCGAAGAGTGTCACGCGTCCGCCGTTCTTCACGGCACTGAAGGCCTGATGCAATGCCGTAGGGTTCCCCGACATTTCGAGCGAGGCGTCGACGCCTTCGCCGGCGGTGATCTCGCGAATGGCGGCGGCGATCCGGTCCGCTGTCTCGGCCTTGGCGTCGATCAGGTGATCGGCGCCGACTTGCTTGGCAAGGTCCAGGCGGTAGGCACTGACGTCCATCGCGATGATTTTTGCGGCGCCGGCTGTTCGTGCGACGGCGGCCGCGAAGAGTCCAGTCGGACCGCAGCCGGTGATCAAGACCGTCTGTCCCGTGAGGTCTTCGACTAAGGCGGCGTCGACGGCGTTGCCGAGCGGTTCCTGGAGGCAGGCGAGTTCGGGTGGAAGGGTGGGCAAGGTCTTCCAGAGCACAGTTTCAGGCAAAGCAATATATTCCGCGAACGATCCGTCGCGATCGACGCCGAGGATGCGGTAATTCTTACACACATGCGCTTGTCCGGTGCGGCATTGGAAGCACTGACCACATGTGAGGTGCGATTCGGCGGCGACATAATCGCCCACCTTGACGAGCGTGACATCCGAACCGACCTCTATAACTTCACCGCACATTTCATGGCCAATGATGCGTGGCGGGTGAATACGGCTGTGCGCCCAGGGATCCCAATTATAAATATGGGCATCCGTCCCGCAGAGAGAGGTGGCGGTGACGCGGATGACGGCATCCGCGGGGCCCGGTTTTGGATCAGGCCTATCGGTGGCGGTCAACCCTGGTTGCGCCGACGTCTTGACGAGCGCTCGCATGGGTTCATTGTATACCACGGGCTCCTAGCCCGGTCTATCTGGTCTTTCTGGTCTATTCGGTCTGTCTCGTGTGTTTGGGTGAACCAGATAGACCAGACAAACCAAATGAACAAAACGGGTTGCGCCAGGGTTCGCGAGATCGGTAGGATGCGACCATGAAGACTCTGCACCACCAATCGTATGTGCTGTTGGCAGGGATGTGTTGTGTTCTGTTCTTCTATCCAGGCCTCATTGCAGCAGCGCATTCCGCATCATCACTACCCACGGCTTCCTCGTCCGGCCCTACGAATCGGTGGGTGGAATTTGAGTTGAGCCAAGCGGAGTCGATGAGGAATCCACAAACCGGCAAGCCAGTCACGTTGACGATTGTTCTTGGAGACGTGACAGCGGGCATGACTCCGGTGGTGGCAACCTGTGAATCGACTGTGTTCCAAACCCAAACGGTCACGCTGGAGCCAGATGCAACGTCGATGGCGTTGAAGGGGACGGTTACGCTTGAACCGATTCTGATGAGTCGGACTTCCGTGCCACTTAGGGTGGCGCGAGTCCAAGTGACGTTTTTTTCTCAATCCCGCCAGGACAAACCAGAGCGGTTTATGCGGCAGGTTGTGTATGTGACGATGGATCGTTTGGAGCCGGCGAATGAGGCTAGTGAATTGCCGCCTGTTCGTCCCGAGAAACCTCTAAGCGAAGATATAATCCTGGATGAAACGAAACCAGCCGTGGAGCCGGTTTCGACCGACGCTTTAGCCGAGGAGAATCTGGTCCCGGGTGCTCCCTCAGGGGAGGGGAAGGCCTATTGGCAGCAGGTGAGTCACCTCATCAGCCAGAGTTGGGCTCGCCAGATCCGCGGAATCCGGCGTGAACCAAGCGGTGAAGCCGTGAAAGTGCGCTTCAAGCTATTTCCGAACGGCCGTGCCCAACTGATCAGGATTGAGAAAGGTTCCGGCGCGCGCGCCCTCGACGAAGCTGGAATTTATGCGATCGTCAATGCCCAACCGTTTCCGCCGGTCCCCAGCGAGTTGGGGCAGGACGTTGTGGACGTGCATATCCGGATGCGAACCGGTGATCGGAAACGGTCTCTCGATGCGCAGTCGAGCGGGAGTCTATCAATCGGCAAATCTGGTCCATCGGGCCAGCCTTCGAAGAAGTAGCAGGTTGCGGAAATGTCATTCAGGTAGGCTAAAGTCGAGGTCAAGGTTGAGCATAACCGGGAGGAGTGATTCATGTTGAAGAAAAGTTGGCTTGTGTTGGTGTTGTTCGAAGCGCTGGCATGGTTTCCGCTGGTGGCTCACGCAGAGCCGGCTCGTTGGAACCTCGATCTTGACCATTCAACGGTCGAGTTTCGTGTGGCGCACATGATTGTTTCCAAGACCACAGGCCGGTTCACGGACTATGCCGGGTTTGTCGATATGGATGCCGAGGCCGGTACGGTGAAGGCCATTGAGGTGACGATCAAGGCCGGGTCGGTGAATACGAATCATGAAAAACGGGATGCTCACATACGGAATGTCGACTTTCTCGATGTGGAATATTACCCGACGATCATTTTCAAGATGAAGAGCTACAAGAAAGCTGCAGAAGGCTTTATAGCGGTGGGAGACCTCACCCTGCACGGGGTGGCCAAAGAAGTCGTCTTGACGGGCCAGTATAACGGGGCGACGAAAGACCCCTGGGGCAATATCAGGGCCGGCTTCAGCGCAGAGGGGAAACTCAACCGGAAAGATTTCGGGATGGTCTGGAACAAGACGTTGGATAGCGGAGGGCTCGTCGTTGGGGATGAGGTTCAGATACGACTCGAGATTGAATGTATCAAGGTGAAATCCTAGCAGGCTGTTGAAAAATCCCGCCAACAGGGAGGAGGGGTGGACTGGTTGGTCCCCCGTGCTCACGGAACCCCCACGATGCAGAGGGGATGGAGCCTGATGATCTTCTGTGCTCACGCAACGCGCGGCCTCCGAAGGCCCTCGTTGGACGCGCGCAGTGGAAGATCAGTCAGCCCCCATCCCTGGAGAGAGAACGAGCGAGCTTGGAAGGATCATCTTTACTCACTCGCTGCGGCCTTGCCAGGGACAAGGCGTGTCCCTGGGCGAAGAGGCTGTCTTGGCAGCCTCAGGGCGGGAGGGTGAAATAGTCGCCGGGGTTGGGCGGGTGAGAAGTCTGGGCTTTTTGAACAGCCTGCAAGCTCTGCCTGATCCAGCTCGTCACAGGTTCATTCTTCTGAAAGTCATCAATGATGAAGGCTATGGTCTTGGGGCGCACGGCGGATGTGGGAACTGCGCCGCTGCAGCTTCGTGAGCTTTCAATGCCAGAGCCAGGCCCTGGGCAGGTCTTGGTTCGTATCACTGTCTGCGGGATCTGCCGGACAGATCTTCACGTCATCGAGGGCGAGTTGGCTAACCCTAAGCTCCCGCTCATTCCTGGCCACCAGGCAGTCGGGGTGGTGAGTCAGGTTGGCACTGGAGTGAGTGAGCGGACGGTTGGCGAGCGAGTCGGAATTGCCTGGCTGCAGCAGACGTGCGGCCTCTGCGAATTTTGTACGAGTGGGCGCGAGAACCTGTGCGAGAGCGCCAGGTTTACCGGCTATCAAGTCGATGGCGGGTATGCGGAGTATGCGCTCGTCCCGGCGGCATTTGCCTATCCGATTCCACCGGTCTTCAGTGATGAAGAAGCGGCCCCCCTTCTCTGTGCCGGAATTATCGGCTACCGCGCGCTACGTCTGAGTGGAATTCAGCCTGGTCAACGGCTCGGTCTCTATGGATTTGGAGCGTCCGCTCACATTGCCATCCAGATTGCTCATCATTGGGGCTGCCAGGTCTATGTCAGCTCATTGAAACCGGAACATCAACGTCTCGCACGTGATTTGGGCGCCGTCTGGGTGGGCGGGGCGACCGACAGGCCGCCGGACAAGCTCCACGGCTCGATTATCTTTGCGCCGGCCGGGGAATTGGTTCCACCTGCCTTGCGTGCATTAGAGCGCGGCGGCACGCTTGCCCTCGCCGGCATTCACATGACGCCGATTCCCTCTCTCGATTACGATCGCGAGGTCTTTGGAGAGAAGGTTATTCGAAGCGTCACAGCCAATACGAGGCAGGACGGCCTCGATCTCCTGCGCGAAGCGGCTGCGATTCCGATCAAGCCCCACACCCTGTCGTTCCCTCTCGCCGATGCCAATCGCGCTTTGCAAGAATTGAAAGCCGGACGCTATTCAGGAGCTGGAGTGCTCGTTCTGTCGTAACCGATCCGGCAGGATGCTGAAAAAGTCCGCCAGCGGCGTTCTCAGCTCATCGAAATCCTCAGCGTACCCCAGAGGGTACGCCTCCGGTTTCGACTCGCCTGCGGCCTTGCTGGACGGCCTTTTTGAGCATCCTGCTAGGGGGAAATGATCTCTTCTCGATGAATAAGGTCACCACAACGAATTAGCAATGTGCTTCCACGAGAAAATCCCATTTCGTGAATAATATCGCCGCTTGAATGAATTCGGAGCTCATGTATTAAGAGATCGCCGTGGCCTATATGGTTCGAGGGAAGGGCTACAAAGTCTGGGGATGTTTGCAGTGAATAGCCTGTGACGTTCTTATAACTCAAGAAAATTCTTCGGTCGTGGAAAGGACCAAGAAAGCAAGCTTCGATCTCTATTTTTCTAAGCTCTTTTCTCTCACCTTCGGCAGGCTCAATAATGTGAAGGTAGTCGAGCCAGGCATCGTGTAGGCTCGTACGATCGTGCAGGCTATAAAACTTGAAGTCAGAGGCAAATGCATACACATGAGGGGGGAAACGATCCTTCACTGATTCGAGATACGCGAAATACAAATCGAAGTGAACGACTCCTTGATGGTCTGTAAAAATATGCTCCATGACTCGAAAGCCTATTCTAGGGCATAGCCTTAGGAGGTCTTGATTGCAGAAGAGAGTAGACCTGCTCGCTCGTTTCTTTAACAAGAGTGCCCATCTTTGGGTGCGACGGCTCAAGATCGATCGGCCACTCGTGGTGGCGAAGGCGTTCGGTGGCGGTGGGGCCGATGGAGGCGACGACCATCTTCTTGAGTGATGCACGAAAGCGCTCCACCTTCCCGTCTTTTTCCAACACCTGCATCACATGATCTATTTGGGCGGCGTTGGTGATGAGGAGCACGGGCGCCTTTCCAGCGATGATTTCGTCGAGCGCTTGTCTGAGCGGCCCTAGATCATCCGGGAGCGCCCAGCGATAGATGGGAACCTGAAAGACCTCGGCTCCACGCTGGTTCAAGGCTTTCAGCAGATCAGGATTTGACGCTCCATACTCCTGCACGGCGACACGCAATCCCTTCACCGGCCTGTACTCATCCAGCGTAGAGATCAGATCGACCCAGGTGTTCGGTTCGGGCACCGTCAGTGTCGGTTGGAGACCGAATGCCTTAAGCGCTGCGACGGGTTTGGGGCCTCGGGCCACAAGGGCCGTCTGTTTGAGTGCCGCCACAATCGACGGCCAGGGATAGCGTGTTTTGAGGAGGTCGAACAGCGCGGTGGTGCCGACGCCGGTCAGAAGAATGAGAAGATCGACTCGTTCGGTCGTGAGCTGAACCCCAAACTTCAGTGCTGCCGAATTGTCATCGAGCGGAATCTCACGAAGGGCGGGAGTGACGAGCGGATTTCCTCCATGGCGCTCTATGAGCCGGGCGATCTCCGCCGCCATGCGAGACTCAAACGAGGCGACGGTCAGGCCATTGAAGCCAGTGGTAGTCATGAGGCCTTCGAGGGAAAAAGTAAAAAGCCAACGTAGACTGTTTCTTCAAGATCGGGAGCGTTGGTATCGTACCATAGTTACTAAAGTTACTGATGCGACCAGCAAATAGTGCCTTCCCGCCCTTCGACAGGCTCAGGGCGAACGGTCTTTAGACTACCGTTCGTGGTGAGCTTGTCGAACCATGAACGGCCATATGCGCACTATTTGCTGGTCGCATCAGTGGCTGGAGATGAAGCGCAGCTATCGGTTCGAGTGAGGTGGGTGAGCCGCAAGGATTTTCAATTGACGGAGCAGAGGCCGCTCCCTACTATACGGACTCTATTGAGGATGACTATGAGTGCTCCGCTCCATCGAGGATTACGCCATGTGGCGTTGCGCGTCACGAATCTTGCGCGTTCTCGTACATTCTATGAACAGCTGCTGGGGATGAAGGTGGTGTGGGAACCGGACCCAGACAATGTGTATTTCAGCTCTGGACCAGATAATTTCGCCTTACATCAGATTCCAGCGTCCGAGATCGCATCGTATCAACCCTTGAAGGGTCAATCGTTGGATCACATCGGCGTGATCCTTGAGAGTCCCGAGGCAGTCGACCGGATGTATCGAGAGGTTGAACCGCGCTTGCAGCAACTGGGTGGGCGGATTGTGACACCGCCGAAGCAACACCGCGACGGCAGCTATTCCTTTTACTTTTCCGATCCCGACGGGGTTGTCATTCAAGCGTTGTACGAACCTATAATCAGTAAGCTGGAATTCACACGTAAGGGGTAAGGCGTGAGGGGTGAGGCGATGGTTGAGAATAGCGAGGTCAAAGGCAGAGAGACGATCCCCTTACGCCTTACGCCTCACGCCTTACGAGTATGAAGATCTGGGACAGTCTGCCGAAAAAACAGTATCTCAGCCTTGCGCCCTGGGCTTGGGTTCAATTGGAAAGCGCGGAACTTCCCGGGCCCTTTCCCTTTATTGCAGGGGTGGCGCCTGAAGTCGTCGCCAGTCTCCATGAAGCCCACGGACTCCTCTCCAGCGCGATCGATACAGCCATCAGCGATGTCTTTTCCAAGCGTGCCCCGCTCGACGATCCCGATCGTCAACGGCGCTTGGAAGATGCCTATGCGGAGGTGATCAACGCCCGTCCTTATCTGCAACAGCACATTCGTTGCGGACGGAAGCCGGATGGCACGTTTCAATGGGAGTTTCCAACCGACCCTACAAAGTCTTCCATCGTCACCAACAGCGGGCTACGGATTTTCCATTCTGTGAAGCGGCAGGCAATCCCTATGGGGTTCGACCAGCGACAGATGGGGCCGTTGGTGGGAAAGATTCTGGGGTTCTTGGACGGTACGCATCAGACCGACGAAATCAACACGGTGGTGGCGACCTCGGGACGAGATGGAGAACGATTGCTCACGCGATTGATCGAATCTCTTCACCAGCATGAGTGTCTGGTCAGCTCAAACACCTCCTCCGTCAGATCCCGTTGGTTTGAAACGCTGCAAGATCAAGACACGGTCCACCTTGGTCATGCTGCGTTGCTGTATCGGCAACGAGATCAGGCGCTATTGTTCGATCCCTGGCTGCTCCCCTGGTTTGCGGAGTCCTCCATTCCGTCGCTCTGGGGATCATTGCTGCCCAAACCGGCTGCCGTCTTCTTGACCCATGATCACGACGATCATGTGGATCCTCGCACGCTCTTGCACCTGCCCAAGGACACGCCGATCATCGTGCCGTGCCGAAGGAATCGGCGCATGCTCTCCTACGATTATCTGTCGCTCTTGCGAGAGTTGGGATTCAGTCACGTGATTGAATTGGCCCACGGGGAGAGTTGGGCCTTCGAAGGAGGAGCCGTGTATTCCGTACCGTTCTACGGCGAAGACCCCTGCGATCTGGAGATGCCGCGCAACTGCTATCTCATCGCCGATCGTGGCTATAACGTGCTTGTGCATGCGGACAGCGGGCCGACGAATAGCGGCAGGTCCGCCCTCAAGGACGGAGTGATTCAGTCGCTCGTACAAAAGCATGGGCCGATCCCGCTGGTGTTTGCCTCGCAACAACAACTACTCGAAGTTCGTGGCCATGCGGCCCACGCGCCCTTGTCTCACCCCGGGAAATGGCTCGACGTGGGAGAAAACGGCTATCTCACGAACGCGTATCTTGCCGATGTGTGCGCTGCGGCGCAGGCCAAGCTGTTCGTGTCCTATGCCACCGGCGGCGCAGACTGGTATCCGGACCATCTCTCGTTCATGTTCAGCCGACGGAATCCTGCCCGTACCGCGTTGCTGACGGCCCACTGGGAATTGCCTGAAACTCTCAAAGATCTTCTCGCCAAGAGGGGATGCGGGTATCATTACGGGCATGCGTTGGATCTATTTCGTCGTACGGCCGACGGGCTCGTAGAATCGATGAAGACGGGAGAAGCCCTCACACCTCTGTCGCTCTACCGGATTGACCACGGAGATCCTCCGTTCATGAAGGCCGGAAGCCGCCCTGCCGCGTCTCGATAAATTGAAAGGACCGACTATGACCGTGCGCAAAAGACAGCAAGACCCGATCCTCGTCACCGGTGTTGCAGGATTTATCGGCTTTCATACCGCGACCAGGTTGCTGGAGCGAGGCGAGCGGGTGATCGGACTCGATATCGTCAACGACTACTACGACGTGCGATTGAAGAAGGCGAGGCTGGCGAAGCTCAAGCCGTTCAAGTCGTTTTCATTCACGAAGCTCGATCTGGCCAATCGGGCCGGGATGAAGAAGCTGTTCGCGAAACATCCGATCCGGCGCGTAGTCCATCTGGCGGCGCAAGCCGGTGTGCGCTATTCGCTCGTGAATCCGCATGCCTATACGGACAGCAACATTGAAGGGTTTCTGAACATATTGGAAGGTTGCAGGCAGGCGAAGGTCGAGCACCTGGTCTATGCCTCATCGAGTTCCGTCTACGGCGGCAATACGCAGATGCCGTTTTCGATTCATGACAACGTCGATCATCCGGTCTCGCTCTACGCGGCCAGCAAGAAGGCCAATGAACTCATGGCCCATTGTTATGCGCATCTCTATCGGATTCCCTGCACGGGGCTGCGGTTTTTCACGGTCTATGGGCCCTGGGGAAGGCCCGATATGGCCCTCTTCATTTTCACGAAGGCGATACTGGAGGGAAAGCCGATCGAGGTCTACAATCAAGGAAAGATGCGTCGAGACTTTACCTACGTCGACGACATTGTCGAAGGAGTGATCCGGACTCTTGATCATCCCGCCACGCCGAACCAAGCCTGGTCCGGTGACAGACCGGATCCTGGGACCAGTTCGGCGCCGGCCAGGATCTACAATATCGGCAATCATCAGCCGGTTGAGCTGCTGCGCTTTATCGAGGTGTTGGAGAATACACTAGGAAAGAAAGCGGTGAAGAAGCTGCTGCCGATTCAGCCGGGAGACGTGCCGGCGACCTATGCGGATATCGAGGATTTGACTCGAGATGTCGGATTTGCCCCGGCGACGCCGATTGAAGAAGGCATCGCGCGATTTGTGAAGTGGTATCGGGAGTTCTACAAACAGTGAGGGGACTGCAAGCCGCTGATGGCTTGCAGTCCCCTCTCGAATGACTTGATCGTCGGTTACGGACAGCCGATCGGTATAAATCCCCGCCCGAAGATTCCTGCCAGCGCTTTATACCGTGCATTATTCTCAAAGGAATAGCTCGCCCCTCGCTGATTTCTTCCGGAGGGATCTCCACCGTACGAAGGGTCTGATCCGTAAAAGAAGCCCCCACGAGTTTTATCGTTCAGATTCAGCCATTCGCCATACATGGAACAGGTTTGCGCCAATACGGCTCCCGACGAGGCGATGCTGGCATGCCAATCTTTGGCCCAATCCGGGACGGTCTGCCCGCCGCCGGCCATACCGGTCTGATTGCGGTCTTGGTGCGGAGGAATATCATAGCGCGGAGCTGCGGCCACGGGGGGGCGATAGGTTGGCATATCGTCCAGCGAGGGCACGATCGACAGTTCTTTCAGCTTCATCAGTTTGCAGCCAGGCACATCTTTGTTGGTATAGATAATGCTGCCATCGGCTTGAGTGCATTCCCGCATCATGAACGGATCGAAGCTGACCGTCGTATCGGAGAATGCCGACGTTGAGAACAGGGTGAGGATCGTTGCTGCAAACATGAGCACACGGGTGGGCTGCATAGAGCACCTCCCTTGAGATGGTGGAACAGGCAGGGATTGCATCGTCGTTCACCCCTTTTTAAATTATACTTACCAAGTGTATTGACAAGCTATTCCACCAGGGAGAACCCTGTCTATTCGCCTTCCGAGGGGGGTCTAGCTACCAACGGATGGCCTGTAAATGGCTCAACTAGCCGATTTTTCGAGAGCAATGGCAGGATGCACGCCTTCCATGTTGGGCAGGGTGTGATGGGCCCTGTTGAACAATCAGCTTTGCCTTGTTCCCTCCTCGCTGCTGGGGTATTCTCCGCCCTAAACCAGTAAAACGTGAGGCGTTCGAAGAGCTTTCCTCGCGCGGTCCCCTCACTCCTTACCCTGAGCAATCTCTGTATGACCGACTACGGCGTGCTTGCAAATCTGCTGGTGATTTTCACGGCGTCGATCGCCGTCGTCTTCGTATTCCACCAGTTCAGACTTCCCTCGATCGCCGGATTCTTGGTTGCCGGCGCACTCATCGGCCCCAACGGGTTGAACCTCATCTCGGACATCGGCACGGTCCAGGTCTTGGCGGAGATCGGGATCGTCCTGCTCCTTTTCACCATTGGCATCGAATTCTCGTTGGTGCGGTTGGCCTCCATGCGTCGTCTCATGTTTTTGGCCGCACCGATCCAGGTTGGCGGCGTGCTGTTGATCGCATGGCTGGGGGCGATGCTTCTCGGATTGTCTTGGCGGCAAGGGGTGTTCTGGGGATTCCTCTTCTCCCTGAGCAGCACGGCGATCGTGTTGAAGACCTTGGCTGAACGGGGGGATAGCGACTCGATCCATGGCCGAGCCACCATCGGCATTCTCGTCTTTCAGGATTTGGCCGTCGTACCCATGATGCTGCTGGCGCCGATTCTTGCCGGCTCATCGGACGAAGGCGGGCTCGGAATTCTTCTTGCCTTGGGAAAATCCGTTCTCGTTGGGGTGATTGTCATTGCCGCCGCCTGGTATCTCATCCCGAAGCTGTTGGGACATATCGTCCGGAGCCGCAGCCGCGAACTATTCTTGCTGACGATCATCGTCTCCTGCCTCGGCATTGCGTGGCTCACCTCGCTCGGCGGCCTTTCGTTGGCATTGGGGGCGTTCATTGCCGGGTTGGTCATTTCGGAATCGGAATACAGCCATCAGGCCATGGCCGAGGTGCTGCCGTTCCGCGACAGTTTCAACAGTCTCTTCTTCGTATCGATCGGCATCCTCATGGACTGGCGGGTGCTGTTCGATCACCCGCTGCCGGTGGCCGGACTGCTGGTGACGATTCTGTTGGTGAAGTTTGTTGCCGGGGCTGGAGCGGCTTTGACGGCGGCTATTCCTCCGCGTGAGGCGATCATGGTGGGCATTGCCTTGGCTCAAGTCGGTGAGTTTAGTTTTTTGCTGGCGCAGCAGGGGCAGGAGAGCGGTTTCTTTCAGGGCGATCCGTATCAGGTCTTTCTTGCGGTTTCGGTGCTTTCCATGATCGTGACGCCGTTTTTTATGCAGTGGTCGCCGCACCTGGCCCGCCGTGTGGAGGCATGGCAGCGGCTTCGCCATTGGTTACCCGGCCGTACGACTGCCCGCGTTCTGAAGACCGAAGGAAAACAGATCCGGATGAAGGGCCACGTCATTATTGCGGGGTATGGATTGAACGGGAGGAATCTCGCGCGGGTCCTCGGCGATACGAAAATCCCGTATCTCGCCTTGGATCTCGACGGCGATATCGTCGCCCGCGAAGCGAAGCACGGAGTACCCGTCTACTATGGCGATGCCACGAATCCGAATGTGCTGCGGCACATGAAGATCGAGGACGCGAAGGTGTTGGTCGTCGCTATGTCGGACCCGTTTATCACTCGGCGGGCCGTGCAGATCGCCAAGGGACTCAACCCCAAGCTCCATGTCGTCGTGCGGACTCGCTATCTGCGTGAACTGGAAGAGCTGCACCAACTTGGCGCGGATGATGTGGTGCCGGAGGAATTTGAAACTTCCATCGAGATATTTGCTTTGGTGCTCCGTACGTACAATCTGCCGCAGGATTTTGTGATGCAAAAAATTGAACAGGTTCGCCGTGAAGGGTACGCGTTGCTTCGTCGCAGCGAATCGCCGGAACTGTTGCATCATCTTCGTGGCGGAACCTTGGCTGATGCGGAAGTCGAAACCTGCCGCATTGAAGAGGATTCTCCTGCGGAGGAGAAGACATTGGCTGAGATCTCGCTCCCTTCGCGCACGGGCGTTTCGGTGATTGCTTGGACGCGCGCCGGGGTGACGCAAACGAATCCGTCTGAGGAGACTCAGTTGATGGCTGGCGATATCGTAGTTTTACTCGGTTCGCGCGCCCAGATTCAGCAGGCGATGGAGGTCTTAGTCCCGACGGGTACGAACTGAGCCGTTAGCAGGCCGGGGAATAACTATTGTGGCACGGTAGAAACCTGATTTATTTGGTTGATTTGGTTCATCTGGTTAGTTTCTTTCAAGCAAACAAACGAGACAAACCAAACAAACTAAATAACGGCCTTCTTCTGTTAGCGCCCTGGTGTCGTCATGTGCTGGTAGGCCTCCTCCAGCGTGGCCACTTCAATGACTTTGATGTTCCATCTGGCTGCCAGTTGGGAGAGATCCCAGTCGGCCTGGTCTAATTGCCCGCGAGGCACCAGTACGGTTTTAAACTGTGCTCGGGCCGCCGTCTCGATTTTGACGAGCAGTGCGCCTACGGGCTCGATCTGACCGTCCGGCATGATTTTTCCGGTCAGGGCGACGTCTGATTTGATGCTATCGCCGCGCCAGGCTGCCAGGATGCCGACCGCGACGGCGCTGCTGGCGCTCGTACCCTCGGTCAACGCACTGTATGACCGGTTCTTGATCGTGATCACCCAGTCCCGCCCGTCCCCTCCTACCGCCTTCGTGGCGGCAACGACGGCTTGCTTGACGCCGTCTTTCCAATCCTCGCTGACGATTGAGCCGCCACCTAGATTTATTTCATTGAATTGGATTGTCGGGCCCTCTCGACGAGGGTCTGTGTCAAGCTGGAGGGCAATGTAGTGAACGATACCGGTCCGTCCATCGGCGAGCACACCCAGCGCCGGCACCGTTGCAAAATGACGGCTGTCGGCGGAAAAGATCGGGAAGGCTTGCGAGCAGAGAATGATCGTCGAAAGGAAGAGACCAAGGTGAGGTAAGTTCCGAGTCTCGCGTCTGTACGCCATGGTGCTAGCTGCGATCAACTCTTCCAGCGAAGCGTGACTCGTTCTTTGAGTGGATGGTCGAGGGGCTGTCCGGTCTGCACCGATGCGAGATGTGCGGCTTTCAACTTGTAGTACCACTTCGCCGGCATGTCGGCGTCGCCGAGAAACATCGTCGACGGTTTGTGTTGAAGACCCACGGCGAGGTGTTTCATCGCGCGTTCATCCTGACCGAGGAACTTGCGTGTAAGAGAACGGAAGATGAAGTTGCCGAACGGAACCCAGTGTAGCCCGCTCCACAACGCAGAGAAATCGATCCGGCACTCCATTTCTGACACAGTCGTCGCCATCAACCTGCTGGCCACCCAGAACCTGCCGCATTGCATGAGTTCCACGCGTTGATTCGGTAATAGGAAATCGATCGTTGTGGTCAACGGCCCGCCGTACAAGCGTTGTAGCCAATGAAATGGGCCACTGTTCTTGGCTGGTTGATGGGCCACCATCCGGAACCCGTTGGGAATCGGCTCAAAGGTTTTAGTCTTCTCATGAATGCGCGCGGCACTGCGCCACCATGAATGGACGTAGGGCCCGTGAGCCGGATCGATGAGACCGATGATGCCGTCGTCCAGTGTGCAGGTGTAGGTCATCGAAATATGAAACGACTGCTGAGGCTCGGATGGAAGCGGTAGGCGAGGGACAGGCGGCGGCGGAACCATGTTCCCACGTTCATCTGCAAGATAAAGCCAGATCATGCCGTCAGTCTCTTCAGCCGGATAGGTGGTGACCCCGACTTTGTCGGTTTGTAGCGGCGCCCCTTCTGATAGTGAAGGAATGTGGCGACAGCGGCCCTTCATGTCGAATTGCCATCCGTGATACGAACATTCTACTCGCTCGCCGTCGAATCGTCCGAACGACAGAGGCATTCCCCGGTGGGGGCAGAGATCCCGCATCGCAGCCAAGTGTCCCTCTCGATCACGACAGAGGACAATGGGGAAGCCCAGCATCTGTAGAGCTTGCATCGAGCCTGCGCGTAGCGTGGCGCTCGGTACGGCTGGGTACCAGAATCCAAGAAGCGGAGCGCTCTTGGCAGATACGATATTGGGTGAGAGCTGTGTGTTCATTGACGAGGTAGGAAGCCCGGAAGACTCGGCACAATCTGACCGGTTGTGAATATAACGGCCCAATAGGGGAAGGTCAAGCGACGAGGGCGACAGCACTGCTGGCCGCGTTCCTTGACACCCCCAAGGACCCCATACTATTCTGTCTACATGCATGAACGACGCATGTTTTGCGCCCGCCAATGAGGTGACATCATGAATGCCACGCAGATGGACCCAGCAGTGACGCTGGCTAATCTACAGACCGCTAAGACCGATAAGGTGACGATCGTGCTGCTGAGCGGCGACATGGATCGCGCGATGGCCGCATTCATCATCGCTACCGGGGCTGCCGCCATGGGGATGCAGGTCACTGTCTTTTTCACCTTTTGGGGCCTCAATGCTATACGCAAGAAAGGCGCAGCCAGCTCTGCGAAGGACTGGCTTCGTCAGATGTTCGGCCTGCTGAATAAAGGGGGAGCAGACAGCCTTCCCCTCTCGCGGTTCCATTTCTGGGGGCTGGGCACGAAGATGATGCAAAAGGTCATGAAGCAGAACCGGATGC
>ERZ1292630.2948-Hain-H41-02um-R3-2948-length-15366-cov-4_pt2 | contig 14972 bp, 13 predicted proteins | sample MGYA00564408_ERZ1292630 | MGnify/ENA primary metagenome ERZ1292630 (study PRJEB36523, sample SAMEA6512641) | groundwater metagenome | collected 2019-01-08 | study: AquaDiva: Metagenomics assemblies of 32 groundwater samples | reverse complement strand
GCCGTAGCCACTACCATCATAAAAAAAGTGGTGAAACAGGCTCAAACAGAGAACCACATCAGACTGCTTGAAGTCGGCTAAAAAGGGCTGGATCTCGCTCTCAATAAAGTGCGCATTTTTTGAAACGCCGTAGAGTCTGGCGAGACGATTTGCTGTGTCGATAACTGATGTCGCGGCATCAACCGTGGTGCCTTTGACGCTGTTGTGGCTATTGGAATCAATGCCTGTTGCCTCCATACCAACCCGGGCAAAATAATGGGAGAAAAAGCCGGTATTGCAGCCAAGATCAAGAATTGTTTTATCCTTTGGGTCAAAATGGAGCCGCATGGCATTCCTAATCATCGTGGCGCGATCCATACAAATCCGATCGAGCTGGCGATTAACATGCATCTTCACAAACGGATTAAAATCACCAGCGTCAATCAACGCCCACTGTTCAGGAGTTAAATCTTCCGGCTGGTAGTATTGATAAGGGCGAGTTAATTTTTCTTTGACGAAAATTTGAACTTTCTCGAAGAGCGTCATACATATCCTCCTCGCTGATTTCTGGTCATAAGCGTAGCAGTCGGACAGAGAAGGATCAATCCATCCATAATAAAATACTATACTCTCGGCCTGAATAAGCTACCCTCCAGGTTAGAACTGGGTTAGAATTGAATCAGTTATGAATAGAGCTAATACTGCCCACCAAACGATTTCAACAATCGGGACCCAGATTGGGCTTTTTGTCGTTTCGACAATTATTGGAATTATCGTTACGAGAATTTTAGGTCCCGAAGGAAAGGGTCTCTATTTTCTGGCGATATCTCTTTCCACACTCTGTTTGATTGTCGTCAAATCTTCTATCGAGGTATCTGGCACATATTTTGTAGGAAAAAAAGGACGAAAAATCCAAGAGCTCCCCGGCCATTATTTATTTTCGACAATCCTCGTAACCGCCATCACCTATCTTGTTCTGGGAATACTGTGGCCATCAATTCACACCACATTATTTCCTGGCCTGCCAGCTATCTATGCCATCATTGCTCTAACCGCTCTCCCTTCAAGTCTAATCATCCTCTACTTTGCCAGTATCTTAATGATCCCAAACCTTGTCGGCAAATATAATCGATTATTTTTAGTCCAAGGCGCTATTACGACCTTGTTGTTATTTTTATTAACAATAGTTGTGCGGGGTGGTGTCCTCGGGGCCCTTATTGCTTGGAGCGTCGGGTTGGCCTTAACCGCTATCTATGTAATTATTGTCGTCCATTACCAAATACAACCATCCTATAAAGTCTCAAAACACTTTCTTGTCCAACTTTTTACCTTTGGGCTTAAAGGTCATATGGGTGAGATTGCCGATTATTTTATTGATCGAACCGATGCTCTTTTAATAAACTATTTTCTGGGAGCGGTAAATGTCGGTTACTACGCCGCGGCCCTAACCGCCGAATTACTCTGGTATATTCCTAATTCGATTATTGCAATTCTCTATCCTAAATTTAGTCATGATACTGGCGATACCCTGGCTTTAGCCAAGCAAGCATGTCGAATAACCCTTTTTGTCACCGTCATACCTGGTATCGGGCTGATGATTCTGGCAAAACCATTGATTTTATTAGCCTTTGGCAGCGTCTTTCTCCCGGCCGTCTGGCCAATGATTATCGCCGTCCCGGGTGTGGTCAGTCTTAGTGTCTCTAAATGCTTAAAAATATTCTTATCGAGCCAAGGGTTGCCCTTACCGGCCAGTTATGCTTCGTTTATCGCCTTCGCATTTAATCTGATACTGAATATAATCTTTATTCCACGCTATGGGTTGGTGGCAGCCGCGATCATTGGGTCCTTGTCCTATATCATTTATGCGGCCGCAATCTTTATACAATTTTCTTGGCGGTTTAAAGCCTCTCTTAGAGAGACGATACTTATCAAAAGTGAAGATTTTCGACTAATGAAAAGATTATTATTGAGTAAATCTGCCAGTTAGGTGGGAAATCATGATGCATCAATTATCGAATAATAAAATTGAGGCCTATGTTGCGAATCAGTTTGATAAACTTGTCCATGATGACGCTATGTTTCCTCCGAGCGCTGACAAAAACGATTGGGAGTGGCAAGCAATTATTAAGGAACTTAGTGAGTTAAAGGGTAAGAAAATTCTTGACATTGGCTGTGGTAAGGGTAAGTTTTGCCAGCTTTTTGCCCAGTCCGGAGCCAAACCGACTGGTATAGATATTAGTGAAGAATTATTACGAGCAGCCAAAAAATTAGCCCCGACGATTACCTATCTGGTCGGTTCCGCCACCAACATTCCTGCCAAAGACGGGGAATTTGATGTCGCTATTTGTGTTGAAGTTCTGGAACACGTACCCAATTTAGAAAAAGCAATCGCCGAAATGGCTCGTGTTCTGAAAAAAGATGGTACGCTTATCATTATTGATAAAAATTTGTATGGTCTTCACCCGGTTTGGCCATACCCAGCCGTCATTGAAAAAATCTGGAAAGAGTCCCACAATCAATGGATGTATCCCAAAGATGCTCCCTACCGGGAAAAATGGTTTAGCCCCCGAAAACTTAAACGAGATTTAAGCAAAGAATTTTCAGCTGTTTCAGTCTCGTATCCGGTTCGCAGTAAATTTATTGGTAACACGCTTAAATATGCAGTTGCCCCTTGGCTTTCGTATGATGCTCTCTGGAAGGCAACGAAATGACCAAGCCAGCCGGATGTGTCATCTGTGGGAAAACTGGTCAAAAACGGGATGAATTTAGTTTGAGCGACCAAACGCTCGGTTTAATGCATTGCCCAAACTGTGATCTTTATTATCTCGAACCACGGATTACTATGTCGGCGCAAATACTCGAAAACTATTACGATAAGGCACCTGAACCTCGGGTCTTGGAAATGGCTGATCACTTCGCTGACAACTCTCGATTTCGATCTTCTAAAAAAGGATATGCCGCCCAGCTGGCGTTTATCGAACGTTTTGTCACTCCTGGCAGATTACTTGATGTCGGTTCTGGTTTTGGTGGATTTTTATACATCGCTCGCGGGCGCGGTTGGGATTGTTTTGGCGTGGAAATTTCTCATTTTTGGGGCCAGAAAGCGCAAACGCTTTTAGGTGATAAGTGGCGGGTAATAATTGGTCGACTCGAAAATAGCAACCTCGCACCAAATTCTTTTCGGGTTGTCCATCTCCGTCATGTAATTGAACATCTCGAGAACCCACACGCTATCTTAGATATAATTTGGAACATTCTTGAGCCTGGTGGGATTATGGTTGTGGAGACCCCAAATAGTCGAGCCATGGTTAACACGACCTACGCTTTTTTTGCACGATTGCGTAAGCTACCACGCCGCATTGCCACCCCAGTCGATCCGCCCTTTCATCTCCTTGGATTTTCGAAGTATTCATTGAATAAAATCTGCGAGCAGCATCATTTTGTTAAGCGACTATGCACAACCACGGCCCACGGAGATCCAACGTGGCGGTTTCAGAGCGAAGGTGTCAGTAATCTTGAATTCTACGGTGCGCATACTACGCTTATGCCTTTCGTCCATCGTTTCTCTGCTCGGATTGGACAGGGAGATAATCTCCTTGCCATCTATCAAAAACCAAAGGAGGAACTTGTCTAGCCAATTGCCAGATATAGATAAAATTACCCAGTTTTTGACAGCTTGTCAGATAGTCGATGGTCCTCTGTCTGGCGGAATTCAAGATGGCTACCACCTTAATAAACAAAGCTATGACTTTATTTATTCAGAAACAACTGGGTATGCAATTATATATTTCCTTAATCACTACCGCTGGACAGGCAATGATCAGTTTCTTCACTATGCGGTTCTGGCCGCCGATTTTTTGATTAACCATCTGACAAAAAATGGCCTGCCTTATAATTTTGCGATTGCTGGTAGTGAGCCCGACAGACGCTATTTTGTTTTTGATAATGCTATCTGTGCGCAAGGATTGGCTGATCTATTTTTAGTGCTTGGCGATCCCAAATATCGCCAAGCGGCCGAGGAAATCGGACGGTGGCTTCTAACTATGTATCAAGATGGTGATAATTTTTTGTCTTACTTAAACGAGTTTGACCAAATTGTTGACCACCCTGGTACTACCTTTGCCGACGACCGTGGATGTTTGCACATTAAAAACGCCATCGCCTTCCTTAAAATTCAAAAAATTTCTTCAGATCAATCGTGGCGGAAGACAGCCGAAGCGATTCTCGTGGCCGGACTTGACCGTCAAAATACTTTCGGCGGTTTTCCTTTGCAACGCTCGTCTCATGAAATTTTTTCTCATGCCCACTGTTACGTGACCGAAGGCTATTTGTTTGGCTATTTGGCCCTCGGTACCAAAGAATATCTCCGGGCAGCCGAACGATCAGCTACGTATCTTACGACAATCCAAAGCCCCGATGGAGGAATCTATCAATTTAACCAACGTGGCCAGCGTGCCTCCGATGCGACCGCCCAGGCAATCAGGATATGGCAAACTTTAGACTATATCAATAAAAAAAAGCACTTTGCAGAACCAATTAACCGCGGCTGGCACTATCTGAAAAAAATGCAATATACGAGCGACGATCTGGGCAACGGTGCCATTCTATACACTCGCGGAAGATTTGGCTTGCGCACACCAATTGGTTTTACATGGGTTGCGATGTTTACTGGTTCAGCCGCTTCAATTTGCTCGGCTGGCAGAATTCTGATAGAGGAAATTTACTAATGCATAGAATTCTTTTCATACCGCACGGCTCTGATCCTAATCTCAACGTACGGGGAAGAGAGCTGGCGGAGGCTCTGGCCACTCGCCAAGATTGTGAAGTTTTTTGTATTGAGTATGCCCGTAATTTTTCAAATCGGTTTATCGACAAGCTCTGGTTTTTAATCGCTAATCTACTTCGAACAATCGAGGTCAGTCCATTGACTAAACGGTTTAGCCTCATTCGTTTTCCTTATCTGAACCTTGCCCTTACGCCCCGCACGCTGCCATTAATTCGGCGTTTTGCCGATAGCCAGATAGAGCAGATTATCAAAAAAATTCGGCCAACTATTATCGTTAACGAATCTCATTTCGCCATTACCGTCGCTCGATCATCGAACTATCAGCTTATCTACGATCTGGTTGACGACCATCTCCCGGGTTCGATTGACGGTTGGTTCGGTCAAATGGTTGCCAAGTTTACCACCAAACAATTGGCCTTGGCAGATAGAATATGGACTATCTCCCATACCTTAATTGATAAATTAGGTTTCCTTGGGCATCACGATGTCCAGTACGTACCAAATGGTACGCAGCTTGAGACTTTTCGCAGCCAAAGGAGCTTACGAGGTGATGAACTGAAAGAACTAAGATTAAAATTAAACCTAGAGAATAAATATACGATTGGTTATATTGGTAACCACGCCAGTTGGTCGGGTATTGATTTTGTCATCAAACTCGCTAAAGCCGCACCGCCAGACTGGCATTTTTTGGTTATTGGTGGAGGAACAGAAGTTGACGCTCACCAGCCGAACAACTTTTCGAATCTTCAGTTCTTAGGAGCAATACCACGGGAAAAAATCGCCCAATATTTTTTGACGGTTGATGTTGGAATTCTTCCATTTATCAAAAATTCCTTAACGGATAGCGCCCTTCCATTAAAGATTATTGAGTATGGAGCGGCTCACAAAGTCGTCGTCGCAGAACCTCTGACCGAACTCGAATACCTTCAACTTCCCTATGTCCGTTTTCCCAAAGAACGGACACCCGAAGCCTGGCTAGAAACCCTCCAACAGGTCCAAAATAGTAACTGGCAGCAGATTTGGAATACGAGCGTAGCAGCGTATGATTGGCAAACAATTGCCCAACATATCAAGTTTGATTAATTATCGGATTGCTCTCGATGCCCGAACGATTGCGCACCGTGACGCGATCACTGGCATCGGCACCGTGACATTTCTCCTAGCCAACTACCTTGATCGACATGGTATTGGTTGTGATCTCTTCTATGACCAGAAGCCAACCCTGTCTTTCAATAATCACCGGCCAGTCGTTCTGGCTTCACGCTCCCGACCAGTCTGGGAACAAATACTTTTGCCAGTCGCTCTTAGGCAGAGAAAAGTCGATCTTTATCATGCGCTCTGGAATCACGGCCTCCCGGTCCTCCGTTGGCCACTCAAGACGGTTGTCACGATCCATGATCTGATACCGTACGACTATCCGCCCGAGATAACATCCTTAAAAAATCGACTTTGGTGGCACTACTATTATTCCGCTGTCCAGTTTGCCGCCGAGAACAGCGATGCTATTATTAGTGATTCAAACCACACCAGCGAGCGAATACAACATTACTTCCCCCAAACGACAAGTAAAATCGTGCGGATTTTTCCCGGCGTGGATTCGATATTTTTTGAAAGGTTCAAATTAGTCGATACATCTCTCATAAAAAAATATGGCCTTTCCCAACCTTACTTCTTATATTATGGCGGATTAGATCCAAGAAAAAACATCTCTTCTTTGCTATACGCTTTCTCAAAAATGCCCGAGGCCTTTCAACTGGCTATCGTCGGCAAACAAAACACCTATTATCAAGAATTAGTCTCGCTTGTCAGCTCACTTTCTCTTAAGAAGAGAGTCCACTTTACCGGATATGCCAAGCTCGAGGACCTCCCCCAACTTATCTACTCCGCGACTGGCATAGTTTATCCATCAACGGCCGAAGGTTTTGGTTATCCTGTCGCCGAATCGATGGCCGTCGGAACTCCAATCATCACGACACCACTGCCTTCAATACAGGAAATTACTGGCCAGGAAGCGTATTACTTTAAACCTAGAGATATCGATGGATTAACGAAGCACATGCTCTCCGTCGCGAATCTCTCTACTGGTGAGCGGGCTAACAAAAGCCAGCGACTGCGACGATTAGCTCAAAAATTTACAGCCGAGGCTATGGTTGAAGAAATATTGAGACTTTACCTAAATCTTTTAGTTAAGGCGACGAAGTCATGAAAAAAAATCAGTACCACAAACCAAATACTTTGCGCGTTGCCATCATCGCCACCGTCTTTAATGAGGCTGAAACAATCGTACCATTCATGAAATCACTTCTTGCTCAAATATATCGTCCAGACGAGATTATTATTACCGATGGTGGATCGACCGATAAAACAGTAGAAATCTTGGATCAGTTCATTAAAGATAATCATAAGGTCCCTATCAACTTTTTCAGCGTAAAAGGTAATCGGTCAAAAGGTCGAAATGCAGCGATTGAGTCAACAACTTGCGATCTGATAGCAGTCACAGATGCTGGGTGCATCAACGAAACCAGCTGGCTGGAATACTTAATCAAACCGCTTGTAGAAAATCCCACTATCGATGTCGTTGGTGGGTGGTATCAGCCGATTATTACCTCCAACTTTGAGGCGGCCCAAGCCATGACGACCGTGCCCGATCTGCGGCTCATTAACCCCAAGACGTTTTTACCCTCAACGAGATCGATTGCCTTTCGAAAAAAGGCTTGGGAAAAGGTGGGGGGATTTAACGAATGTTATTCCCATAACGAAGACACGCCGTTTGCCCTGGCGTTGCGCAAAGAAGGTTACACGTTTTTTTTCGAACCCAAAGCGGTTGTTGGTTGGTACCAACAGACGTCACTTAAGGGTGTTTGGCGTCAGTTTTTTCGCTACGGGATCGGTGATGCCCAGGCTTGGTCGTTGACGACTCAATACCCCATCCTTTTGGGGTTGGTGTTAGCCAGCCTTGGTCTCATTTTTCTGGGCATCAAGTTGTCACCTTGGTGGTTTATTGTTTGGTTAGCCATGACCCTTATTTATCTTGAGCTACCCCTTATCCTCCAGCCAAACCGAACTAAACATCTCAGCTTTATTTATCTAATTCCTGTAACTCGCCTAATGATCATCGTGGCGACCCTGATAGGTTTTAGCTATGGCCTACTTTTTACCAGGAGGGTTCGGTGAGGGTCTTATTCCATTGTCGACCAAGTTTCACCCGTTTTGCGGGCGGCGATGCTGTGCAAATTCTGGGAACCAAACAAGCCCTTGAGAATCTCGGCGTCCAGGTTGATATTTCTACCGAGACATCACCAAATCCACGGGGCTACGACATCGTCCATATTTTTAATCCGGTTTTGGTTTCGATGGCTGGTGCCAGCAAGGCGCAGGATCTTGGCATACCCGTGGCCATCTCCACTATCTATTGGCCGATGTACCAATACTTCCGCTCGTACCTAGGACTTATTCAAGAATATACCGAGCACAAACCGTCGGGTTGGTTGGGTTTTGCGGTTGAAGCTTTCGGACGCTATGTTACGTATACTTATCTCTGGAATACCTATCTGGGTTGGCGACTAAAAAAGTTCGTCGCCCTCGCCGACTTACTGCTGCCCAATTCCCAGGCGGAGGCCAAAGAGCTAGCGGCGCAGTTTCAGCCGCGGGCTAAAATTATTCCCGTCAGTAACGGAGTCGACTTGAAGGTTAATACTCTTGCTCCAAGAATAACAACCGGATTACCTAAGGAATTGGCCTCGCTCGAGGACTATATTCTTTGTGTTGGTCGACTCGAACTGCGAAAAAACCAACACCTCTTAATTCAAGCTCTTCATAACTCGCCCCAACCATTAGTTTTTGTTGGGAATATGGCAGTCAGCACAGGCTACACGGTGCTCTGTCAAAAACTTGGACGAAAGCGACTGGGGCCGACGTACTTCATTGCGCATCTACCGCATGAACTTCTACCGGGAGTTTACGAGCGAGCGGCTCTCCACGTGATGCCTTCGTGGTATGAAACTCCCGGCCTATCTAGCCTCGAAGCGGCAGCGGCTGGGGTACCGATTGTGACAATCGACCAAGGGGGAACACGCGAATACTTTGGGCCAGACGCGACCTACTGTCCCCCTGGCGACGTTCAGCTTTTAGTAGAAGCAATCAGTGAAGCTCTTCAGAAACGCCCTAACCCAAAACTAGCTGAACGCATCCGCCGCGACTTCAGCTGGGAGAAAGCCGGCGCCCAAACTCTGGCCGCCTACCAACACATCCTAAAAACTAAATCCCGCTAAGGCTTAACTTCAATCGTCCAACTGACCGGTTCGGAACTGGGCGTTCGCACGCCGTCGGCTTTCAAAACATAGGCCTCGTCGTAGCGCCCCAGAGGCTGGTCAAGCCCCGCGCTCAAGTAGAAGATAAATGTCGCCGTCTCGCCCGGTCTGACCTTTTTTTCACTCATCTGCACGCGACTGGCGCTTACCCACCCCGAGCGGCGGTGGCTGGTTGTATCCTCGCGGATGAAGGGCGGAATACGGCCGAGGGGGTTGGCGGTCACGAGATGAACCGAGCCCTGCCGCCAGGTCTCCCATCCGGTATTTTTGTATTTGGCGGCCAGTTCAACTGCTTGTACCCGTGGCAACTGGGCAACGCTGTTCTGGTCGGTCAGTTCGGCCCGATAAGCGTCGGGGTCGCTGACTTTCACCATCGTTTGAGGCAAACACTCGGCAATAAGCTTATTGCCAGAAACAAATATTTCTTGGTTTGTGAGATGAAAGAGTTGGACAGTTTCATTGGTGTAGCTCGTCTCTACACCCGGCGCCGCAGCAATTAATTCGGCCATACAATCCAGATCGGCTTCTGAACCTATCCAGTCGGGTTTGGTCAGCATAATGTAATCAATCGGACCAGATGTCGGATTAACTAACAACGTTTCACCGACACTGATATTTCGCTCGACGGTGCGGCGTTCGATCAGACCCAGGCGGTACGGGGCCGAAAGCGAATAGTTGGCCAAAATCACCTGGTTTTCACCAACGATTTTTTTGACTGCGGTAAAACCAATAAGGTCGGACGAGCTGACGGTATTTGAGCTCTGGGCCAGCTCGCGACCGGTCGTCAGGGCCGCGGGGGCGACCGTGGCCAGGAGAATAATCGCCAGGAGAATGGCAATAGATCTAGTTGTGAGGGTTTGTTGCCAAAGCCGGCCAAGACCAACCGCCGCAAAAATTACGACAAAAACCACCGCCTCGTAGATAAAGCGTCCGGCGTAAAAATAAACTCCGGCGTAAGGCAATAAGGAAAGGGCGACGGAAACGAGGACCCAGGTTGACATAAAAAGGGTGACGCGACTAAACGGTTTGTTATCTAACAGCATCTTTAAGCCATATATTGCCAGCATGACCGTCACAACACCGCCAAAACTACTCAAAAAATCACCTAACTGCGGGGCCGTGCGGAAGGGTCCAGGACTCCAAAAAACATCTTGGTTTAAGTTGTATTTAATGAGAGCCACTGGCCATTTGGCCAGCAACGTTCCAGCAGAAATGGCTGCCATAAGTATGGCGAAGGCCGCGGACGGGAATTTCCTTATCCAGGTAGTCAAAAAGTTACGCTCATGGTAAATAACGATCGGCAGTATAATGAGGATGGTGGCCCCGAAAACCAAAAAGCTAAACGACTTATGGGTGACAAAAAGTAGTCCTCCAGTTATGGCTGTCGCCAGAACAAACCGTCCAAAATTTGGTTGTCTGGTTAAATATATGGCGTAAAGAACGACAATTACCAGGGCGATAAAATTGGAGAGCGTCGCGCTATTAACCAAGAACAAAAGCCCATAAGAGAGCGCCAAACCAAAAGGCACAAAGCCTGGGACACCATTGAGCTTCCCCGCGAGATAACCGCCGAGACCGACAAGGAGCAATAAGACGAGACCAAGGTAAATAGAAAAGAGTGGGTAGGCTAAAGTTAAGCCGGTCAGAGACGCCAGAATGGTCAAACCGGCGATAGGGAGCGTGCTCTCATACGGTGCGCGACCGTAGATGTTGAGCGCTTCAGTAGTCGGGGTAAGACGGTGGGCTCGCAGCGCCTCGGCGCTATCAATAATGTAGACGCTCGCATCACCCCCCGGTGGCGTTGGGCGCGAAAAGGCCGGCCAGACCACCGCTACAAAAAAGAGGGTGGCAACGAGAAATAGCCAAAGATTCAAGCGCTTTATAAATTGATGATGGAAGGAGGACTTACGCAAATTGGGAACACTCCAGGAGTGACGATCCTGAGCTGTGCGAAGGACACTCCTGGAGTGAAGGAAAATTTGCGTAAGTCCTAGGAAGATATCTTTCAGCATGTCTCAATAGCCTTTAGAATCTGTTGTTCTAAGCAAATCTTCAAAAAGCGACTGGTATTTTTGGGCAATCGCCGGCCAGGCATAGTCTGCCCTCACCTTTTTTTGCATCTGGCTCACTTGTGCCGAGAGATCGCGCGGGCTACTTGCTAAAACAATCGTCGCTATCTGCTGGGCAATCGTACTCACACTCGTCATGGCAAGCGGGGTCCCACCAATGTCGGCCAGCAGATATTTGAGAGCCTTAGCCTCGGCCAAAATAGGGTAACAGCCGGCCATGATAGCTTGCAGAACAACCAACCCAAAACCTTCGTTGATAGACGGAAAAACAAAGAAGTGAGCATCTTGATAGTACCGAATTAACTCAACCTCATCGACTCGGCCCGTAAAAGTAACAGCCGTTCTCAAGTTGAGTTCGGCGACTCGTCGGCGAAGATAGGCACCGTAGCCTTGGTCTTCACCAACAATCGTCGCGTGGGCCTCGGGCAATTTTTGAAGAATGGCCGGCATGGCTTCGATGAGATATTGAGCGCCTTTATAAGCCACCAGCCGGCCAACAAATAACAATTCTGTTCGCCCTCTTGGCTTGTCGGCCAACGCCATCTCGAATCGGTCAGCGTCAATACCGCTGGGGATGACTGTTATCTGGCCATTTTCGACACCCAGCCGACGATAATCAGCCACATTTTCTGGGGTGTGAGCGATAAAACTGTCGTAATGGTCGACCAGCCGCCTCCCGAGCGTGGCGTTATGTAGGCGCAGCGAGAGGGAAAGTAAAGGGTTTTTATGGGGCTGGGTGAGATCGTGGCCAGAAAGAACTAGGGCCGGTTTTTGTCCCTTAGAGACAAGCGCATATTGCGGTTCGAGAAACGTATAGCCATGAGCGTGAATGATATCATAGTTACTCCTATTGGCGCGAACCCACTTTTTAAGCCCGGGGGTGAACAGATACGTATAGGCCTCGAAAGACGGGCTAAACCGGTAGATGGTTAGCCCTTCACTCTCGCTTTTGCCCTGGAGATTCGGGTAACGATTGCGCCACGAAACTCCACCCACCCCAATCCCCCGACTATCTCCGGGACTAAGGGAACGAGTCGTCGCGACATCAACGGTGTGGCCAAGCTTTGCCAGGGCCTGGCCGATCTTAAAGGCATAATGCTGTGAGCCGCCGATGGAGGGCGGAAATCGGTGGACAAGCTCAAGAATTTTCATGAGAACCAGCTCCCAGAACCTGTTGATAGATATTGAGATATTTTTGTCCGGTCATTTGCCAAGTAAAGTGTTTGGTTTTAACTAACCCATATTTATGAGCCAACGCGAGGCGCATGACCTTAACCAAGTCGGCCGTATCACCAGGTTTTGCAAAATTAACTCGCCCCCAAGCCACTTCTGGCAGCGAGCCAGCCGTCGTCGTAATCAGTGGCTGTCCCATCGCACAGGCCTCGGCGGCGGTAAAACCAAATCCTTCGGCGAGCGACGGAACAATAACGCAGTCGGCAGCCACAATATTAATAGGAAGTTTTTCCCGAGAGACGGGTTTGATAAGCCGAACAGATTGCTCAAGTTTGTGGCGCGTAATCAGCTGTTTAATTATAAGATAACGATCCTTGGGATCTTCGTTGAGAATAAGAAGTAATCGAGCTTTGGGATCTAAAACCTTCAATTCCACCATCGCTTCAACCAGATACTCTATGCCCTTCGATATACCGGGTCGGCCATAGCTAATAAACCAAAAATTATCATCGAGACCAACTTCACTGCGCGCTTTATCTTTCGTAATTAGCTTGGAGTCAAAGAGATGATAATCAATACCTGGATACGCCACGTCGATGTGGAGTTTATTTTTTCGAACTGATACCAGATCAGCCGCCGTAGCCTGTGAGTCGGTTAGAAGCTGAGTATATGGTAATCGCACGATCATTTTTTCAATCAGATAATAGATCCAGTTGAGCATTTTATTACCTGGGTAGGTCAACCAGCGTCTACCCCAAACCTCATGAACGGTGATAACAATCGGCTTTTGAGCAATCTTTGCCACAACCCAAGCCGGTAAAGCTGCATTATACGTTGTCGTTTGAATAATGTCTGCCTTTCTGGCGCGTTTCCAGGTTGCTGGAATCGCGAGAATTGTAAACCAGTAACGACGGGAAAACGGTGGCGTTTTGACGCGATGAATAGCAATGCCGTTCCAGACTTCATCGCGCGCAAGACCCGGTAGCCAGGTCGTGACGACCTCAATTTGGCAACCTTGTTTTGTCAGCTCTTTGGCTAGCTCTTCAAACAGGATCGCCACCCCTCCCACAAAAGGGTGAAAATGTTCTAAAACAAACAAAACTTTCATCGATTTATTTGTTAGAATCTTGGCTCTTCTCAAACTCATGGACAGCCAAATCAGAAATGAGCTTTTGAAGATCGCGTTCAACACGGTCGGCTTTTAAGTACATGCGGTAGTTGAGAAACAGGAGAAAGACGATGGCAATCCCAAAGATCGTCCCTAGGCCGGCCCGTGGACCTAATATATGATCCCGAATCCAGAAGGTGACGCCTGGGAAAAACGCAATCACTAACACCGCCAACCAGGTAACGAGCCAAAAGAGGAAAACGGGGAGCGGTTCGCGACCACGGCGAAACTCATCATAGGACTTGAGCAAAACGAGCAGGGCGAATGAGGCGGCAATAATTTCAGGGATCATATCTAGCTCTTTCTCAATTTAACCGCTAAGCGCTTTTACCAAAAGACGGATCAAGATATTGATGGCATTGGTCACTGGTTGACCTTTTTTTCTCGAATAAGCCGTGTAGATTGTTCGAATCGGCACCTCTACTTGACGCAGACCAGCTCGGCGGACGGCTAAGAGAATTTCAGTACAGACTTCATAGCCACTGGTGGTGAGAAAGAGGCGTTCAAGCGCATAGCGATTGTAGGCTCGAAACCCCGACTGAGAATCGCTTGTCTTTATACCGCTTGAGAGCCAGACGATAAGATTCATCGCTCGATTACCCAATCTACGAATGACGGGCATACCGCTACCGGAATTTTTGAGGCGAGTTCCCAACACAAAATCAGCGCTACCTGCGCGGATCGGGGCCAACACAGCCATCAAATCAACCGGATCGTGTTGACCATCACTGTCCAGCATTACGACGGCATCAACGCCGAGCTGGCGGGCAACGGCCAGGCCGGTAATGGTGGCCAAACCAACGCCGCGATTAAGGCGGTGGCGAACAACGTGAGCGCCGGCGGCCTGGGCCACCAAGTGCGTCCCATCGGTCGAGCCATCGTCAATCACCAGGGTGTGGATTTGGTCAAACCAGGGTAGTTTTTTAGGTAGCGACCCCAACACCGAACCGATGACACTGGCTTCATTGTAGGCCGGTAGAATAATGGCCAGACTCTGGGCAGTCATTTCAACGCGTCCTTTCGGCTAATTCGAGGGTTGTGTCGAGAATGGCGGCAATCGTCATTGGGCCAACACCGCCGGGCACCGGCGTAATAGCCGCCACGTTTGGCGCCACGGCGACAAAGTCAACGTCCCCAACCACGGCACCGCTCGCCAGCTTCGTGATACCGGCGTCGATCACGACGGCTTTGGCGGCCACCATGTCAGCTTGTAAAAGGTTTGGCACACCCGTATCCATCACAATCAAGTCCGCCTGGCGAGTAAAGAAGCCGAGATTTTCTGTTTTGGAATGACAAATCGTAACCGTGGCGTTGCGGTTTAGAAAAAGCGCGGCGAGCGGCTTACCTAGAATCGTACTCCGGCCAACAATCACAACATGTTTGCCTTCCGTCTCAATAGTATAAGCCTCGAGAAGTCGGACAATGCCCTTAGGCGTCGCTGGTACCACTCGTTCATGGCCGATTAAAAGGTCGCCAAGGTACGCCGG
>ERZ1292630.3069-Hain-H41-02um-R3-3069-length-14977-cov-7_pt1 | contig 14977 bp, 8 predicted proteins | sample MGYA00564408_ERZ1292630 | MGnify/ENA primary metagenome ERZ1292630 (study PRJEB36523, sample SAMEA6512641) | groundwater metagenome | collected 2019-01-08 | study: AquaDiva: Metagenomics assemblies of 32 groundwater samples | reverse complement strand
CTCTCGCGCAAGGGGGGTGGCCAGTATGCTGCTTCGATGCCTCGTCGTTTCCCTTGAGCGTCGCGACCGGCTCCTCCCTATCATCCTGCGGCGCGTCGCAGACCACCGCGAGGCATCTGTGCAATGATTTGGCCGCTTTCCGTTTGTCGCTTGGCGGATTGGATCTCCCCATGCCAATGTCGCCGCCGCCGCCGGGTGATGACGGCTGCCCCGCCGCCGCCGCTGACGATGCTGCTGCTCAGCGTGCCGCACACCCTGGCCGCCGTCCGGTGCCCCCTCCATCGCTGTGGTACGTCCGCGATTGGCACTTTCAGCAGCAGTGGGAACGCCTCAGTTTCACACGGTCCCCGACGCAGCCGGAGGGCGTCGTTATATGTCCGCTGTACGCGCCGCTCTACGACGTCCTCGGCATCGACTGGCTTCACGAAGTGTGGGCCGAACGACGAAGCGCCTCCTCGCATGGCGGCGCCGCTGGCGGTGGTGACGAACCAACGTCGACGGGTCCACACCAACGCGACAGCCCCTCACTGGGTTCGGGTGATGACTACCGCTTCGTGTACGTTGGCTCGGACCGCAGCTGGACCCCCCTCCACTACGACGTCTACGGGACATACTCGTGGAGCCTCAACCTTGCTGGCGAGAAGACATGGCATGTGGCATTGTCGGCGGATTTTGAAGCCCATCTTGCGGCCTACGTCCTGGGGGACTCCCCGGACGCCAGCGTCCTGTCTCTACCCCCAGACTTGCGCTGCACCAGCCGCGTTCGGTTCGCCACCGTCGACCAAGGGCCCGGCGACCTCATCGTGGTACCGCCGCTCGTGTTGCACCAAGTGCACAACAGGACCTCTGCGGCCTCGCCGTTACGGCCACCGCGTCATGGCGTCGTTTCCGTGAACCACAACTGGGCAGACGGCGGCAGCGCCCTATTGATGACGCGACTGTTGGTGGCGCAGGCTCGCCGAGCGGTGGCGCAGGTCGATCCCACCGCCCTTGCCGCGTTAAAGCATTGCCCCTTGGCCGCCGGGTCCGCAGTGGCGAGTCCCGACCAAGATGTCTGTGTGATGCCTTCGTGGCCGCAGCTCCTGGAGTTAATGCTCCGGGGTGCGCACGCATGGAACTTCGCGTCCTTCGAGGCGTTCGTGATGGCCGCACAGAGACGAGATGACGCGGGTGATTACCAAGGTGCGTTGAGTTTGTTGCGCGCACATCGGGACGAGCTGTTCCTTTGACCCTTTTGCCCTTGACGCACAGATGGGGATGGCTTTCTCGTCTGTCGCGCGAGAAGATGATATGGTGCGGTGCGGTTGATGCCATGGTTATCTTACTACAGTAAATTTTTGCTCTTGCATCTCTCTCTCTCTCTCTCTTCGACCTTTTGCTCCAAATCAGCACCATCGCGCGCGCGACGACTCTTGGCTGGACGACTCAACAGAAAGCGCACACACACAGTCGTACGCGACCATCCATCATCCGGCATCAGTCGTCCCCAGCGGTGACTCCTTTTTGTATTTCTCACACACATCGTTTGTGGCTCCCAACGCGGCTCCCTTATCGATCGCGCTGCGCCATTCGGTTTTCCCCTGCCGCAAACGCCACTCGCACGTTCTCGTCAATCAACGCTCGGTGCTAGATCGATTGGAAAACCGCCTACACACCCAACAACAAGAAAGGCAACTCCCACGGTTACGCTTCTCGTCCAAGTCGCCCCCCTCACTTTCATTCGTCGTGCGTGGCTAGCGGCAATCAACTACCGTTTCCGGGTGATCTTCATACGAAAAATCGTCATCCCCGTCCCCGCGTTCGTCACCATCCCGGCAACAACGGCAAACATCGTATATTGATTCTATTTTCTGAAGAAACTCAAATGGCCTCTTCGTTGAATCTGGGCTCCAATACCGCCCGACAAGATCACGGCCCAACAGGCGTCGCCACCACTCCTGTTTTGCGCTTGAATGGATTCCTCGGTGACGGGGCGGTTCTGGCCGATGCCACCGTCCGTGGAAGCGTGCTTGCTCATCACCCTTTCGCCGCGCTACCGCCGATTGGCTTGGGGAGCGCAGCCCATCCCAAACGATCGAACGAGTTTCAATTCTTAGTTCCCCCGTCAGGTGCGGCTGCCCGGATGGACCCGGACCAGCAGCCGCCGCAGCAGATGCCAGGTGACACCGCGATGCCGGGCCAGCGGCAGCCGTTTTCCGGCTTTGAAAACGACGGGGTTGAAGACCTTGATGACATCACTGCCTTCAGCGGAACCGTGTTCCGTGCTTCTGACGCAAACGACGGTCACCCCGCGGGAGTAAATCGCTCTGCTTTTGCCATGGAAAGCTCTAACCTTCAGCGTAACGTGGCGGGATCGGGGGGCGACCCACCGCCACAAGGAGCCGGTGTACGGGCCGCGCGGGTTGGAGCAGCAGCGCCCGCAGGGCGCGGCGTTGCGACTGCAGGCGCAGGCGGCCACAACCACGTGCGCAACTCGGCCCCGAGCAATAACCTCTACGTCGGCTCGCTTCCGTATGACTTCACGGACGACGATCTAGAGCGCCTTTGCAGCCCCTACGGCTCCGTCATCACGGCGACGGTTATGGTGGACATCCACACCGGCCAGAGTCGTGGATTCGGCTTCGTGTTGTTCCGGGAACTGGACGATGCGATCAGCGCCTACAAGGCCCTCACCACACAAGGCCAGCGCGGAGAGACGTTCTTCCACATTTCCTTCAGTGGCCACGCGACGGACCATTTACTGCAGGAGAGCAACGGCATCTACGTCCGCAATATTCCGCGGACGATCACTGGTGATCGCATCGAGGGCTTCTTTGAGCAGCGTGGCCTGCCGCCGCTGTCTTGCCGCATGCTCAAGGACACGGCACCCGGCAACGACGGCACGCGAATCGTCGCGCTGCTGGAGTTCACCACGTCCGCCGTCGCAAAGCAGGCGCTCAAGGCGTGCCACCGCATCAAGCACGCGTTCCTGCCCGAAATGGAGCAAGACGACGTGCCGATCCTGGCGAAGTTCGCCGAGCCGCGGCTGGCTCGTCAGCGCCGCCGTGTCCAACAGGCAGGGGGCACGATCGACGATCTGCTGCCTTCCGGCGGCGACGCACCCGGCGCGCCTCCGCTGCACCCAGGCGACGCTCGTCGTGGACCGTCGAGCAACATGACGCCATCGGCCAGCAACGCCCAACTGCGTCGCGGGCCGCCCCAACCCCCGGTCCTGACCGTAGCCACCAATCAGCCGCATCCACAGTTCGTCGTGTTGCCGGCAGGAGGCGGCTACGGCCCACCGCCGCCGCAGCTGTTGCTGCAGCCGCAGCCGTTTCAGGGTGGTGGCCATCCCGCGGGCGGCGGCGGCGTCTCCTTCATCCAAAGCCCGCCGCCCCGGATGGGCGGCGGCGGCCCGCCATTTCCCACGCAGCCGCAACAGCAGCTGCCGACACAGTTCATTCAGACGGCCGATGGACGGCTGCTGATGGTGGTCGGCCCGCAGGGTCAGGGGCATGGTGTCGGCTCCCAAGGCGTGCTGCCGTCCATGGTGGTGCTCCCCCACGGGGCGGCCCCGCCCCACCCTGGGATGCTTCACCATCACCCCATGATGCAAGGCAGCGCGCAGCAGCCGTCGCACCAGCCGCCACAGTTTCAGCAGCACCCTCAACAAGTTCAACATGGGCTTCCGCAGCAACAGTATTTCCAGTTTGCAGGTCCGTCCCCTGCGGCGATGCATCCAAATCAGTTTTTCGCCCAGCAGCCGACCATGTACAACACGACGCCAAGCGGCGGGGCAGGTGGGTACTTCATGCAACAGTAGACGAAAGAAAAGAGGTCACCTTTGACGCGCGCCCCCCCACCCCTCCCCTTCCTGCCCACCCGGCCGCTGATCCTGCGGCCTCACAAGGATGGTGTCACAACAACACACACAACATACACTTTAAAGACGCCGTCTGTGAGTCTTTGGTTCGTCATTTTCGATTCCTCCCTCTCTTTTTCCTTCCTGCCCACGGCTTTTCGTATTTCTGTTCGGATTTATTGTCTCATCTCGCGCGCGACGCACATTCCCTCTCTATCTCTCTCTCTTCTGTCTCTCTCTCCTCTCCGCCATTCATCTCTCGAGCATGTATCGTCGAACAACGACGCCGCGACGTCTCCAAGCCAGCAGTGCTTTTCAGACTGCGGCGCGTTTCTTGCTCCACTCCTCCCCTTCTGTGGCCCCTTGGCTGGCTGGTGCTGTGCCTTGGGGCAGCGTGCCTCTGCTTGGGGCCGCAATGCTTCCAGTCGCTCTTCTTCTCCCCTCTCATCTTATGTTCTATCTACGCTGCGTGGGACTAAAACACTTTTGGAAGGGGGGGTTTGCAGTGCCCGATGATCTCCCTTCACGCATCCCTAATCCATTTGTGGTGCCGCAACAGGGACTGACCAGATGTCAACTCGTCGTGCCCGCGATCTAAAGATGTTTCCCCACCCCTCAGTTTTTCCCCTCTTTCTCTCTTCTCTCTCGCTCGCTCTCTTCTCTCTCTCTGTCTCCCTCTCTCTCTCTCTCTCTCTCTATTTCATTTCCCTTCCACTTTTGCAGTCGATCGGGGGAGCAGGGAATCCACAACAACTGGGCGAAGGAGACCGTACGTCGCTCAAGGGGCGCCAAAGAGAGTCATTGCAACCGTCACCCCCTCCCCCTTTCCTTCCACGAGCGTCGCTGCACGTCGCGTAGCACGCGTCGTGGAGATTCATGGGATCGTCACCTGTGCCTCTGACTCCAATCTTTCTGTGTCTGCCTCCGTCGTGTTCCTCCTTTCCCCGCCCCCGGACATCGCGCGACGCCCCCTACTTTGCCCCCGTGGCTCGTCGTTTGCTTGCTTGTGTCGACCCCACACGCCATTTTAAAAAAATATCGTCGAAATTCCAAATAGGTTGTTGGCAGCACCTAGTTTCCGTGACTGGTGCGGCCCAAACAAGCCTCGCGGAGGGGTGGCACTCGCTTGCGCGCCGAGGGTTGCGGGGGTGTTCGAGTGTGTTCGGCTCTCTGGCCGTGCCGTCACTGCTCCTGTTGGTGCCCTCCTACCCCCCTTTTCCCGGGTTGGGCACCTTGTGGACCTCTTCGGCTTAGACACCTTTAATCACCAAATTTCTGCGCCCATCCAGATGCCGCCTCGCTTGACCACGTCGCTTATGGTGCATTCATCCGCCGGTGGGCTGAAGCCCCGTTCTCTCAACGTGACGTCGTCAGGCCTAAAGGGACGGTCGGCGACGACCACCGCACAGCGCTGCGAGAACGTCGGAAAGCGATGCTATGGGGCTCCACACGCGTCGTCCGCCTCGACTTTCCTGAATGACTCCAAGGCGCAGGAGGAGCACGACACGGCGCAGCACGGCAAGGTACTCGCACCGGAAGGCGGACCGCTGCTTCAAGTATCAGATGGACGCGATGTCGTGGAGGGGTGTGCGCCTTCTCGCGGCCGGTCGATCGATGGCGACCGGGCGGACATGGCCCATCACCGAGAAGTATTAGAACTGCAACGCGCTGAGGCATCTCGCCAAGCCGCCATCACGGACCGCTTGGACAGCGCTGTCGCCTCCATGTCGCACCTCGTGGGTGCGGGCGAGAAATGCGTCGTCGAGTTACAGTTGCTCACAGCCACTGCGGCCGAGTGCAGGAAGCACCAGGACGGGCGCGACGCGGCGATGGCGAGGCAAATCGAACTGGACGACCAGTTGAGTGCGGCGAAAGCTGAAATCGTTCACCACCGCAACGCCCTGTCGGAGGCCCATCTTTCCTGGACGACTGAAGGAGCGCGGCTCGCCGCGGCCCTGGCAGCACGGGACGCGGCCATCACTCGATTGGAGGCCGAGGCCACGGCGGTGCAAACGCTCCTCGACGCGGGTCGCGGGGAGGTGGACCGCATGACGACGCTGTTGGAAAATGCGACGAGGAACCGAGACCGCTTGTCCCAGTCTTTGACAGCCGTCGCCGCGGAGCGAGACGCGCTGGTGAACGACTTCGCGGAGATGGCCGCTGAGAGGTCCAGAAAGTCGGCTGAGCTGCGCGATTTGCGCGGGGCTAGCGAGGTCACAATTTCGGAGTTGAATGCCAGCGTCGCCGGGCTCCAGCAGCGCGTGGACGACTTATCCGGCTCACTGCAGGAGTCTGCCGCGAAGTCGATCGACCAGGAAGTCAACCACCGCCGCTTTATCGAGTCCGCCACCAAAGCGCGCGCGCTGTCGAAAGAGGTAGCCACGTTGGTGGCGGACCGCGACCTTTGGATGGCCAAGTGCATGAACGCGCAAAACGAACTCTGCGCTCTCCGTCGGGAACCGACTGCGCCGGCGTTGGTGGAACCTGTGGCGGAGTGCGGCAAGGCGTCGTCATCCATCGGTGCAGTCACAGGGGATGCAGCGCTGCTGCCTCGCGCCACTCAGGTGGTGTTGTTGCCCGCCACGGTGGCGCAGATTCCGTCGTCGTCGTCGTCTGACACCGTCGGCCGCAAGCGCCTTCGTACATTAGAGGAGGTGCGACGCGATGTGCGGGCGGCTCGTGGCGCCTTGTCGGCCGAGGGGCGCGCCGCCATGGACTCCTGTCTCATGGAGGCCCCGTCCATCCTCGTTGCGGATACAGCGACCCACAGGTGATGCCTCCCCTTAGAATGGTGTCACCGTCCCCCCACCACCCTGCACTAGACCTATACCTCCCACCCCATGGCAGACACATATCTGCGATACATTTCCCCTTCGCTTCGCCCGCACCGCTGCTGCTCTGCTTTCATTCACCGGCGGTGTCGTTCGCCCTCACCCTCCACAAGTTTTGATATCGTTCTTCGTCAACTTCACAGTGAATCACCGATCTTCGGAAACACCCTCTTTCCCTCAGCTTACGTTTATGAGTCGACACGACCCGTCGGACGTCATTTCCACCGCCTCCTCGAACTCGTTGCTGGACTCGATGCCCCCCGCGGTGCTAGCTGTCGTCGCCCGCCACAACGCAACGCAAGCCAATCGGCGGGGTGCAATGCCCTGCGACGCGCTTCCTTCACGACATCTTTTCACAGATACATCCGACGCGCAATCATGCTTCGTTGAGGACCGCATTCTGTGGACCATGGAGCAGCGGCTCCGTGGACACGCCGCGGGGAACGAAACAGTGAGGGCAGGTGGTTCACCAGTGGCCAGTGGCAACAGCGTCGCCGCACGCAAGCAGGCGCTGTCAACGGCCCTCTTGACGACCGCCCGCGATCGGCTGACGGCGTCGAGCCTCTACGTGGACGCGGTTGACAGCGACGCGGCTGTGCGTTGGTGCCGCAACGGTGATGGCCGTCTCACGAACGACCTCATCCTCTGCGACGCCTTTGTCAGCGCCGTGCTGCGCGACATGACGACGGCCGCGGCGTGAGATCCCTCCCTCACAGAACTCCGCCCGCATTGCTCACTCTCTTGTTGATCCGTCTCATATTTTTGGTCTTCATTCTCCTCCGATCCGCCCGGATCGCCACCCCCGGATTCAACTCCCCCCAATCTCGCCTCCTCGACTGGTTCACCCTGGTGGCCTCAGTTTCGTCACCCCTTTCATCCCGCTGCTGGTGCGTTGATCACCGCACACCGATCCTCCGTGGGGGGTGGATCCACCAACCCACCAAAGGATGAGCAACGGTGACTTCCACATAGCGGGACCTTTCCCGGCGAGCGTCGCGCTATTGATCGTTTGTGACGTTCCCTCTGGAGGGAGAGACACACTACGAATACCGCTTCCCCCCTTCCCCTCCTCTTTTCGTGAGATTTGTTGTCTCACAACTACCCGATGAGCGCAGGGAAGAAGAAAAAAAGTACTCCGCTGCCGCCGGACGTAGCACCGGCCGCGACGGTCAGCGCCGACGATGAGCTATCCGGGCTAATGCCGTTTTGCTTTGAGGACGAACTGCCGGAGGCGTCGACGGCCCCGGGCCGTGGCCACGCGCGGGAGCGTGTTGCGGGGGCGGTGCCTGCAGTCCCGTCGCGCGCCGACGCCCCCGCGATAGATGACGCGGCTACCACCGGCACTCACGGGCCACCCGTCTTGCCCAAAGAGGCCGCGAAACGCGAAAGTCCCTACGAGCCGGATGTCGGCTGTCTGTACTACGACCTGATGACCGGAGGCGTGGCCGCTGTCCTATCTACGTCGGCGGCGCCTGGGGCGCTTTTATGCTTGAACGGTCAACGCCGGTGTGTGCTAATGACGCTGGCCGTGCCAGTGAGCCTCGATGGAGGCCCTCCGTGCCCAGCCTCCTCAACTGCAGTGGTGCCGATGCAGCATGTTTTCGCCGCCTTACCAGCGGTCCAGCACGGAGTCGAGCCCGCCGCCGATCAAGGCAGCCGTCGCTGGTCGATTGTGGCCGAGCGTGCCCCTTTCGTTCTCGACGAAATTTTTTACCGTCGCTTTTACCTCGTGATGCCAGGTGGGTGCTGTGGAGCGGACCTACTCTCCCAGGCTGACGCGGGAAGCGCGGCGTCAACGTTTCCGGCATTTCCCCTACCACCTGACGCCTTCTTCACCGCTCCCCCCGCTGGGCATCGCGCCTTGCCGCACCGAGCATTTCGCAGTCGAATCGCTGACGCGTTGACGAGGGCAAGTGACCTCCCGGGATGCATCCCGCCGACAGCGGGGGATACTGGTGATGCCCTCGAGGTCGACGTTTTTGCGCTCGTTCGCGACCTCCGCCTCCTCCCCGGGCAAGTGCTGAAGGTCGAACTCGACGCCGGGGGCCCGCCGATCGGCATCCGCGTCGACGACTCCCCGTCTTCCGCGGCTGCCCACGTCCACCACCGTGACCCGGCGACACACACGATCGTCAGCGACGGCACGATCGCCAGCGACGGCACGACCGCCAGCGAGAGGACGGCAGCGGTTCCTTCTGTCAGTGGATGTCGCTACGTCGTCGCGATAGGCGTCGAGGTTGGCACCGGCCTTCTCCTCGTTGAGGAGCTGGAAGAAGCGTCCAGCAAGGCCGAGCCGAAGGTCGCAGGGGCAGCCGGCCGCGAGGCGGATGCCACCGATCGCCCCGTCGTGACGTACCTTCGCCGCACGAAGCACCGTGCGTGGCGGGTACCCCCCGGTACTCGCGCGTCCGTTTGCGACGGGCGGGGCATCGTCGTGTTGCGTGGCGCAAACATCGACAAATTACGTTCTCTCACTCGGGTGCTCCCTCCCGGCAGCGTCGAGCATCACGTGGACCGTCTGCTGCTCAAAAAAGTGGCTTCCGTGCCGGATCCCAGCGCGCCACCCGGCCAAGAGAGAAGGCGTTTCGCCGCCGGGTCGAGCTCGACGCGTCACGCACCCACCGTGCCTGCCGATCCGCCAAAGGGCACCGAAGAGCCACCGCTGCCCTTGCCACGCGCCGCCGCGGCAGCCGGCGACGCAGGTGCGGGAGGAGGTACCAGTGGATCGTTGGATGTGGCGCTGACGCCGTTTAAATACGAAGGCGCCGACCTCAACTTCGAGGTACTCCCGGACATGAACTACCCCTACCCCGTGTCGTGGGCGGCGTTCGGCGGCCGTGGCGCGGCAACTAGTGACAGCGGTGTTCCCACCGGGCACGACTTAATCGACGTCTCCGCTGACCACCTCGACTACTACTTCGCGGTGCTCCCGGGAACCGTTCTCTACGCCGCTGAGCTGAAACGCAGGGCAGTGGTCGTTGGCATCGCCATCGCGGCAGACGGAGAGCACGTGAGCCTCCTAGTGCACTACGTCGGGGAGCCCTACGCGCGGCGGCTGCCGTTGAAGGCGAAGGGCTACTACCTCGTACCAGGCGCCATGATGACCTTCGACGATCTCGGCGTGACGCCGCCGCCAGGATGGGGAGAGGGGGGCGACGCCGCGCGGGCGGCGGCCGACGGGGACGGCTGGGAAAAGATTCCCTCCGAGCTGCTCAACGAAGCCGCACCGGCTGAGGCGGCCACCAAGCCGCCCGACGAGGTCGACGACTTCACAGCCGGAGGCATGCCGTATCAAGAGTCCCAAGACCAAATGGCTTTCATAACCGGCGACGGCCTTGGGAGCCGCGCCGCGTCCTCGTGGGACGGCCAGTCGCCCTCAACGGCGCGGCGACATCACTCCGACGACATGCTCATCGAAGCCGGACTCGGTCAACGCAGCGGCGGGCGTGGAGCCGCGACCTCCGTGCCATGGTGGTCAGCGCTGCCGTTGCTGCGACGGTCGCCGCGACCCCCGCTCCGGGGCGCGAGAGGGGGCATCGTCGACGACACGACGGTGAAACGCCAGCGATCGAATGAGCAAGACGCGACCGCCCGCCCCAGCCCGCCTCTCGACGGTCAGCCCACCCCAACGGCGCCGCGGCCCACCGAGGCCCTCTGGGCGTGGTATGGCCACGCGAACGCGTCCTTCGCAGCGGAATCCTCGGGTTGGGGGGATACCGCCAGCGGAGCAGCAGGAAGCGCCGCTTCAGCGCCGAGTGTACACCGTCCCGCATCTTCGACGCCGCAAGACGTCGAGCTGGGCGACGTCCTTCGCGGTTGCCACTGGCGCGTGCTCGAGTTTGTGCGCGACGCGCAGACCGCGCGAAAGGACGACGCCGCCAACGAGAAGAAGCGGCGGGTACTCGGCGCCATCCGCGCGGCCGGCTACGCCGACGCGGAACTTTGCCTATTCAACATTCACTGCTTCCTGAGCCGCGAGATCCCACTTACCTCGTGGTTCAAACCGTTTCGGGAAGCGGCTGGCCACCCCGGGCACAGCACCGCGGCGGTCATGGCCGATGACATCTCGATGCGCAACTTGTTCGAAGTCAAGATGGGCAACGGCCTGCAATGCGAGTCGGCCCGCACGGGGTGGGAGCGTCGAATCTTCGGCCCCGCGTACGACAAAGTGACCCCCGCGGACCGTCCGAAGTACGGCGTGGTGAACCTCTTCAACGACCCCATTGGACAGAACGCGTGCGGCGGGCAGTACGGCGACTGCTACTTCATATTTCGATCGGATCAAGCGTTCCGACACCGGGTGACGCTGACCCCTACCGACAGCTCCGACAGCAGCTGCAGCACCTGCAACTTCGACTCGGGCATCACCGTCTTGCTCTCCGAGGTAGAAGACGACAGCGTGGGCAACCTTGCAGACCTCGCGTGCGGGAAAGTGCCGTACGTGGCCAGTGGCTCGACCATGTACCGCGAGGTCCAAATCCATGGTGACGTGCTGTGGCACCGGCACGTGAGCCACCTGATCATCAATGACAGTTACCTGCAGGAGGCTGCGACTCAGTGGCTGCCCGCCGGAGGCAGCAAGACCGCTTCCTCAAGCGGCCCTCCGCCGCACCCATCTGGGGACGGCGACGACGACGACGACGGCGACGGCGCAGGGGGTGACGACCGCATGCGCACGGTGAAAATGGGTGCCAGCGCCAAACTGGCAATCCTTCTGAGGCTTGCGCTCAAGAACGGTTGGTGGGTCCTCACCTTCCAGACCATGAAGCTGCTGGCGTCGTGGCGCCTCGCCGACCGTCAAGAGCTGCTGCGGCTCATTCAACGTTTCGGAGGAGGAGCGAGGAGTGATTCCCACGGCACATCGTCGTCGTCCACGCTTTCCCTCTTCACGGGGGATTCGCTGCCTCCCAGCAGCATCCCCATGCCGGCGAGAGGTGTTGTTCGCGTGCCTTCCGGGCCATCGCATATCCTTGCCGGGCCTCAACAGTGGGCGCTGCGGCCGCTCTACGACGAGCTCTGCCACTTAGTGTGTCAGTGCGAGCTGCTGTTCCTCGTCAAGTTGGCCCTCCAGCCGCCGACGTAACCACCGGACAAACCGCGCCGCAATTTTTTGTTTGCTACTTTTACACATCACCCCTACGCCTATCGACATCCAATTCCTATGTTTGCACTGCTTGTGACGGCTGGGTGAAGCCGCTATTGCGCGGGAGTTTCCACAGGTAGCCTACCCTGCGGTGTAGTCGCTCATCTGTGACCGTCTTGCACCGATCGATGTGTTGGCATCATCCGGGATGATAATCATCCCCTTCTTTTTAAGTTCCCCTCTCGAGGGCCCTACCTTCTTTTGACTTTGGGGGTTCACACGCCATGCTCGCGACCGCGTTCACTGCTGGCGGAATGGTCGTCGAGTGCCGCGTCGAAGAGCTTCTAGCGCCGGATGGCCTTGGTGAGCCTCGCGCAGCAGGCTGTACGGAAAAGGATTTTCTATGTGATCAACGGTCTAGGGAGGTCGGCTTCGTCGTTCGTGAATACGTCCCGGCGGCGTCGCTGGCAGCCGCACCGGCGTGGCTTCCCTCCGAAGACCCTTCGACTCATCATCCCGCAGCGGACGCGATGGACGCTTCTGGCGGCGTCGTGCATCCCCCCAATTACTACGCACATCAGTACTCCTCCGCCCCGGTTCTCTACAAGGAGAAGGAGATCCTCCCGTGGGGCTTTCGCAGCCCGTCGCGGGTTTTTTCCACTCCGCCCGGCCGCCACTGCCAGCTCGGCATCGTCGTGGGCGTGAGGCAGGACGACATGCTGTACATCGTCCACCCTTTTCCGAGGATAGTGAAGCCGCCGCCGCCCGCCGCCGCCCCCCTCCCGGACGTGGTGAGTGTCGGTACGGTCCGTTCTGCGTTGAAGACACCGGCCGCACCCCAGCGATCCAACCGCTCGCCGTTGTCTCCGCCGAGATCACTACCGCAGTGGCGTGGAATGGCGGGTGGGGGCACCGCGGAAGCGGAGGACGCCGACGAAACTGGCTCCGTCATGTACGTCCCTCTCGCTAAGCTGACGCTCTGCTCGTCCCTGTCCGCGAACTGCCCGTCGCCGCCCTACCGCACGGGGAGCCTCGTGGCCTGTCGGCGCTTCGGCGTATTTGGTTTGCAGGACGCGGTTGTTGTGAGCGCCAACTACGACCTCACTTACGGCGTCATGTACACCAGCGACGGTCACCAAGAGTGCGATCTGCTGCATCGCGACATTCTGCTGAAGTCAGCCGCCAAGGCGGACCGCGTGGCCGTCCGCGATCGCGTGGTCGTCTCGGAGGGCGGCCATCGGATGGCAACCGTCATCCAATGCTTCCGCCAGGCACAGATGAGCCACCCTGGAGGAGCTACCGGGGGGCCGTCGTCGCCGCCGCTCACCAGCTCCTCCTCACCAACGGCTGCGCAGGCGGCGGCCACGACGATCACAGCCACCAGCGGAGGCGGCATCGTCGCGGCTGGCGGCACGTACCGCATCGTCATCGACGACCGCCCCGGCCAAGTCGCCCTCGTCGCCGACGAGCACATCATTGCCGTGCGCGCGCCTGTGCTCGACTCCGTCGGTGCCCCGGCGGCTCTCATCCGCATGTTCTTGTCCATCGACCCGGGGCTCCGGGGGAAGGTTCGCTGGGGCGACGTCCGGCACCTGTACGAAGCGCGCGCCGGGGGTGAAATGCCGTTGGAGGCCGCACGTCTCACGGCGGTTTACGCCAGGTTGGTGTCGCTCACGGCCGTTACCGCCGAGGAGACTCGGAGGCACCACGAGATGCGACAGCGGCGGCGGGGGGGATCCTTTAGCTTGGCGCCCGCGCCGAGCCACGGAGTGTCGACATCGTCTTCGGCGATTGTTGGGAAGGCGATTACGGAGGACTACGACATCGAGCTGGGATTCACCGATTTCATGCTGGTGCACTGTCGACTCGAAGGCGCCGCTGTGTAGAGAGTCAGTGGTGAAGGGGGAATCCCTCGATTCTCCCCTGCCGCTTCAGTGTGAATACGCTGCAGCCACTACGAAATCTGCGCTCCTTCGTACTTCGTACCCTTACACTGCTTTCTTTCCCTTCCTCTGTCTAGCGGAAAGACGGCGGTGGGTCCGGAACAATGCGTCCTCGCTCCCGGACGACGCTGGATAAGTCACCGCTCGGCGCCTCCGGGCCGCCGGACCTCTTGTCACCCACGGCGTCTTCGTCGTTCGTGCAACCGCTGCCCATCGGCCAACGCGCCCAGACGGCGGCAGCGGCCAACGTCACCCCCGTAGCCGCGCAGCCGGGCCGGTCCGCGGTGGCCGACAGCGCACCGGCCGACGCCAGGGCGGCGTCGCCCGTCTTCTCGTCCTTTTCCTCCGCGGCCCCGCATCCGCGGGAGGGTGGGACCGCCGCATCCAACCCGAGGGCGGTTGCGATCGGCAGCAGCGGCGGTGGTGCAGCCGCCACGGCGCCGACTGATTCCGATGCGGTGAACCAACAGCTGTTTGACGACATTGTCTTCGTGGTGAAGCACGTGAACATTCACACCGTGATGAACAAGTGGAGCGTCAGCGACCAAACCCGCAACTTCGCCCTCATCGTGAAGGAGAAGAAGGCCTTCATGACGTCGCAGTGCCGCATCATTGTGCGCGGGGCGAAGCATTTCCCGCTGCAGCTGTCGTCCGGCCCCTCGGTGGACTTTCTCCGCCCCACCTGGATGTACTGCCAGTACGTGCAGGATAGCGGCTTGATGAGCGCCGCGGTGCAGAGCAACTACCACCTTGTGGAAGACTTCATGCGCGATCACATCGCAGAGTTCGAGCGACGCCGTCGGAGTAACGGGCGTCGCCCCGACGCAGGGGGAGGGGGGGGATCGCCCAATCCGTCGTTGAAACAACAACAATTGCTGCCGTCTATGGGAGGCGTCAGCCCGACACCCGCCGACAGGAGGCAGCTTTCTGCATCCGTGGGCAAAGCCGCACCACCGTCCGGTGCGGCCGCCACCAACGTGCAGCAGGAAAGCGATACTGGCTCCGAGGACGAGATTGCCGGTGAGGATGAGGACGACGACGACGACGACGACGACGATGACGACGACGACCGTGACGTCCGGGACGACGCGACGGTCGGCGCGCGTTCCCGAGAGGCCGACGAGCGAGACGCGTCCACCGGTCGCACGGTGGATTTCTTGGGAAACAGTTGGGGCGTGTGGCTAGCCAACGACATTATCGACGGTGCGAAGTTCCTCGCCGGTGGCAGTGCCGCGGTTGCCCCGCGGTCGGACGTCGCCCAGCAGGCCAAGCCCCAGCC
>ERZ1292630.3068-Hain-H41-02um-R3-3068-length-14982-cov-7_pt1 | contig 14982 bp, 17 predicted proteins | sample MGYA00564408_ERZ1292630 | MGnify/ENA primary metagenome ERZ1292630 (study PRJEB36523, sample SAMEA6512641) | groundwater metagenome | collected 2019-01-08 | study: AquaDiva: Metagenomics assemblies of 32 groundwater samples | reverse complement strand
GAATTTTCCATTTGCTCCTCTTTTTGTTTTGGGGGAATTCGGGGCGGACAGAAAACAGAAAAAAATATGAATGCCTACTCAATCAAAAACTTTTCTAAACAAACTGGCTTGCCTTGCTCAATCGCTTTTTTGGCGGTATCTCCTACGCCCTCGCTCTCGTTCACTTGAAATCCAACAAGAGCATCTGAAGCATTTACAACATCTGTATTTCGTTCAAAATAAGTTTTTGTGTCTACGATAGTATTTTGTGGATTACCAATGAGGGCGTCGGGATTTGCGGCTCTCAAATTTTCTAATTGAGCGACAAGGGCTTCTGCTTGTTCAGAAGTTATGACGCCCTCTGTCGCTCTTTTCCGATAGTGAGCCACATACAAATCCAAGACAACGGGAAGGAATATTTTTATTCTGTCCGCAGTAGGATTAAGTTTTAGTGCTTCGTCAGTCGCAAAATAATCTACATTAAGCGCACCACCAGAAACTATTCCGTCTCCACGCTCGATTATTTTGCGGACAGCTTCGCGTACTCCTTGCTCGACTGTTTCATTTGTTTTTCTCCAACTTCCACTAATACCAAACCAAAGCGTACCTTTTTCTGCCTTGAGTTGAGCAAGTCGAGCAAAAAGAGTTTCTAAATCAGAAACTACTAGCTCCGCTTCCTTTTTTTCAATAGGGTTCATTTCTTCCATAAAATTATTTTAATTTAGATTTTTCTTTACAACTAAATTAATTTTAGCCAATATTTTTTCTAAATCTTCAGAAATAATTTTATTCACAGCCTCATGATATTGATTTCCCCAGCCCTGATTTCCAGTTGATTTCTTTTCCCTATATGCACCCATTATTTTTGCATATATAATTAACCATTCGTCTTCAAATTTTTTAATATCATCAAATAAATCATTATCAATAAAAATAGATTTTTTTCTTTTATATAAATTAAACTTTTGATAAACTTCGTTGGTCTGTTTTAAATTGTCGGGCATAATATTTTCATCTGAATGAAAGACAGTTTTTCTTATCAAGAATTTAAGTTCTTCTAGCATTCCGTATAATTCACACAAAACTTCAACTTTCCTTTCATAATAATTTTTAAATTTGAATTCTTTTTTAGCTAAATAGTATGTCAAAAAAACAGCCAACACTGTTAATATGGGTGTTATAAATTCTATAAAATCCCCGGAAAACAATACTATTTCGTAATTTTTCAAAATCATATAAATTCCATTAATTACTTCCCAGACTTAGTCCTATTATCCTCCTTACACAACATCTGACAATTTTCAACAACAGTTCTTCCTCCGTCATGCCACGGATTAATATGATCTTGCTGCTTCAAATAAATTACCGTCTGGAGTAAAAAACCACCTAGCACAGTTATAACCTAACCAAAGTTTGTTTTCTTTAATTAAAGGGAAAACCTCTTTGTAGGTAATTGCATTTATATTCCCGATAATTAAAAACTTCTTATCATATTCAACCAATTGGGAAATATATTCTCGGAAAATAGAGAAGGGTGGATTTGTTACAACAATGTCTGCTTGTTTTAATAATTCAATACTTTCCGGGCTTCTAAAATCTCCATCATCTTTCATTGGCGACCACTCATTATTTTTATTTGCTTTGAGCTGTTCGGCAATATCTCGTAAATCAAAAGCACCATCGCCATCAAGATCGTTGACTTCGTTGATAATTAATTTATTAGCATTTGTCTTGGGGCGTCCCTTTATTCGTTCTAAAGTTTTATCATCTCCAAATAATCCTAATTGAGTATTGGCAATCGGTGATGGCTTGTAACTTGTAGCAATAAGTCTTTTTAATTTTAAGGCATTAAAATTTGAGGCAAAGTATTTGAAAAAATTACTTTCAAAAGGATCATCACAGTTACAATAAACAGTTTTATTTTTAAACTGCGCTTTGTAGTGTTTTAACTCTTTTTCAATATCAATAAGTTGAGTATAAAATTCATCGTTCTTGGCTTTGTTTGCTGACTTCAAAGTTTTATTTGAGGATGTCTTTATCATAAAATTATTTCAAAAGTTCGCTACTGGAAATTCCAAGCGCTCCAGCGATTTTTTCTAAAGTTAAAAATACGAAGTTTTTGTTTTTGCTCGCTGTCCCGCATCGCCTGCATACGCTCGCGTTTCTGATTTGTTTATCTCTTATAATTTACTTATGATTTACGATCCACCATGTATGCAGATAAAAAAGTTTCTATAGCGCTTACGGTATCATCTTTCAATTTAGGATTACTTTCGGCTACCCATTTTGCGAAATTATAAAGCTCCTGATTATCAACTTTAAGCCACTTCTTGCTCAAAAATAAAAAATAAAACAGCGTTGTCATGGCAATGCGTTTATTACCATTCTGAAAAGGATGGTTTTTAATCATTAAGTAGAAAAGGATTGAAGATTTTTTTATTAACCCGGGATATAATTGTTTTCCGCCAAATGTCTGAAACGGTGCAACGATTGAACGCTCAAGGGCGTTTGCATAGCGCGTGCTAAAATCTGGAATTGGTTCAGACCACCGCATGATTTCTCTGGCTAGTCTATGCGCGACATATTCAACATCTTTGACGGCTATTCGTTGTATAATCATGTTTATTCTTTACCGAGAAGACGCAAGGTTTCTCCATATTCCTTAACAACTTTTTCAACCGCTCGTTTTATTTCTGCTTTCTTATCCTCGGTCAAAATTTTAGAATGACCATTATGTATAAGGTCAGTTACATACTCCATAGAAATAGCATAAGAACGCCCAATCCTCTCGGCTGGGATTTGCCCTTTTTTAATACGCTTAAAAACTGCCACGCGACTTATGCCGAGCATTTTCGCAAGCTCCGTAATAGATGTGTATACAGCTTTTTTCGCTTTATTTTCCATAGTATACGGTTATTAACTGTTTATACTTATGAGGTTAACAAACATTAACCTCATCGTCAAATAGGGTTAATGCCACACAATCCCAACGGAAAGAAGGAAACTATCGTTCCTCGCTTTCTACGATGTAACCCAAAATACTCGCCTTTTCTACGGTACTGTGGGACATGGATTCATTTTGCCTCCTCAGCAAAATCCTGGGTTTTGCAATGCTTCGCATAATACAAAACCCTTCTCACCCAGACGCGAGCAAAGCAGTTTGCTCGCTGTCTCGCATCACCTGCACTTCGCTTGGTGCTGACTGACTCGGTTGTGAACCTCACACCTTGAGACCTTGTAAGGGTTCTTTGGGTACTTTCAGTGTAGCAAATTGAGGCATCTCAGTCTGGTCTCAATAAACGTATTATGGAAGACATAGAAAATTCTGGGCTGATGGGTTAGGGATAAACACTCGCACAATTCCACTTGCCCCAGAACTGACTTCGTATGGAGGGAAGACAGCGATAATCCCATCTTTCTTTAATAAAAAATATTCCCAGCCATATCTTTCAGGAGTAGCCCAATCACCAACCAAAATATCATCAGGATATAATCTCCTAAATAATTGCTTCCGGACCAATGGTAAGAGTAATTCCGTGTAATTTTTTGAACAAAAAACTTGATCTGCGGTCAGCAGTTTGTTTGATTTTATGTCCCAGTTTATCGTAACCGGCTCATCGTGATTGCCAAGTCCACCGCCTGTAAAATCGGTTATAACCATTTCTAAACTAACAATTCCATTTGTTACCCCAATAAGACGATACCCCGCCGACAAAGCAATGACGGACTCAAAGCTGTCTGGGTCGTCTCTAACCATACTCTCAAGAGTTTTACGATCCTTTTCTATAGTAGTTTGAATTATGGTTTCTATATATTGATTTAATTTAGCTACTTTATCTCTATTTTTATTACCCAAAAAATGGGGGTACTCAATATTAATATTTACTCTTCCTTTGTTTTCAACTATTTTATATGTTTCCCACGTCAGTATTGGATACTGGACAATCCCAGTTTCAAGTCTTTTCCCCGACAATACGGTTGTAATGCCAAGAACAGCGCCATCACGGAATACTCTTTCTGCAGCATAAATTGCATCAACTGGAATATATTTAGATGCTGGGATCCATAAATCGGAGTTTACATCAGTTACTTCATTGTTTGTTTCCGTACCTGATAAATTCCCAAAATATATAACTGTAACCAAAAGAGAGAAAACTATAATTCCCGCTAATAGCGTTTCATTTACTTTAAATTTATTTATAAACTTCATTTTGATTCTCTAGATTGCCTTCCATTCATTCCTATATTTTTGCGGAGCACGAACGCCACGATATGATGGGTGGGGTGCAATATATATTTTCATATCTTTATATTGCTTTCTCAATTTTTTAATTAGCTCTACATACTTAGACTCCCCGAATTTCTTACTCTGAAACAAGAGAATATTGGGTTTAAAAATTTTGATCTCATCCATTAATAATTTCAACTCACGTTCCTGCCAAATATATTCTCTATCTTTCCCCCCAGAACGATATCTCCTGTCTTTTGTCACAAATTTATGTAGATTTGTAAAAGAAATATAAGAAAGCAGGTTATCTTCACATTTTTCCCTGAATTTCATTATCCCGCCCTTATAACTTCTTGTATTTCTAATCATCCCCCAATTTTTTTTAAAAAAATATATCGTCGAAACATATGTTCCAGCAATATGAGGATTCATCTTTTTACGATTGCTGTCTAACCCCTCAACAACTTCTCTTTTTTCCATAAACCCCAAAATGGCTCCTCTTTTTTCATCCTTCCCAATATCTAATCCAATAAAAAGGACTTTTGTTCTTTTACCATATTCCGAACCAATATACGGATAAGTTGCAAATTTTAACTTTTTATTAGATTTGAGTTCTCCTGTTTTATGATTTACACCAACTACATTAAAAAACTCTTTGTATAAATTAGTTATCTTTTTTTCAATTACTGGGGTATTTTTTGTTCTCATAAATTTTGATGCATCTCAGTCACCTGACTTAGCATATGTTGGCTGCGGGACCTGGATTCGAACCAAGATAAACGCCTTCAGAGGGCGCTGTCCTACCATTAGACGATCCCGCAATTTTAGATAAAATTTCTTAGCAAACCCCGTTCAAACAAAACAAGCTAAACAGGCTTGACAATGCTTATATTTTTACCATCAATTGCATCAAAAATCAATTGGATTATAATAGATTTTACACTCTACTGTAGGCAACAATCGTCACATATAATATAGTAGAGTGCGCATAATGGGCGATATACAGTAGAAAAATAATTAAGCAGTAGATCTAAATTAAAAAATGCCAGCTTTTTTTCAAAGCATTTCAAGTTATGCCGGCTGGATTGGAATGATTCTCATCTTGCTTGGGTACTACCTCATTTCTTCCGGCAGAGTTGACGGAAAATCACGCTTATATCACGCGATAAATTTTTTAGGCGCGTTTGGTATTACCATTAATGTCCTTGTTCAAAACGCGTTGCCCACCGTCGTTCTTAATGTAGTATTTGCCCTCATCGCGCTGTGGGGACTACTTCGTAAAAACAAAATTAGTTCCGATTAAATTAACCATCCCCACCATCCTGTTCATTTGCTCGCTTCTTCGTTCGCAAGCTCAACCATACTCTCAAGCGCTATATAAATACACTTTTCCATGCGCTCATCGGCGCGTTTTTTTTCAATCATCTCATCAGAGGCAAGATTATCCAAAATAAGGCAGATTGCACCAACATTATATCCTAAAAGTTCGTTTCCAATTCTGAAAAGCCCGCTTGTTTCCATTTCGTGATTTACTATTTTAAAACCACACTCGTTAAATCCCGCAATGTCAGATATAAACGCGTCAAAGGATAGCGCAGTTTTAATCCTTCCGATTGAACGCCCTTCTGGAGCAAAAAATCCAGGAGAGGCCGTGGTGATGCCGGACACAATCATTGGAAATTTTTCTCCACATTCTTGCGCTTTCTTCTCAAGCGTTTCCGCAACGATGGCCGTCGCCGTAGAACAGTATGAAAGCGGATTTATAGCGCCAATTGATGTTTTTAAAAATGCCTGTTCAATTTTTTCAGCTGTTGCGTCGCGCTGAATAGGCTTTGCATAATATACGCAAAGATTATCAAGTCCTAAAGAATATTTTGATATCGCAATCGCGCCTATCGGCAATTCTTTGAGCGAAGTACCCGCTGTTCCGACACGGATAATGTTTACCTTTTTTGGAACATCGCTCCATCTATCTGCGGTATGATCATATTCAAAAAGCGCGTGAAACTCTGTGAGAACAATTTCAATATTATCCACACCAATACCGCAAGAAAACGCAGTCATTGGAACGCCTTTATACATTCCCGCAATAGCATAAAATTCCGGACGGACTTTGTTTTGATGTCTAAAACGAACCGAATCAAAATGATGCGCAATTGCGTCAACGCGCTCTTTTGCACCTACGAAAAAAATATTCGCAGGGACAGAATCAGCGCGCTTCAAATCAATATGATAGAGTGTGCCATCTGGATAGATAATAAGTTGTGAACCTTTTGCATTGCCTTCGCGCATAGTAGTTTCTTCTTAGCTTAAAAAACGCGGAATTACTAGGCTTTTTCTAAAAGAAAATAATGATTGTGTGGCGTGTCGTGAGGCGCGCCGTTTTTAATAATGCGAAATCCAGCTTGAATTAGTGCTGTGCGAATTTTTGATACTGGATAGCCTAATTTTCCAATCTCCCAGTTGTGTCCGCGTGGATTTGTTATAATCTGCTTTTTAAAAGTTGGCGCGCGAAGAAATATTTTTATTTCTTTCAAAAGTGGTATTTTAAACCGTAAACTAAAAAGCGTATGTCGTGCATCAGGAACCGAAATCAGCACCGTGTGTTTTGTAACGCGATACAGCTCTTCAAACGCTTTCTGAGAATCTGCGAACGGCATATGCTCCAGCACCTCACAAGCAATACTCATATCAAACGAATTGTCAGGAAACGGCATCGCGCGAACATCTCCAACGACATCGGGGGCGTATTCTGGTTTAAAATCAAGCGTTGTTATGGTAACACCAAATTTACGCAAATATCCGGTAACAAGCCCGTGCGACGGACCAACCTCAAGCACAGAAAACGCAGAAAGATTTCCTCCGTTTTTTTTAATTTCGTCAGCAACCGCACGAATCTGGTTAAAGTAGTGATTCCACCGAGCGCGATGATCATAAAAATTACTTGACCAGAATGGGGTATCGTATGCACTTTTCATATTTTTGTATTATATCAAAAAAATAAAGTTTTCCAAAAGGAATCTTCAAACGCGATCATTGTAAATTACTAAATTAAAATCCCCGTCTAAAATCCGACGGGGAACTTTATTCAAACGCCCATCATGCAAGATACTCTGACAAAAGTTTTATGCAAAGTTCTTCAGGAATGTCCATTTTTAAACGCGTTGTGCTATCCAAAAGCACAAATACTGATTTACAGGTTGTGGTGGTTCCAATTTTTTCACACACGATGGACTGAAGAAAAACAACGCTCGTTCTTCCAATATGATCAATCTTGGTAAAAATTTTTATTTGATCATCCACTAAAAGCTCGTGAACATAATCAACTTCTATTCTACGAGTAACAAAAAACATATTACGCTCTTCAGGGCTCATCAAGGTAATTCCGCGTTTTGTTAAAAATGCCATAAAGGCATTTTTAAAAATAGTTAAATAGCTCTTGTAATGGACATGATTATACCGATCAATGTATTCACTCGGAATCACAAATGAGACGATATTTGCCATATATCCTCCGATAGATACTTTAAAAGAACGAACAAAACATAGCACAATCCTTAAAAAAACAAAATCCGTCTGCTTATCGCAGACGGGTTTTGTTTTTTTAAGAAAAGCTCTAATTTTTCTTTTTGGCTAACAGATAATCAACTGACCACTTTCCAGCTCCGGTTATCATAAGCGAGAAAACCGCTACAAATAAGAGAAGTGCCAATTCATATCCGCCTTTTGCTACAAAAACACCTTTATCAAGATGGACCATAACGACGGCAACAAGCATAATAAGCGCAAGAAGTTTTGAAACCCAGTGCGTCATAAAACCAAAAATAAGCATAATACCGCCAATAAGCTCAACATATGTTACCACGGGAGCAAAAAACAAAGGAAATGGAATTCCTACTGATCCCAAAAATCCGCCAAACTTTGTAATCGTAATTTCGGTTAATTTTTGATATCCGTGCGCCATAAAAAGAACTCCCGTTACAACGCGAAGCGCTAAAGGAGCGATATCTCTCCATTTTTCAGCGCACATGCACCACAATAACGATTTGCTTGTCCTGTGCGCATTGGAATTTTCACAATCGCATGATTGCATTTCTTTGCCGTACAGTGAACAATTTTTGTCTTGGCAAACGCCCGCGCTGTCCGACACCCCTCCACACCCACCCGTACATAAATAATGTTTCATTTTTTTAACTCTATAGCATATAGCGGATACGCTTTTTCTCGCAAATGCTTTTCGCAAAAAGCGAATTCGCTTCCGAGAAAAAATTGATCCGCCATAAAGCTAAAAGTTTTATATTTATACTTCTTTTAAATATCGTCGCATCGCAATCATACTGGACGAAACGCCAAGCATCGTGCCTGCGACCAAGAGCATTGCAGAAAAAATAAAAATGTTGTCGCGAAAATACTGCATAAGATCAAATCCAGAAATAAAAAGTGAAAGCTTTGGACTGACAACCCACGCAATCGGAAAAAGAAACGCCAAAGCGATGAGGGTTGAGATTACGCCTTGAAGAACCCCCTCAACCACAAATGGCCCCCTGATGTACCAATGCGACGCGCCGACAAGCTTCATAATCTGAATTTCCTCCCGTTTTGAATAAATTGCAAGACGAATCGTATTGAAAGCAATGATAATTGCAATTAAGGCAAAGAGAAGGATAACCGCAATACCAATTGAACGAACGCCTCCGGCAATTGCCGACAAGCGCTCTATAATGAGCCGATTTTCATAAAAATTTATTTTATCAATAAACGGATGGTTTTTTGAACTTAAGTATTCTGAAATTTTTTCAAATTGCCCCGTTTCTCGCGCTTTGATATTGAGCGTTGCCTGCAAAGGGTTCTTCTCAAGTTCTGCAAGTGAATTTAAAATAAGTGCGTTATCCTTATGCGTATCTTTGAATCGCGCCAACGCTTCATTCTGCGAAACATACTCAACCGCTTTGACTTCGGATAATTTAGTCAATTCTTCGCGAACTCTCAAAACCGTCGTTTCGGCGGTATCGGATTTAATATACACGCTGATATCAATTTTTTCAGAAAAGCTCGCGAGCATTGCTTCTGTGGTAACATGAATAAACGCAAGCCCCCCAACGAGCACCAAAACGAGCGTCATCATAACAACGCTTGCGGTCGTAAGCCAGGGATTCCGCTGAAAAGAATCAAACCCCGACCTAAAAATTCTTTCCATATCAATTTTATTTGTCATGCTATTTTTTTAAAACTCGCCCAACTATTATAGGACTTACGCATTTGATGCAGTTCGAGGCACAAGCGAGGCTTGCGACCAAGCTGTATGTGTAATACTGCGCGGAAGCAAATGAGCGAAGCAACGAAGAAATGCGTCAAATGCGTAAGTCCTATATTATAACATATATTTGCCCCGCTGTTCATCGCGGACAACTTCGCCTTTATCCATTGTTATCACGCGCATTCCAAGCGTATCAACAATCTCTTTGTTATGCGTAGCGAGAAGGACTGTTGTGCCGAGCTGATTAATCTTCTCCAAAAGTCCAACGATTTCCCTGCTATTAATCGGATCAAGGTTCCCTGTCGGCTCGTCAGCGATAATAACATCGGGACGATTTACGAGCGCGCGAGCAATGGCAACTCTTTGCTTCTCCCCACCAGACAATTCGTTTGCAAAATGATTTGTTTTTTCTGATAATCCGACAAGATTGAGCACCTGGGGCACATCGGCATTAATTTCGTCATCAGATTTTCCGCATGCTTCCATAACGAATGCGACATTTTCAAACGCGGTTTTCCCTGTTAAAAGCCGAAAATCCTGAAAAACAGCGCCGATCCGCCTGCGAACATTAATTAAGCTTCCATTATCAAGTCCCGCGACATCGTGTCCGTCAAAATATACCCGTCCGGATGTTGGCCTTTCTTCTGCCAACAAAAGCTTCAGCATCGTAGATTTTCCCGCGCCAGACTGACCCACAAGGCATATAAATTCCTGCGGACGAACACGAAGCGTCAAATTTTTTAACGCCGCAGACGATTCGGTGTATATCTTAAAAACCCCGTCAAAAAATATTATTGATTTTTCTTCGGCCATTGTTATTATATCGTTTTTTAAAATTAAGATGTCTGTAAAGCGATTTCGGCTTCAATAAATTCATCAAGCGCTCCGTTCAATACATCGTCAACACGAGGTGTCTCAATGTCCGTGCGATGGTCTTTCACGAGCCGATATGGATGAAGTACATATGAGCGGATTTGATGTCCCCATTCCGCTGAAACTGTTTCTCCGCGGACTTCTTTTCGCTCGTCTTTTTGAGCATCTATTTTTCTCTGGTATAATTTTACGCGAAGCAAGCCAAGCGCGATATCACGATTTCGTTCTTGCGTTCGCTCTGTTTGCGCGGCAATCTGAATGCCCGTTGGTATATGTGTAATGCGAACCGCCGTTTCCCGTTTATTTACATTCTGCCCTCCAGGACCGGACGAACGGAAAAAATTAATTTCTATATCATCTGGCTTGATTTCAACTTCTTCTGGAGCAACGAATTCTGGCATTGCCTCTACCATTGCAAACGATGTATGTCTTAAATTTTTTGCGGAAAATGGCGATACCCGCACAAGACGATGCACGCCTGTTTCTTTTTTTAAATACCCGTAAATATAGGGCTTACCCTTGAAAAGAAGCGTGATATTTTTCAGTCCCTGTCCCGCCGGTCCCTTAAACTCGCCCCAATTTTCGTGAATCGTCTCAACCGACCAGCCCCTCTGTTCCGCGTATCGCTCATACATTCTCCGCAAAATTGCGACCCAATCCTCGCTGTCTTTTCCACCAGCGCCAGCATAGATGTATAATACGGCGTTTCCTTTATCGTATGGACCGGTAAAAAGCTTTGTAATTTCAAACTGTCTAAATTCTTTTTCAAGTTCGTTTTTTCGTCTTTCAATATCCGCACCGATAAGCTCCTCGCTTTCAGTAACCTGACACAGTTCGCGAAGACTGCTGATCTCATCGCAAAAATTCTCCACAACGAAGATTTCTTTTTTCAAATCGGCTACTTTTTGCGCTATGTTTTTCGCACGAACCTGATCGCTCCAAAAGTCTGGGTTTTCTGTCTCTTTCTCAAGAGGAACGAGCTTTTCTTTTAAACCGCGAATGTCAAAGACGGCCCGCTAATGCACGGGCCCGTACCTCAAGAGATTCTAAACTTTTTTGTAATTCGCTCATTAGTTTTACTATACCACCTCTCTTGCTATATGAAAAGCTCAAAAAGTATTTTTTTGAGCCCCCTGCCAGAATCGAACTGACGTATGTGGTTTACGATACCACTGTTCTGCCACTGAACTAAGGGGGCAAATAATCATTCTTTGTTAACAACTCTCTTGCATACTAATTTTTGTAACGAACATTTGGTACGCAAGAAAATTATTATTCAGCGTGAAGTGCTTCTTTCGTATATACATTGGAAGGATCCCATAGGAGCCACCCCGATGTTCCCGCGTCTTCAGAAGCTTTTATTTGAGCGCGAACTTTCGTCGCATCATAGTAAATTCCGCGCGCTTTATCAACTCCAAGATCAAAATCCTGCAACCACGGACGCATCTTTGCCCGAGAAATAGGCGTTGTGGCAATTGTTGAAGTTGCAACTACAAAACTTCCTGTTTTTGTCGTCGTTGCCCTTCCCGACAGAACATCTCCCGCCATAAGCATTGAACGATACACAACTTCATACGGCTGACTTGAAACCGTTTTTTTTGAATCCGGGTCTTTGTATGGAATAAAAACTGACGGAAGCCCCCTCATTACATCCTGCGGAACAAAAAAACCAGAATAGTAGTGGGACGGATACACCATTAAAGAAAGATAATCAACAGAATCACCGATATCAATAAGCCGTTGACCGATAGAAAAATCGTTAATCTGTACGGCGACATATCCAAAAAGATCTGCGGAGAGAATAATTTCGGGTTTGTGGGATTTTAATTCGCGATTCATATACACAAGAAAATTTTTAATAATTTCATATTTTGGAATTTTTGAATTATATGCGGGATATGAAATGTTTTTCATGTTTCCATCTGAAGGAAAACGAACATAGTCATACTGAATTTCGTCAAAACCAATATCAATGGCTTTTTTTACTTCTTCGGCATTATATTTCCATGCGTTGCGATGCGCTGGATCAAGCCACGCGTTTCTGTGATTATCACGCCAAAAATTACCGTCTGCGCGCCGAATATAAAACTCCGGATGTGTTTTTATCTGAGAATTATCGCGCATCATTGTCATCCGCGCGATAACCCATACATTTTTTTCATGAAGTATCCGCACCGTATCGCGAAGACCGTCAGAAACCGTCGTCCCCTTTGCTTCTTTTACATCAATCACAACAGCATTTAATTCTGTCTCATCAAAAAGTTTAAAAATATTCTCGCGAATACGAGTGGCAGCAGCTCCGCGATCAACCGCGACTTCATACGACATATATACGCCTTTTCTATTTTCTGATTTTTGCCGTGCTTCAACGATCCGTTCCTCTGTGGTCTTTGCGATCTTCATCTTTTGTTCTTTGGTTTTCACTTGTAAATCCACAGCACTAATCATTGGCTTTCTAATATAATCAAACAAAACCACGCCAAAAATGACGGCTCCCGCGATTACTCCAAGCAAAAATTTTGATACGCGATGCGTAAAATGTTTGATAGCTCTAAATTTGAAAATTATTGAATTTCCCTGTACTCTATTTGTACTCTGTATTTTATAGTAGCAGTATATCAATAATCCGTCCTTTTAAAAAACGGGGGTACCCGTATGAACAACAAATGGTTTCTGATTGTTGTATTGTTTTTGTTTACAGCATTTTGTCAGATTCAACCCGGTAAAGCTCGGGGAGCGTTTGAAGAAATTAGCGAAATTCCAGACAGAACCCCTCTTATTGAAAAAATTCGCGAAGCGCAAACAATCGCGCTTACCGCGGAACAATCATTTCAAAACACCCTTGAAATGCTCCATGATGCGCAAAGCGAGCTCGTCGCGCTTCAAAAAAAACAAAAATTGTCGCAAAAATACAAAGAGCGGATCACCGAATTAAAGAGTGTGGTAGAAAAACTCACGATTCTCAAACTTCGTTTGCTTGAAAAAACGCTTCTCGTGATTCTAAACCGTGAATCAGGAGAGTTGCGTTCAATCTATATTCAAGAGCCGGAATATGAGCCAAAAAAAATAAACACGCACATAGCGCCCTTTTATCGCTCATACACACCTGAATGTTTTGTGACAAAAATAGACGGCAACGGTCATGGAAAAAATTTGTTTGTTCTGTGCGAAAACCGTGTAATGCCAATGCTCGCATTAGCGCATTTCCATGAAAAAAAAGGGAGATATTCGTGGGACATATCGCATGTCTATACCCCGTACTCTCCTCAAATTCATGACCCTGCAATAATTGCTGAGGGGAAAAAATATCTTCCACAAAAAATTCAAAACGCCATAGAATCATTGCGAGAAAAACGCGTACCTTCGCAGGCGTATCCGGGAGAATTTGTTCATTGGAAATTTTCTCCAGATTTCATCAGTGCCATTATCATAAACGAACACATGGATCATGATGAGTTTATTTCAGCAATGACAGAAGAGGAAGAAAAAACCGAGCAAAAAAACGAAAATGCTATAAAACGCCGTTCAGCAATCACGCCTCTTGTTGAAAAATTTTTTACGGTTTTGGGCGCGAACACAGAGCGAGCATATATTTTCAGCGTTTCTAAATCCCGCGCCTGCTGTTTTGCGCAATTTATCGGATCAACCTTTCATCTCGTTCAAAAAGAATATCCCGAGGCGAAACTTTCAAAAAACTTTTTTGCCGTTATGCGCGATCATACCAGCGCCGTTGAAGCGATGATTCTCCTTTTTGATCGTGATCTCTCGCAGTTCACTCCACACGCGCGCGAACTTTGTGAAAGCTCACAAGAACTTCTAGAAGATTGCATCGCAGTTTCCTATAACGGCGGGGTTAATCGCTTAAACGCCGTTATCAAAACATACGGTGAAAACTGGGATATGCAAAAAGCGGTGCGAAAAGGTAAGCGATTTTTAAAAAAAGGCCTTACATACGAAACGCACATATATCTGCAAAAAATTAGAGCGATACGAAAGCTTGAAAAATAATCAGTTTCCGCCCCATAGAGGGCGGTTTTTTTAGACAAAAAACCGCCTACGCGATATAATAGAAAAAATAGACAACTCTATATCTTATGGAAAATATGCCTAATAAATCAAATCCACAAACACAAAAAATTGGACTTGATGGAATTATTGAAAAACCGCTTAAAAGCGCGCGCGAAATTGTTGCTGAAAAAATAAAAGCGATGGAGCCATCACAGGAACAACAAGAACGGCTCGCGCAATTTATGATAAAAAAAACACCGAGCGAATCCTATGACTTAGAACAACAGGCTGAGGTTATCCGCGAAGAAGACGAGGCAATGGAGGGTGTCCGACAAAACATTCCAAAATCTTCCGCTACACCGAATTCAGAAACCACAGAATTCAATGATACAGAAAAAACAAAAGAAACATCAGAAAGACAAAAACCGTCCGAAACCGCCACTAAAACCCCGGAACAAAAAATAATTCAAGAAACGATAAAAGAATTTCAAACGCTCTCGCCTGAAAATAAAAAATCGTGGCTTGAAGGCATTGCGGGAATTGGATTTACCGTTCAAGAAATGAAGGGGAAATTTTTCTCTTCTATCTATGACGGAATTGAGAAAAAACTTTCTGTGAAAGGTGCATCCGATGCAGA